>Ga0123357_10007174_pt1 | contig 13722 bp, 9 predicted proteins | sample TergutEmb28metaG_FD_89873 | JGI IMG/M metagenome (GOLD analysis project Ga0123357, IMG submission 89873) | Embiratermes neotenicus P4 segment gut microbial communities from Petit-Saut dam, French Guiana - Emb289 P4 | ecosystem: Host-associated > Arthropoda: Insects > Digestive system > Gut ... | reverse complement strand
GCCACGTTGGAGGGAGGTAGCTGCGCAAAAAATATGACCAGTACCAGAGGCTGTAGTTACAGTTTTGTGTATTCCTGATGATGTTCGTGGTGGACACCAGAAACATGTAGAATGAATTTGCAGAATAATAAATAGACTGCTTTGTATTGCATCTCGTTGGACAATTAATGATATAGTCGGAAGGTCTCTCACATAGAATGACTATCTTTCGCAATATAATACCAGTCAAGTAAAGCAGCAGAGGGAAATTATCGTTGTTAATTTCAGACTACAGCTGCGGTGTAAATGAGATCTTCGGTCTTCTGGGGTGTTACGCTGTGTAGATTGGTAGTTAGTTACCGATAAGTCGGAACAAGCCTTTGCTCCCACTTCAATTGCCCTCTTGCTTGACCCTGGAATATGGGACTGATGGGTAACCCCGAAACGTCAACCAATCTATGCTGCGAAACATCCCAGAAGAGCGAAGATCTCAATCAGCGCTGACTCTGATAATTACTCGAAACGAATATAGGGCTAAATAAACTCAGTGTTTAAAATGCATGGTTTTTAAATGTTACAAAGGAGTATATAATTACCACTGTGGTTGAAAGAGTTGAGTTTTGAGTTATAAAAAACGGTTATGATTGCCTAAACATAGTATGGGAACAAAGGAAAGGAGAATAAAATATAAAGTCTGCCATAGACCTAACTGTTTGGAAGACACAGAACCAAATGTCATTCTGTCGACGCAAGTTTTGTTGTGGTTTTTCCAAGTACAAGAAGGGTTACCTTCTTTCCCCAAAAAGAAATCGGAATGTGCCTTAAAAAGAATGGCGAGGAGAAGAGGAAGTAAGATTCGTAGCAGATAACTGCACAGGCAGTCTTCGTAATTTCTGTACTTCATGGGATATTATTATGATATCATAGAGGATAAGCTGTGTGAAGCCTGTCGTACATAACTGAGGTGGCAAGTTATGTAATAAAGTTGGGTTGGGAAAGGTGAAGGCAAAAGATCAAAAGGAAAACCTAAGTGTAGATGGAAGGAATATATTACAACCGTTCTTACAGGTGTAGGTTGAGAGTGCGGTGACTGGATTCATCTGTCAGGATCTTGTGATTATGGTAACGTGTTTCGGTTGATTGTGTAGCACATTTAATTAGAAACAACAATAAAAATCTGTTTAATAGTGTGGAGATTAAGCATTCGGCAAAGTGAGAAATACTGCCCCCACTTGTGCCTTACTTTTGTGGGCTTTATCAATGACCTAACAAGCGCATGTTCCCCATCATAGGCCTGACCTGTGCTTCGTAATGTCGTATCTGTTGGACCGTGTCCACAGTTTAATCTGGGATGAAGGCTTGGAAACAAAAACTGAAATATAGTTGCACATTAACGATATGTTGATACGATTAGCTCAGCGGCACTCAAGCGTGGAGAGTATCAATTATCATGCACACAACAAGGAGTTGATGGTGGCCGACACGGTTCCACTTATCTTGGATCATGAGTACCATGCATGAATCCAGCGCCTCTTCCTTCTTTTGCCTACCCAGGGTTCAGAGATCTTTATCCGAAGATGAAGAAGAGATCGGCTACAGCAGAACGCGGCAATTTTGATGGGTATTCAGCGGCTACTGAAGCCGAAATTTAAAAATACGTTATATGAGAAAACAATAATGATTACTGTATATGCCACTGATTTAAATGTTCAAGAAAATTTATAATTTCCAAGCGGATTATATTTATGAGTTTCGTACATTTCTCAGAATATAAAAATATTATTTTCTTGAACAGCATTCACCGGATGGCCTTAGTGAAGGATACGCAGTGTGTTTTCTGTAAGACAGGAATTAAACGTAGAGGTGTTTTGTGGATGAATCTGAAGCTTCAAAATAATTAAAATCAAGTATTACTAGCGTATTCAGAGTATGTACACATACGCTCGAAATAAGTATCTTAACCCCATAAATCCTACTTCCAAAAATAAAAAGTAGCTTACCACTCTAAATTATTAGTATTATTATCATCATCATCATTATCATAATCGTTATCGTCATCATCATCATCATCATCATCGTGTTCGCCATAGTTGTCAGCATCATTATAAAAAAAATTGCTCTTAGTCATAGACATGAAAATACTTGTATAAACACAAATTTTTCGAGATGGTAAAATTGCAGGGAATGTTCTGAGTATCGTCTGGAGCTGTCACGTCCAGTGTTTTGCAGGAGCGAATACAGAATTAACATTTATTAGCATCTGCTCAGATGCTTCAAGGAAAATCGTTTCCAAACTACCAGGTTGTGGCTGCGTGCGCTGTGCCTGGCGTCTTTCCACTGAATGCTGTCCTTTGTATTTCATTTCACTGTTTTGTTAGTAGCGGCTTGAAACACAGTCACTGTAAACTGCTCCCTTGTTTCTGACCGACTTATGCGGTATACCCTGGACTTAACGTAACCCCAGAGGAAAAGAAAACTAGTAGTTCGAAGCTCAGTGTCCAATTTGGCCGTGCCACGTGTCCACGCCTTTTTATCAATTTTCCTTGACAACATTCGTTCAAGCACTCTGTCACCCGTAGGGCGGGGAGAGCTCAGTCGGTATAGCGACTCGCTACGGGCTGAACGGTCCGGGGATCGAATCCAGGTGGGGGCGTGAATTTCCGCACTCGTCCACACCGGTCCTGGGGCCCACCCAGCCTTCTATAGAATGGGTACCGGTTCTTTCCGGGGGGTAAAGTAGCAGGGGCGTAGCGCTGACCACCCAACTCATCTAACGCAGAGGTTAAGGAAAGAGTAGATCTATACGTCTACTCCCCTTCTGGGCCTTCGTGGTCTGTTCTAAGGAGAACTCACTTTTACCTTACTCTGTTATCCGTCACGTCGTAAGAAAATTAGCCCTCTCTCTCTCTCTCTCTCTAAAGGGCACAGACAGTAAGCCAGTAATTCAAGCATTATGCTGGTCAGTTAGTCAGTAAGCCAGTCAGATATTCAGTCAGTTAATTAGTCGTTTAGTTCCTTGTTACTACAGTGCCATTAATTTAGTCTGTTCGTTGGTCAGCCAGTAATATTATGAGAAAACTTCATATTCAAAGAGGCAGCTGCAGGGCTAGTAAGACAGTAATTCAGTAAGTCACCAGCACTAATACCTGCACGTGCTGCATACTGCTGGTGAGAACTGGCGGTCTGTTGGTGTTATACAAACGAATGAAAAGCAGCAACTGAAGACGCGGAATCAAGTTGAGTTTGGCCATGAACGGTATTTAAAGGAAGTGTTAGTGCGTGGAAGGGGTGGTCACTTTACTCTCGCTATCCTTTGAGTGACTGTACCTCACTCTGGCCTTCTCTCCCTTCACCTTGAGCCAGTTTAATTTATCCTGCAGCCTCGCTCCAAAATGTCCAACTGAATCACCTTGTCTCAGGTGTGGGTCCAGACAGCTTCAGTCCTCTCGCTGGTTGACGTACTGCAAGTGTGCCAGTCCGATTTCTCATTTACATTTCAAGGGTAAAGGTAAAACAATCTCTGTACAGGTCTGGACAGGCTGTAAGGGTTTCAGGAGGTTGGAGCTCCCAGATTTTGACACAATCGGAACATGAAAGTGGCAAGGTTGTCAGTCCTACGCACCGGCCGCCGTTACCCCTAAGAAAAATTCCTGGTACTCATTTTTGCTGGAGGTTGAGTAGACCCTAGGGTCATAGTGCAGCCGGAAGAATTATGTCAATGAAAAATTCTAATGACACCATCGGAAATCGAAGCCGCGACCTTCCGACTTTTAGCCTCAACCAACTGCGCCACCACGTGCCACATCATTTCAAGGGTACACAGCAACAATTACGTTATAACGCATGAGATAGAAGGGCATTAATGGCGAGGGAAAAGACGACAAAATTAGAATTTTTCCCTTTATTTATGGTCGTATTTAATAACACTGAAAACTGTTTGCTAAATCATGGACTGGAAAATTTTTGTAGTGTTGGCTTGATTTAAGGTAATATCCCGCAATTTATGAGTGGCTTCAATCTTCCGCCGCGGTCTAAATAAGGTTTACGCCCTTCTGGGCTTTTACTCAACGTAGATTGGTAGTTTGTTACCGACGTTTCGGGACGACCGATACTTGAACATGGGACCAATAGGTTGTCCTGAAATGTCGGTACATCGACTACTAATCTACACCGCGTAAAATCTCAGAACAGCGCAGATCTCATCCTGCCATTTTTACGGGGACTGTGGAAGACTAGAAATCTCAAGACAGCATCTCTCCGTGTCGACATTTGTACCAACAAGCCCTCCTCCTCCACCCCTCCCCCCCTCCAAACCGATCGAGCTGTTTGGTTAAAAGAATCTCATTAAGTTTCACTGTCGTCATGTTAAAGTTGTGGTGTGCATTAATGAAGGCCGGAAGTGAAAAAGGTCGCTGTAAAAGATAATTTGAAATTGTACCAATAAATACGTAACTGGACACGTGTCTTAGCACATCAGTTATAAACACACCCTTCTACCGAAAACGCCCATTAACATTACACTTATTTACTTACTTACTTACTTACTTACTTACTTACTTACTTACTTACTTACTTACTTACTTACTCCATGCAGCACTGTCCTTCTTGAAAAGCTAACCGGTTTTCAGCTAGTCAAAAAATTCCCCGAATTTTATGGAACCCAAAGGTTCATTGCCGCATTCACAAGTGCCCGCCGCCACCTGTCCACTGCACGCATTATTATTATTATTATTATTATTATTATTATTATTATTATTATTATTGTGTAAATTGCTTTTAAGCGGTTTTACAGGGACCAATATTCACCAACTGGTTTGACTTTTTAAAGTCCAATGAAAACGGTGCTTATCACCTGTTATAACGTTTAAACTACTCTGCGTTTTGCCCACGCACTTTGTTTTATGTCTTTTTCTTCTCAGTGCAAACAGTGAATTTGGCTCAACAACATTAACTGATCGATTTCATAGTGGAGATACAATTGTTGTCTGTGAGGTAAGAATTTAGGTATTATATGTCTTATAAGACGTGAAACATGTAACAGAAATGAGTACCAGGAATTTTTCCTGGGGGTAAAGGCGGCCGTTCCGCTGGGCTAACAACCTTGACACCTTCATGTGCTAATCTTCTTGAAATTTGGGAGCCTCAACCTCTAGGACTCCTCAGTGCCTGTTCAGGTCTGTATAGGGATTGCTTTGCCTTGTGTAAGGCATGAAATTCAGCCTTAAAAAGCTTGATAATAATTGGCATTTGCATTGTTTTTCACTCAAAATAACTCTCACCGTGTATCGTGATCCCATTTACTGGGGAAGAAAGTGCGTGTGGGTAAGTACTTTCTCCCAGACTATGTAGAAGTGGGCAGAACTGGCGGGTGAAGTGAAAGACTCTGGTCAGTGATCTGAACAGAACTAGGCAATAAATAGTAGTACTTAAGCCAGTAGTCCAGTTCATGTCATTACGCTGGCTCATTCATTATTAAAGACTTGGAATAAAACGTAAGTACACTTCACACAAAATTGGGATCAACCTAAGCGCTTAAAGCTGTAAGTGTCTTTCGGAATAGTCAATGGAGAATCTCGCCACTTCATCTAGGTACTCCTCAGTCACTCTCAATGCAAATATTTATTACGTGACGGAGCAAAAGCCGGCAGGCGTTAAAATATTCCAGGCCTGCACACTCTTACAAGGGCGCTCGCTGCGTCGAAATTTGAAAACTTCAATTTAAAGCATCACGTGACAACACGTTATAAATTCGTTATTTCTATGATTCTAGGTGTCACACGCTATGTCTCTTTTTAAAGTCATGCCTGATAGGTCAAATAATATTCTTCGGATTATTATACCGTGCAGGATCAGTAGTTAAACCCGACATTACGGAGAAACAACTTGCCTTCATCTTCAGGGTGGCTCAATTGGAATATAACTTTATAGAATAGAAGTCTGTGTATTTACTTTAGAATATCAGCGACAAAGAATAATTAGCAAGCGTCGCATTGCTATCATTACATTCTTCCAAAATAACCCTGCAGTTAAATTATATAACTCATTATATTGGTGATGTTATCGAAATAGTTCTAATAATTAATTAACAGTAGTTTTAGTCACTTTAATCTTTCTTTCTATACGTGTTGAGGTTATATTTGCACCTGATCACACTCAATGACACACACACACACACACACACACACACACTCGGTAGGACTCCTCTGGACGAGGGATCGGACCGTCGCAGAGACATCTACCTGACAGCACACAACACTCACAAGAGACAGAAAAATCCATGTCCGCGGCTGGAATCGAAGCCGCCATTCCAGCAAGCCAGAGGCCACCACCGGGATCAGCAGGTCTTTAGTCTTGTAACATATAATAAAATTTCCTTACAAATAAGAATTAAACTGTTAACAATCGGTTTGCGACCCGCGAAGGTTTGGAGATTTTGAATGGTCCGCATGCAATAGACGGTTTCCCTACACTGCTTTAGATGATGACAAATACGGAACATAATAACCGTAAAGGAATGACAACTGCTTTCAAAGTTTCAAACATTTCGTCAGTGTGTAAACGAGTGGTACAGTGAAACACTTTCCTTCAGGCATTCCATATGGTTTAGTCGATGACGCATAATCTGCGCTTCGTGCTCGACTGACCGTGCAATATGAATACTGAAGTGACGGTGTGGCAAAACGCAGAACCGAAAAAAAAAATAAAGACAAACTATGATTAAAATTAGTAAGTCGAATTTAAAAATTAATAATTTACATTTACCAATGTTGTATGCTTTCTTCTGGGTAATTCCCCGGCGTCTGAATTTTATATGCCGACGTTTCGGAACATTCTGTCTGCTCCATCTTCGTAGGCGGATATGTATGAAAGATGACTAGTTTTGAGAATGTTGGAGTATTTATACGGAAAAAGGTTTGGCTCGAAAATAGCCTGAGCCACTAGGAAGGAGGGCGAAATCAAGAATATATTTATCAATTTTAAAAAATGGTCACCTCATTCTATTTCGATGTAATTCTTATATACAGGGTTATTCAAAATAATTGCCGGAGTTTTAACAACTTGTCATACACAACACACTTGATATATGAGAATATGTATTTTTTTATTTAATAGAACCACACTACAAGTTTTTGTTACATACCTTACAGGCGCTCCATATGAAGACCCTTTGTGGTTCTACAAACATCAACACGATAATCGAGTTCGTTCCAAACTGTTCGTAGCATGTCAGCGGTGATGGTTTCAATGGCGGTTCTGATTCGTACCTTCAGTTCCGGGATACATACGCACCCTGTCTCTTGAAACTGTGCATATCACCTTCGAATGGAATTGTCAGATGGTGGCTGTTTCCCGAATTTGGTTCGGAATTGCCGCTGGACAATTGTACCCCGACAATCATTTTGAATAACCCTGTATTTTGCCGTGTTTGTTTAACTATATAACTATATTAAGTGTCAAGAACACTGCTCTGTAATATGACAGCAAAATATGGTGAATCGGCTATACTGAATGCAGAAACAAATAACTTTTGGGCCCCCCTCATATATTTGAAAAATGAAAATGAAAATAAGAACCATTCTTCACCTACATTTGCCTTTCAGCACGACGTCTTGAACCTGCTAGTAACTATATAGTGCTATTGTTTTCAGGCGCGTTAGCAAATTTGTGACAAACGACTATTAGTTTCGTCATGTCTGTCCATCTGTCCGCATGGAACAGCTCGGATCCCACGGGACGGATCGTCATGAAATCTGATATTTGAATATTTTTCGAAAATCTATTGAGAAAGGTCTTTTCATTATGACCAGAATAGCGGGAACTTTACACGAAGACCTGTGCACATTTATGATACATCTCGCCGGATTCTTGTTTGAATGGGAAACTTTTCAGACAAATTTGTAGAGAAAATCAGAATATACATTTTATATTTAATAAGTTCTTTTACCGAAAATCGCGCCGTAGATAATGTGGAAAAATATGGTACAGCCAGACAGGTCACAGATGACAAAATAGCGCATGCAATTTGCATGCTGGTTTCCTAAGACTACAAACTCACACTTAGAATATGTAATGCTTGTTGCTTTTCCACTGTCACGGTGGTTAAACGCAAGTGCCCCAATGTTACATTTATGCATTCATTGCTTGTCTTTTTTGACGTTCAGGTAACCGTGCATCGTGATAAATTATTATAATAAAACCGACTAGATGCACTAATTTCTCAAATTTGTTTTTGGAATAAAACTCTACATGTTTCGGACAGTTCCTCTGTCCATCATCAGGAGTTTTTCACTGTACACGCAGCAATAATATATGTCATACAGGTTTGCTGACAGCTTGCGAGCAGGATCAGGACGGAACTGCCCCCAAGATTTAAGAGGTCTAAAACTGTCAAAGTTTAGAAATTTCCACTATTTCAAAAATGAACTAAACCTTTTTATTTTGACAATGACATATTGCGACAACTGCTTGACCCTTCTGACCACCCGCAACGCGCAAAGTCTCACCCTTTCAAAACATCCCTTTATTTTTTTTTATCTCTACTATGCCTAACCGCTGGCCATTCAATTTCACTTGCTCAATACATTCCCTCGTTAACACATGTGCAAATGTTATAACGTACTTCAACCTTCGTATCACGATTTATCACACGTAAACAACAAACTGCGCTGGTTGTGGCAACGTACATAGAAACAAGGAAAAGCTTAGGTAGACCAGTCGCCTTATCGCCATATATTGAGTCATCGCTCCTGGATTTGTGTAACGTGTGTTCAAACAACGGGTACAAAGAGACACCGGCTTTGGCGATAAAACACAAACTGCATTACCTACAGCAATATTCTGAAACCCCCCACTACTTTCTAGTGCGTCACAGTTCGTGACGAATACCAAACTATAAAGACCTTTTTTATGTTTATTGGACCATGCATCATTGTGATAGTTGAAGAATAAAAGACCAACTTGATGTCACTTGCTATTTTATTTCACTTCTTATGTGCTCAACATGTTTCGGACATGAATATACCCATCATCAGGAGCTTGCGACTATTCTGTTGAATTACCACATTCGTCGTAAATACGACCAATGAGGTAATTCAACAGAATAGTCGCAAGCTCCTGATGATGGGTATATTAATGTCCGAAACATGTTGAACACATAAGAAGTGAAATAAAATAGCATCATCAGGAGCTTGCGACTATTCTGTTGAATTACCACATTGGTCGTATTTACGACCAATGTGGTAATTCAACAGAATAGGTGCACACTCCTGATGATGGGTATATTAATGTCCGAAACATGTTGAGCACATAAGAAGTGAAATAAAGTAGCACGTCACATCAAATTGGTCTTTTATTCTTCAACTATAAAGACATTTGCTATTAAAATAAAACTCCTGTAACTATAGTAAAAACCAAGACAACTTTAAATCTCCCTGTCAGTAAACGCACTCATTGGAAATGGCTACTCCAGTCCATATTTCTAATTATTTGAGCGTCTCGTTTAACAATACTGTTAGTTGCCAAGATATACAGTGTCAGTTATAAACAAATGAATAAATGATTTTTTTTTTTTTGGCGCATTGCTGGAATTATACTGGCAGAAGAAATCCGAAGTACTCGCGAAAACTGTCCCAGTGCCAGTCTGCTCGTCACCAATCGCACATGGTTTGCAATATTTCTTATACTTAGAAAACAAAACATGATGTTATGCAATAAAACATACGCTTGCATTAGGCCTGCTTGTGTCAGCTTGTGTAAGCAAAAATGCCAACTCTCACACCACTTTCCTTGTTTGCAAAGGTAGTCATATTTCCATTTTGTTTCGAATACCTGACATGTGCCGTACAACAAACAGATGTTGTAGGACATAATGGAATGGCATTTTACAGAAAGAAGACTGTCTCCCTTTGTGTCAGTTAAAGACAAACGGTATTCTACGACATGCAATTTGGCTGCAGCGGAAGGTCTTCAGACTTGTATCTTGGAGCTGATCAGTTTGCATTACGGAAGGGTCACTGTCCTGTCTGAAGTTATTCGTGGTTTTATTCGTTCCCTTCCGGCGAATGCTGGGAGAGTGGCTTAACTTTGGCCATGACTACTTCCTTCTGAACTCTTCCCAATTCTTCCTCCATTCTTAATCCTACCATTCTAAGCTATGGAGACGCGGCGTCACATACAGAAGGACGGAGACGTCAGCTGTGCCGCTGCGGAACCCATAAAATTCCCATAGAATGAGAATGTTTGAGAACGCGTTGCAGCGAAGAATCGTTGGGCCTAAGGGACGCAACAACAGAAGGCAGAAGAAAGTTGTGTAATGATGGAATTCCTTTTTTGTATTCTTCACCAAATATTATTGCGAGCGAGGCGTGTAGCACACACGACATGGATGAGGAATACACCGCAGACTTTTATTTGGTAAGGGAAGATATATTTTAGGATACCTAAAAGTAAATGGGAAGGTAATACTGAAATGGATCTTAAAGGAACAGGGTGAGGGTTGATAATAAGAACGATTGGCGTTTGACCTTGTACATGATAGTATATTTGAAAGGTGGAATTTGTTGACTAGCTTAACGAATACCGATTGTTTGTTGCTGTAGACGGATTATATAGAACAGTGTTTCTCAACCTTTGTGTGACTGCGGCCCGATAAATTCTTTTGTCATAAGACGAGGGCCCGGTCCCAACAAATTTACTCGTAAATACCTTTCCCTTTTTTTAAGTTCGTAAATTAAACTAACATAAGTATTAATAATTAATTGTGGCATAATCGTAAAGAGTATTAGTACACTTATGTATACGGTGTGGCATGCTGACAATTATATAATTACATTTAAATTAGTTATCAATCACTGGAGTAATGAAATCTTGTAGCATATTGTAGTTTCCTCAGGCCAGCATCTGGGTCTGAGTTTTTCGACACATTCACGAATATTTTTCCCCTCAGAATATTCCCACTATACAACATTTATTCATGAAAATTGCCTAGAAAACTAAAATGACAAATTCCAGGAGAACCCCTTGCGGCCCGGTATAATTGATGCCAGGGCCCGGTACCGGGCCGCGGCCCGGCGGTTGAGAAACACTGATATAGAAAACAGTCTAACATTTTTGCAAGATGCAGAGTATGGAAAGTGAAACGTGTCTGTGCTGATCAGATAACGAAGAGTGTGACAAAGTCTAGCGGTTGCCATTCAACAAAACCTTCTTGAAAAGCACGTTGGTACTCCCGAGTAAATGTGAGGGTCTCCAGAGCAACCCAAGCCAAATACATCATGGATAGCCAAAGTCCCCCTGTCACTTCTTGGTATCCTTTGGAGTCAGCCGGAAGTAACAAGCTGTGGCCTTCCCCAAAGAAAGGACACAATGTGACAGTCGTTAAGATGATACGAACTACCGCGCTCTACGAATGATAAGAGTGTGTTTCCTTCTGGCCTATGTGGTCGCACTTGACCTCATTCATTGTTGGGAGGCAGCCAAGGTCTCTTATGGTTCCGCCGACACGATGCCCATGGCATAATATAACCTAATTAGCAGCAAATGTCGTAAAGAAGAGTGCGGTTCTGGAAAAGTAAGGTCTCAGAAAGTCTTCACAACATTGTGCGATTCATTATGGGTTTACCCTAACAAGCTGGACATGACCTTTGACGGAGTTCTAACAGTTGGACTTCCCTTCACATGACCCTCCCTTAATCTGTTGCCCATCCACCTTCACTGTCGTGTTCCGTCATAAGTTACACGGATTATTACCCTTATTTTATGTTGCGCATGTAGTTAATAATTACAGTTACACACAGTCAATGTCAGTGATGATTTTTCACTCTATATTTCAGGTAACAGATTTTAAATACTTGGGGCACCGTATATCAGAATACAAAAGTGTTTTAGAAGACAAATTGCAAACGTACAACAAAATAAACGGAGCTATACGGAGGCATTTTGGAAAACAAATGAACAAAGAAGCAAAATTAAGAATTCACAATATTACAGCTAAAGTAGCGTTGAATTTTGGAAGTGAAGCTTGGGTACTGAAGAAAAGAGAGGAACAACGTTTAGAAGCAGCACGGATGAAATTTTTGAGCGCTTACTTGGAATAACAAAACTAGACAAAGAAAAGAATCAATGCATTAGGGGAAAAAACGAGAGCACAGAACATAGTAAAGGTAATAAAACAGTACCAGGAAAAGTGGCTACAACATGTACAGAGGATGGACACAAACAGAATACCAAAACAAACCCTACAATATCAACCAAAAGACGAAGGAACATAGGACGACCGAGGAAGAAGTGGAGGGACCAACTTCATCTTGAGGATTAAGGAACACTTCGTGAACATGATGATGATGATGATTTCATTTTTATTAACTTTAACCCTTTAAACGCCGAGTTAAATCCCATCTGCCACTTGCAGACATTATTAGGAGCTCACCATATTCTACACTTTAGCAGGATAAGGGCTAATGTATTTACTGTTTCTCCGTATTAAGCTGTTGTTCTAACAATCTCCCTGTCTCTCGGTCCTATTGCAGCCGGTTAAGCCGAGTTCCTTAGCACATCAGTCATAGCCATATGTTACAGGATGGACAAGGAACAGCGTGATAACTACAGTGAATCAACCAGTCACAAATCTTTATTGAATCATCATAAGGGTGTTACCCAACGACTCTGTTTTAACAGCACTGGTCGCCTGACAGAGACTGCCTTTTATATCTTGTCTCCGAACACAGAATCTTTATCGCATGGGAAGCTTATTTACGCCAGGAATTTAGAGCGCTTCCAGAATCTTCTTCGAATAAAATTTCAGACGAAAAACTGATTTAAATTCCTGGCCGAAGCAGGCTCCTTTAGCGATAATGCTGCCGTAAACACTGGCAAGATACAATGTGCAACCAGTAGTTATTTACTCAAGACTGATAAAAAGGCGAGGAGCGGCTTTCTAAGCAATCTCATCCTGAGCATAGCTATGCCCAGTGGCGTGACTTGGAGGAGTGGGTGGGGGGGGGGGAGGTTACTGAGAGGAAAAGGGACAAATACAAAATTTCTAAACCATGGGTGGTGTAAACACATGAAAATTAAAAACCTACTATAAATCTTATTGTAGCACCGTGCATTTTCGTAGAATCACTTCAATTTCTCAACCAACGAATGCACATATAATTTCACATAAACACTTTTAAAACACTTTAAAACACTTTAGAACACTCCGACATGTTTCGATCTTCTCAGATCATCATCAGGGAGCTTTGTTCCTTGCTAAAGTTATGTTACAGTATTCATAATTCAATTCGTATTTGCAAAGGAGGTGTTGTGGCAACATTTCATGTTGTGTTGTGGAGCAGTGGTTAGGTGTGCGTACGCACACCTAGCCACTGCTCCACAACACATTCCCACACAACATGATATGCTGCCACAACACCTCCTTTGCAAATACGAATTGAATTATGAATACTGTAACATAACTTTAGCAAGGAACAAAGCTCCCTGATGATGATCTGACAAGATCGAAACATGTCGGAGTGTTTTAAAGGAGTTTTATGTGAAATTGTATGTGCATTCCTTTGTTGATAATTTGAAGTGATTAGAAACCTACGTTTTACTTGACGCCGAATAGAGACATGGTTGATTTTGCGCCCCGAGAATTATTAGCCAATTTATGCTTATGGCTATGACCAATGGTTACATCTTCCGAAGAGACACACTGTGTGGGACTTAAGTTAACACGGAAAATGTGCTCTTTTTTTTTTT
>Ga0123357_10007173_pt1 | contig 13723 bp, 11 predicted proteins | sample TergutEmb28metaG_FD_89873 | JGI IMG/M metagenome (GOLD analysis project Ga0123357, IMG submission 89873) | Embiratermes neotenicus P4 segment gut microbial communities from Petit-Saut dam, French Guiana - Emb289 P4 | ecosystem: Host-associated > Arthropoda: Insects > Digestive system > Gut ... | reverse complement strand
GTAAGGACTACTGCCATCAAGTGACAACTCAATTGCAGTTAGTAGTAGTAGTAGTAGTAGTAGTAGTAGTAATAATAATAATAATAATAACTTATTTGCATTTTGTGTTTACTCAGTAACCTTCGGTATATGACAGATATAAGGATTACAATTATGTATATTATACGAGCATTAAACATAGCGTTTTCCAAATTCCTTTCCCAGGGAGGGTGTGGGGAGTCCAGACATCTTTCTAGCGCCCTCCCCCTCCCCCCCTCCAGCAGAGTACCTCAAGCATTAAAAATGTAAGGCTTCTTTTCCTAAGTTATGTAGCGTCGACGTTAAAACGGATGAAGTCAGAAAGAAATCGCACGATCTATGGATGTAAAAAACGAAAAAATAAAATAAAAGCCCCAAGATAGTCACAGACCTAACACTCGTCCGTTTGACAGACGATATATTTGTAGCGGATTGAAATCAATAAACTAACAAAGCCGAATACTTCAAATACAGTAAACAGCACCGTGAGACTTGTGGTTCTGACGGCAGCGTTGTTCAAACGCCCGGTCTTCTAGGATGTTACACTGTTTTGTTGAGTAAATTGCTCACGGCTTTTCGAAGGATCGTGGTGCCTTCACCTTCAGGGTCAAACAGTCTAAGAAGAATGGTTGAAGGCGCTCCAAGGTCAACCATGCTCACTTCTCTGCTGCAGTACGCCTTGACCTCCAAACTTGCAACATGACTCGACGTGTATAGATTACTATACAGCGATTAATATAACAAGATTGGAGCTCATACGCGACGATTTAACTGTATCTAACATGGAAACAACCCCAAGAGGGAGAGCGGGGAGAAGGCGTGCTTAATCGCGTTCCCGTGACATACCGCTTATCATCCTGGAAACATATTGTGGAGGATGTAAACGTAAATGATCAGCGTTACAGTCCAAGATGGGACTTCTTCATTTTGAGAAGGTTTAGCTCCAGCGTTTCCTAAACTTCGGCATTTGATATTGGTGAACGGTTAGCCACGCCCCGGCCACATTACCCCGGCACCCACTGGATAGGAGACTGTGGGCCCCCAGCCAGTCATACAGAGAAAAATCACGGCCCCGAAAAGAAACGAACCCCAGCTCTCCTTTCATTTAGCTCACTGTCTAGTCGCTAAACCGACTGAGCTACCTCGTGCACACTATGGACGAGGGTTGACTGAGCATTACGGGTGTCAGTAGCGTGCAGAACTTTTTTGATTACTAGAGACATTTTACATTTTTACAAGGCCAACCCCTCCTTGTTTCACCAAACTGGATGCTTGTTATTGGACCTGGGACAAAGGAAACTTTAAAAAGGTTGCAACCTAAATGTAGTTCAAAAACAAAATATGGGTTGTTTGGTGGTTCTTCTACACAAAGAGTTGAAGTACATTTTATTCATTTGATGACGCAGCATCAGCTGCACAGTCGCCGAATTATCTAGGTCTACTGAGTTTTCAAATATATTGCCAGCATTATAACTTGAAAGCTTCGTATGTATGTATTGCGGAAAGGAAGTTTAGGCAAGGTAAGAAAAAATACATAACATAAAATGATAAAGTAACAACATTAACGTGCCACGTGTTTGTAGTTTCGCTTCAAATAACAGGTCTCATTTTTGTTACATAACCTGTTGTAGGAGCATGAAACCCAGCACTAAGCGCCTGACGTTATCTGCGTAATGCCAACACTGTCATTTACGTTCTTGCTGGAAAACATCGAGAAGACTTTCGTACTCGAGCACAGAGTTCACACTGTTTTTCTAACTACAGATCATATCGTTCTGTCAGGTCCTCAGGATAGCACAGCACGTTTCGAATTATTCACTTAATGCAATGTATTGATTTCCCTTGTTGAAAAGTAACAATAATAAGTTAATAAACTACTACTGAAGAATACAATCCAACTAGATGCCACTTATTCCTTTTATTATTCCGTTGTTATGCTCAACATGTTTCGGGCACCATTATGCCCATCATCAGGAGCTCACGACGATAGCGTTGGTTACCACATAGGCCGTCTGGTTCTCGGGTTGCTGCTGGATGGAAGTTAAGTGCAGGCAGAATGGATGAGTGTCCGGACCGAAGGCTGTAACACGAAATTGCAGTCCGGAAACTCATCCATCTTGCCTGCACTTAACTTCCATCCAGCAGTAATTCGAGAACCAGACGGTCTGTGTGGTAACCAACGCTATCGTCGTGAGCTCCTGATGATGGGCATAATGATGCCCGAAACCTGTTGAGCCTAACAAAAGCATAATAAAAGTAATCAGTGGCATCAATTTGGATTTTATTCTTCGGTTATCAAGATGATGCACGGTCAAATACACATCAAATTAATAAACTACTACGTTTCAGGTACAGGATCGGTGTCCGTACTCAAGCTAACAATACGGTCAAGATACACTCTGTTGGACCCAGCAGATAAAGTTAACTGACCCTATTTTTAGCCTTAGGATGGGGACCAATCCTGTCCCCAAAACGCAGTATTTTATTCACTTTTATTTCTCTATGGTGTGAACGATTCCACATACAGTTCTTTACTTACAAAGGCCGTTGATGTAGTCATTACTGTTCCAATGGAAGTCATTCAATGTTTGAATTTTGTCCATCATCTGCGTTTAATTAAAATAAAGAGCACAAAACTTCGGGGGATAAAATTGGTTTCCGTCCTCAAGGAAAAGAGTAAAACGTCTACTCATTTGGGCCCGATGAAGCTCTGGAGCAGAGGTTTGGTATAACCTTACACAATGGGTCCGGAGAGCAAGGTCATCGTAGTCAGTATAGCGAATACGCCACTGCTATCAACCCTGGAATAGTTGTTCAGTTCACACAGGGTCACGAGATTTTTCCTTCTCCAGAGCCATCCAGCTTTTTATTCAGGGAGTACTGCGGGCGCTTTCCTCTGGATGAAAGAATTATTGTTGAAGATAATTTATCCCATTTGTGTTTCACTCGAATGTTTATTAACACACTGTCTTACACAAAAACATATTGTGTAAGATTGTGTTTTAATAAACATTCAGACTTAGAGTCTTGCAACAGGCGCATATGTTCGAAGCCCTTTATATGTACATGCTGCAGATTCATTACCGTTTAGACAATCACCAGTCACCGTACCAGACCCAGAATAAGTCTAGTCCAGCCCACATCTATTTCAATATTACGCTCACGTACACATGTGGATCTCCGATATGGTCTCTTTAATTCATATTTTTCGAATAAGTTTGCATGTGCATTTTCTTTAGACTGAACTACAAGTTCACAGTTGTCACACATTTCTGATCAGTTTTTTAACTCCTACAGTAGGCAGTGCGCAATATGTATTTCGACGTAACACCTGTCTGCTTCATACGATTTGATCGATTAGCATGTTTACTGCTTGTCGCTTCGGTAACCCGCAATTGGGCTTCTCAGAAGCTAGACAACAAAGACTTCGGTTAATTACACTCGTCTTACTTTCTGCATACGCGTGTTTGATTCTAAAAACCGTATATTTATGGAAACAAATATATTAGTAATTTTCAGCATAAGGTATGTGAAGCAGTCCCGTAAAAATGTAATGTCGGAAACCTGTCTGCCTTAACTGGAATGCAAGCAGTTCGCTACAGTTTCGAGGTCTGTAAGGTTTGTTTGGGCAATCACACGTAGCAGACTCTAGAATAATAACTCTAGGCATTATCAACTTTACCAACAGATATAGAACCCATTAGTATTTTCTCTGGAACTGTTACGGCTTCCATCTCAACGAAGGTTTATTCTAAAATGTTGACTCTTGCACCTACCTTATGCACCTATAAGTTACAAAAATAATTTAATCCCTCGGAATTGTGTACAGAATATGTGACTTCCAGAAAAGCAATAATTTGCATTCTCTTTGAACCTATAGGCCTAATCTTCCATCAAACAGCCATCACACTGCACAAAACTCCCCTATATCTTTCCTTTTACATACCTCCCACATGTCAGTCACAACTGACCATCATCAGGGATAACATACCAGTAAACGAATGAAAATCGTCAAGGTCTTTTACGTGTTACGTATAAATTATTCAAACCGTATCAGATTGCCGTTACTAGGCACGTTATGTAAAACTGCTTACCAACATTATGCCTAGTAACAGCATTCTGATGAAGTTGGGACAATTTTTGCGTAACGTATAAACGATCTTGAAGATGTATGTTATTGCATTGGAATTTTCTATCCGAGGATGGTAGGTCGCAACGGAAACATGTAAATTATGTATAAAGGGAACGATATAAATGATTTCGTGTACTGCGATGGTTTTTTGATGGAATTTTTTTTAACGAAGTGTATGGTTAAAGATAAAACATTTTCAGTACACACATAATGCACTGGCGGGATTTAAATAATCTGACTTTCAAGGGAGTTAATTGCGGATGTCCAATATTACCTACAAAATTTATGTCCAGACAGACCGGAAAACATAATTCTGAATATGTGTCCATACTCTTCTTTAACACAACGATTTTTATGTGTGAATTGACCCATTCAGCCTCATGCAGCTGCAGAATGACCCAACATGCAGCTAAAGAATGATCCAACCAGATTTGTAGAAGCCGTTTGTCACTCATGACGTAAACAGTGGTGCAATAATTTGAGGAAAGGGTGTTGGTAATTTCGTAATGTCGTCACACTCACATTGTTCAATGATAGTCCATACAGTAACGAAGTACCGTGCGTCGCATTCTAAGGGGAATTTCCTGTTGGGAATAAGCAGATGTCTTGGTCAATGTCAGATGTTGCACACATGCAATACTTGGTGTGGTCACAGGCTAAGAAATTTGCTATCACAGTATCTTGATTGAGGTTAACGGCGACTTTATGGTTCTGTAAAAGTGATCGTGTTCAATAAAACTTTTGAGCACATTTGTCAGCACAACTGCGAATGCCAGCTGAAATAAAATGGCGAATTATTTCCTTTCGTATCTTTATCCTTCTTCTCCCTTTCCTATGTCCTTTTTTACATTATGAGCAGGTTCTCTCATTTTCGTCTCACAACAGTGCAGTACATGATTTTAACTTCACGAATGCCTAAAGCGACCTTCTCATAATTTAATGCAAGTTTTTCCGACTAAATCACATAGTTACTTTTTTGATTCCGACGTGTTTCGATTCACCTCTGAATCATCATCACGGGACAAATTTACAGGATGTGTTTGCACATTTTAGGACGTATTACATGGGTACCAAAAGTGTATTCTTACTACACCGACCCTTTCCTCATGTTTCCACCTGCTTGTGATGTAGGGTCATATTTTTGGTTTTGCATAAGGTTTTGTACAAAATAATGGCGCTTTGGGCGTTTCCACTTCGAATTTTCCTTTCTTTGTACTTGTTTCGCCCGAGTGGCTGTGACATTTTTAACGGTGTCTAATAGATGTCATCAAAATAATTTAGGTCTATGTGCTATAAATGGAAAAAATTACCCATTACGTGAATTAAGTTATCTTTCATACGGCACGCTTACGGAAACAGAGCTGCGTGCCATCTGCGAGACACAGTGAGAACTCTTTACGTTGTGGGAACAACATAGCACAATATTGCTGTGATCCGTAGGCTATTCCATAGTACACCATTTTCGCCTACGCATTTACTAGCAACACCTGTTGAAGTTCGACGGAAAATCCATAATATGTCATAAAACTTTAAATATATGCCTTAAATTTACTTTTATAAATTCAGCAGCTATACTATTTATTGGCTTATTTTGTGGCAGTACCAGTGGCTGGGGGCACAGCGAATGTGCCGGTCCAAAAATGTCTAATCATTTTTATTCAACATTTCATTATACTAAAATAGCACAATAATTAGTGGAAAATGTTGCATTATGATTTAAACTTTCATATTGCTGTTAAGACTAACTCCATATGCATAGGAAATTATTGGGGATCATCAATTCGTATTTCGATGCAACACATCGATTACAGATCAAATATTCTGCACTCGTCAAATACTTGAGAAAAATGGAAACACAATGAAGCAGTGCCTCAGCTACTTATGGACTTCACGCAGGCTTATAGTACAGTCAGGAGGGATGTCTTGTATAATATTGTCAATGAGTTTGGTATCCCTATGAAATTAGTAAGTCTAATAAAATTGTGTCTAAATGAAACTTATAGTAGAGTCTGGGTAGGCAAAGATTTGTCTGACATGTTTCCTGTTAGGAATGGTTTGAAATAAGGAGATGTTTTATCGCCATTGCTTTTCAACTTTGCTTTAGATTATGCCATTAGGAGGGTTCTGGTAAACCAAGATGGCTTGAAATTAAATGGTACTCATCAGCTTTTGGTGTGTACAGATGATGTTAGTATATTGGGTTGAAGCGTACATTCTATGTAGAAAAACACAGGACCTTTGTTAGTCGGTAGTAAGGAAAATGGTCGAGATGTAAATGAAGATAAAGTTAAATACATGGTCATGTCTCGACATCAGATTGCAGGACGAAGTTACAATATAAAGACTGATAGTAATTCATATGAAAGGGTGGGAGATTTCAAATATTCGGGAAGAACCTTAAAAAATCAAAATTCTGTTCAGGAAGAAATTAAGAGCAGTTTGAAGTCAGGGAATGCTTGCTACCATTTGGCGCAGAATCTTTCGTCTTCCAGTTTGCTATCCAAAAATTTAAGATCAAGATACAGAGAACTATAATTTTGTGTGTTGTTTTGTATGGGTGTGAAGCTTGGTCGCTCACGATGAGGGAGGAACGTAGGCTGAGGGTGTTTGAGAATAGGGTGCTGAGGAGAATATTTTGGCTTAAATGGGATGAGGTAACAGGGGAATGGAGAGAACTACATAATGAGGAGCTTAATGATCTGAATTCCTCAACCAATATTTTTCGGGTATACAATCAAGAAAAATGAAGTGGGCGGGGCATGTAGCATGTGTGGGGAGAGTAGAGGTGTATGCAGGGTTTTTGTCGGAAAACCTGAGGGAAAGAACCACTTGGAAAACCCAGGGGTAGATGGGAGGATAATATTCAGATGGATCTTCAGGAAGTGGGATATGAGGGCTTGGACTGGATTGATGTGGCTCAGGATAGGGACAGGTGGCGGGCACTTGGGAATGTGGTTATGAAATTTCGGGTTCCATGAAATGCGGGGAATTTCTTGACTAGCTGAGAACCGATTAGTGTCTCAAGGACTCTGCTCCATGGAATAAGTAAGCCAGTATGATTTCACCTTCAGTTAGAGGTCGCATCTCGTTCTTCTCTGAATTCATCACTTGCCCGTTTACTTGTTCCTCTCAAGGTCACATAGCCTTAGCACCCTCAAAAACCACAGCGTGGCGTCTGGTGGACGGAGCGGAGAAGAGCCAAAGCGCCAGAATTAGGCCTCGGCACGGGTGCAGCTTCCTTGCACCTGGCTCAGACGTAGGAACTGCGTCCAACAAAACGGAGGTGGCAAAAGTATGTGACATACAGGGCCGGCGCGAGACACGTGGGCGCACCGGGCAGGCCATTCATTTGGCACCCCTTCAAACCGATATTTTTGAAACTTTTCGGCCTAGGACAGGGCTGGTAACCATTTTTGAGGGAGCGTGCCCAAAGTGCGGACAATTTTCGGAAAAATTCTTTCATTTGTGGAACATTAGAATTTACCAACATCATATTTCCGATTATTCTTGTGACGACGTAGAGTCCCTTGTAATGTTGGCGTCCCGGTCAGCTGCCCGGCTGGCACGATCCTTGACCGGCCCTGCCCGCTGCTCTGCTTCTAATGCCTGAAACCTTTGAATGTTTCAACACGTCCACCCCAGAGAAACATTTTAAAGCAATTGTTGCAGCTTTTACAGATCGGAATTAGAGGTCTTGTATTCAAATGAAGATCTGTGAAAAGAATCAGGTGCCTCTCATTAAAAAACCCGCAAAGCAGTGTTTTTAAAGGTTCAACTTCTGAAAATTGTAGTGATAATTCCATTGACAACCGTGTAAAATGAGAGGTGCTTCTCTACGTTAAAGCTGCTAGAAATATTCTTACGGAATGCCATGGTTCAAGAAAGACTGCATACACAAGTAAGCCTGAGATGAGCGTACCCACCCACGGTTAACCGCGGCATGCACGGATCGCTGGCTGTTCGGCGGCAAAGACGAACCTCTAATCCGTGGTACTGATGTCTGTTTCCGCTGCGCAACAGTGTAGTTTCCGGTATTTCGTATAGGTTATGTTGTGCGGTCTTTTGAAAAGATTGTTATTCGTTATTTATTTTTCAGGCTCTTTGTTAGTGATATATATTTATGCCATGTTTAACGGTGGACGTAAACTAACATTTCGCTGTTTATCTATAGTACATACAAATAAAGTAGAGGTTTCCTTTTGCAAATATCGTATGTGGCATCGAAAATTCGTAGCTTCTTCACAGTGTTGTGGTAGAAAGGATGATGCAAACTTCTCCTCATTGTTTATTCCGGTACCGGTTAAGCCGAATCCAGATGATATTAACGTTGGGGCAGAGTTGACAGGTGCACTGAATAAATCAGATTTATTGAAAGTTCTAAACAAATTCTATCAAAGGAAGGAAATAAAATTGTTGGCGTTGGAAAGTGGCCTCGACAGTATGTATACAAAATTAATTTTATTGCCTTTTTATTGTTAATCTTTATACTGTTATAAATATTGCGATTTACTCTTTGAATACAACTGTACAGAATAGTGCCAACATGTAGCGACATGTGATTTACGGATACTGGACTCAGCATGAATCATTTTACATTTGTACTTTACCTTGTTTCTGTTCCACATTTTGTGTTCTTGTATGGTTGCTAGCCCAATCACAATTTTGAGGTAGCTGTTCGTTATATTAAAAAAGTCACACCTTCTGTTGCAGATTATCTTCTGCATCAGGCATATGTAAGTTTTCGTCGATACTGTCTAGAAGCGGAAGCTTTGCCTGTTGACCTTCATGTTGTTGTAAGTGACATTCTTCAAGGAGCAGGTCATGTTGACGACATATTCCCCTATTTTCTTCGCCATGCAAGACAGATGTTTCCACATCTGGAGTGTATGGATGATCTCAAGAAAATAAGTGACTTAAGAAGCCCAGCAAATTGGTAATTTTATTTTATTTAACATGGGTGTTCATTTCATTAAATTTTAATTTCTGATTTCTAGTGCAGCTTTTTATATTAAAGGTATCCTGCTGCTCGTTCCATGACCAGAAAAATAATATTCCATGCTGGCCCAACAAATAGTGGGAAAACTTTCCATGCATTAGAGAGATTCTTGAACGCAAAGTCTGGAGTATACTGTGGGCCACTGAAACTTCTAGCTTCTGAAGTATTTAACAAGAGCAATGAAAAGGTAATTTAATGCAACCTGGGACTTTTACTTACATAGTTTTTAGTTGAACTGTGTTGCCAACACTTCATGATGCTTATCTGAACCTGTATATACATACATATTTTTAATGGTTTCCATCATTCCTTTCAGGAAAATGCTGGAATATCTTAAAGTAGGCCCTGATCACGTCCACATATCTTCCAGTTCACCATTCATAATCATCTATAATTTGACACTTTATGGCTAAAAATAAACCTTGTTAAATATAGCATGACTCATTCAGTTGATGTTACTAGACACAGGGTGCAGACTGTATGTATAATTTATTAAGTTCACTTGTTGTTCTCTAAGGTGAAATATCAGAGCATTATTTTATCTCACAACTCACGTCACTCCTTACTAAGACTATTTTACATGATGGGAGGCAGTGCAGTGCTTGTTGCTATTCCAATTTGTTGAGAATTATGTGCACACATTTTATTTCAGTGTATTGCAAGTACTCCAGGTGACTAAGTTTTATGTAGTGGTGCCTAGTATTTGTAGGTCATTGGTGTGGAACATGGGTAGTGTCACCATTCCAGCACCTGGAATTTTGAGACGGCTGCTAGATTTTTGAGAAATTTTTCCACCCCTGCTTTGAACAGTGCATAGAGTTTTGGGCTGTTGCACTGTCTTGCTGCAGGAAGTTATAGGTTCTGTCATAATTGGACAGGTGTTAATAGTCACTACAGGTGAAGGAACTGAGTCTCTGTGATATGCAGTGTGGAAACGAGTTGATGAGTGAGTACGGTTTTATAAATTAAGCAATCTAATAGGAAGTGACAGTTGATAGTTTTCAGATAAAGTAGTTTCCCTATTGGAATAAAAGTTTTTTCCAACTTGTTTCCATACTGCACCAGTTTCGGTGCTACAGGGGACCCCATCATGGTGTAACATGACAGTGTATTGTACTCGGTCAGTATCTTTGCTAAAATGAAGTCAACAGTAGCTGCACTAGTGGATGTTCATATTGCACTGTTCTTTAATGACAGGAAGGAAAATACTGCATATGCTGTCTCCATTGCAGGGCACACCTTGTGACCTAGTAACAGGAGAAGAACGAAAGTATGCTGAAGCTGATGGAGGGCCATCGAGTCATGTGTCATGTACTGTGGAGATGACATGTATTAATGTTCCATGTATGTGACCAATGTGATCAGTATTTTCTTTGTACAGGTATACATAGTTTTGAAATAAAGACAAACTGAAGAAACACCTTGAATTTTTATTTCATAAAAATCTAACCATATAGTAACATTCACTGTGGGATCTGAATAGATATTGTATACAGGAGATGTGTGGTTCAAATCTTGGGTGGGTCATCAGCTATCCTGACTTTTTCACAGTTTTTCATCATTCCATCAAGGCAAATGATAGGACAGTACCTCTGCTTGGCCACAGCCACTTCTGTCCTAATCATTTCCAATTCGTCGGTCATGCATCGTCCTGCCTTTTTAAGCTGTATAGTCAGAGTTACTAGCAGTGTTGTGCTACAGCACCCACATATTATGATTAAGGATGTGTGCTCAATTTAAGCAAATTTCATATATTTCTAAAGTGAAGCCATTTTATGCTACATAAAATGCTGTTAATATAAATTACAGTCTGACAGACTGTCAAGAATAGAGAGTGAGGAGGTGATGCAGCGTATAGAATAGAGTGAGGAGGTGATGCAGCGTATAGAATAGAGTGAGGAGGTGATGCAGCGTATAGAATAGAGAGAGAGGAGGTGATGCAGCATACAGAATAGAGTGAGGAGGTGATGCAGCATATAGAATAGAGAGTGAGGAGGTGATGCAGCATATAGAATAGAGAGTGAGGAGGTCATGCAGCATATAGAACAGAGAGTGAGGAGGTGATGCAGCATATAGAATAGAAAGGTCTAATAGAAGACAGATGAGAAGAAATGTCGGAGTGGGAGATTAGAATTTGCAGGTTTGAAACTTATAGTGATGAATAAATTTGGACAAGTGATTTGAACGACAGCTGTTACGAGAAAAGTGTATTTCATACATTGTCACTTTGCACTCAACAGATCTCACGTGAACTTCTCTTGACTTAAAATTTCTCAGGAAGGAGATGTTTTGTAATGTTATTGCATGGCCAGACTTCACACATATATTGTAGTAAGCTAGTATCTTGCTCTTTTGGGATTTTACACAGCATAGAATAGTAGTCTAAGACTGCTGGACCCTAGAAGGTGGGTCTGATAGACTGTACTGAAATGTCAGAAGAAACTACCACTCTGTGCTGCGTAAATTCCCACAAGAGTACAAATCTCATTTACACTGTGGCAGAAGCCTGAAATCATGCAAGATAGTATCTCTATCAAAAGATGTTAACTTCGTTTCACAGATGAAGTGGCTATTATTGACGAGATCCAAATGATGCGGGATACAGGGCGAGGCTGGGCATGGACTAGGGCTTTGCTTGGTGTGATGGCTGAGGAGATTCACCTGTGTGGCGAGGAGGGAGCTGTTGAGCTGGTCCAGTCTCTCATGTCAACAACAGGAGAGGATGTTGAGGTGTCTTGCTTTTCTGTAGCTTCATAAAAAATTCAGTGAGCAAAATATGACACTTTTAAGTGAAACAGATATTGAGTCCTAATAAAGGAGTTCTGAAGCACTAACAGTTTGTGTTTTTTTGTCACAAATGTGCATTCATTTATGAGATAGGTATTGCAATTTAGTGAATGTTTTTTGAAAGAACTTGAATAAAAAAGAGTTTTAACACTTTGAATTCTTATCCATATGTGCAGGTGCGAAAATACAAACGCCTGACAGATCTGGAGGTGGAAGATTCAGCAATGGGTTCACTGGAGGCAGTGCAACCAGGGGATTGCATTGTCTGCTTTAGCAAACATGATATTTACTCAGTGTCACGAGGTATTGAAGCTAAGGGGCATGAGGTTGCTGTTATTTATGGTGGTTTGCCTCCAGGCACGAAGCTTGCACAGGCCCATAAGTTCAATGACCCTGACAACTCCTGCAAGGTCCTGGTGGCTACAGATGCTGTAGGCATGGGACTGAACTTGTGAGTCATACTGTCTTTATATTTGTACATACTGTTCTGTGTGCCTCCAAGAGTTTTATCAAGGCAGGAATGGATGCTGGCATGAACACTGATGCAGTTATGAGAGAAAAATTGCCACCTTTAAGCCTACTATCTTAGTTACGTATTCTTTGTTTTCTCTTTCCTTGACTGCTGAATAACTATTTTTTGTTGCATATGCATCTTTCTCCCATGAACCACATTATTTAGACATCTGTTTATAAAATCCATGAGTCAAATCATGCTGCAGTTCTTAAGGTTATCTTCTATTCTGTAGACAAATGTTGACCTCATACATTGAAGTGGGAGGATGTCACAGGGAGGCTTATATTTTTTTTGAATGTGTTAATGTAACTTGGAAATGGGTGGATTGATGGGCTTGTATTAGTGAATGGAAAAAAAGGGGATGACACACACATTAGGTTCATTAAAGCAACAGATTACAACATCTAGAACTAGGATGCTGATTCAACATTTGCTTCCAGTTACTGACTTGATGTTCACATAGTGGTGACTATATTACTGTTATGCCAGATAATTTGGTACCAGTCTACCAATGACAAAATATCATCCCAGAGGATAACAGTGATTATTGTGACAACATAAATGGACAGAGATAACTTGATATGCCTTGACACTTTCCCAGCACCAAAATTCAATAAAATCTTAGGCTGACAGTCATCTCAGGTGGTTCAGGTAAACCACCTCATGCAACTGCAAGCCCAAGAAGATTTTCTTCAGAGTTAACTGATGATATCAGGGCTCATCGATAACTAAATTTTCTGTTTTTAGATGTTTAGGTATAATGCAGCAAGATTGATAATCACTACACCGTCTTCTTCTTCTGTGGTGCTATAGCCCAACTTGACCTTGGCCACTTCAATCCTCTGCCTCTAGGCATCTCTGTCCTCTGCTGACCTTCCCCATTTCCTGCATTTCAACATCCTCTTAGCATCCCTGTCTACTGCATCTAACCATCTCCCTCTGGGCCTTCTAGCTGGTTTTCTCCTGTCTATGTATCCTCTCAATGCTTTCTTGGGCACCCTCCATCCTCATCACATGACCCACCCACCAGAGTCTTTTCAATCTGATATTCTTGTGGAATAAGAAACCAACTAGATGTACGTAGCACTACATGCTACGTACTTCCCAATGGACACACAACCAGCCAACCAGTTCTGACTACCTACACAGCCACGGCACTACACCACACGTGAAAAAATACCACTAAGTCGTCAGCTCCTGAAGATGGGCACAAGGTGGCCCAAAACATGTTGAGCAACTTATAAAGGAGAAATAAATATAATACTAAGTGACATCT
>Ga0123357_10007172_pt1 | contig 13723 bp, 4 predicted proteins | sample TergutEmb28metaG_FD_89873 | JGI IMG/M metagenome (GOLD analysis project Ga0123357, IMG submission 89873) | Embiratermes neotenicus P4 segment gut microbial communities from Petit-Saut dam, French Guiana - Emb289 P4 | ecosystem: Host-associated > Arthropoda: Insects > Digestive system > Gut ... | reverse complement strand
TTAGCAGACAGGGACTGGATTTTGGTGGGGAGTCTATTATATATCTTAACACCCATGTATCGGACTCCTTTTTGACCTTTAGTCGTTCGTATTAATGGGGGGTGTAAGTGAGATTTTTGGCATACACAGTAAACCTCTTTCCAGGGCTGAGTTACAAAAATAAATGTAATAAGCTATTTGCCAAATCCATTCTGTCTACCAAGCATGCTGCAGTCTTTTACAAGTCAGCATGCACACTACCATTTTTTCCTAATCTCTCCAACAATCTTGTGTCTTTCTTTTGCATAACCCCCTTGTCTCAAGCTTTATGTTCCTGTGACCGTGCATCGTGAGCAAAGCTTGAAGAAAGAATACCAACAAGATGCAACAATATAAATGATTTATTGTCAATTCCAGATGTTGATTATTGACTACTGTCTTGACTTGTTTTGGGCATCTTTATGCCCATCTTCAGGAGAAAAGACCACGTGTTACTGCATATAGGTTTTAGCTGGTAGTGTTGGGTGTGGCTGGTTGCAGTTCTGTGGTGCTACGTTGTAGAGTGTGAGCACCACAGCACCGCAACCAGCCACATCCAACACTACCAGCTAAAACCTATATGCAGTAACACGTGGTCTTTTCTCCTGAAGATGGGCATAAAGATGCCCGAAACAAGTCAAGACAGTAGTCAATAATCAACATCTGGAATTGACAATAAACCGTCTATATTGTTGCATCTTGTTGGTATTCTTTCTTCACGCTTCACACCTTGTCTCAGTCACACTAGCATGTAGTATGTTTTTGTTTGGCACGTGTAAATTGGCACAATGCTTGTGGCATTACATTTTTATTTATGAATTTTGCCCTTTTTATGTATAGTGTAAGCAATGTGTGCGTGTAAAAACACTATTTTTGTTATTAATCAGAGACTTTCCGTGGCATTGTCCATGTATCCATATTCAATCCTCAAAGTATTAAGTTTTTCCTAAGTAGATTTACTTAATGCACTGTTCATGTGGAACATAACGTCATTAGTGCACAACAGTTTACTGTAGTGTGAGAGTAGTTCTCCTCATGCAGTCGAGAAGTCCAGACCAGCTTTCACATGTCAGCTGGATAGAAGTGTATATCTGAAACTTATTTCTTTGCATCTGTGGGGCCTTCTTGTAGGATTTATTCGTATGTGCAGCTGGTATGTCACAAGTTATCCTGATCCTTTTTCCTGCAACAGAATGAGGGCACTGAATGTTGTGCTTAAACCAGTTCAGATATTATACTGCTTTGCTACGTGGGGTGTTTAGCATGATGATGTGGAAACCTGCTACCTCTGATACCCTAAATGTTGCCAGTTTGGGAACCAGATGGCTTGCCTTTGGGTTACTTTCTGTTCAAACTAGGCAGCTTGAGGGTAGTGATGTTGGCACCCACAGTAACATGGATTTGAGGTACAAAAAGCCTTTGTGCCTAAGTCAAGACATTGCTCAAGTCTGGTCTTTTAACTCAATGTGTGCCTTTCTCTGAGTGGAACATTGGCAGTTCCTTCTTTACATTATGGAGAAAAATTAGAAGCCATGTTTGCACATATAGTTTGACAGTGAACTGTAAAATATTTTTGTAGATGTATGTTTATGTTTGGACAGTTTGTCTTGTAAAGGGAGATGTTCATATAATGCTGAAATGTCATTGCAATATGAAACCTTGTAAAAGTAGATGTGGGTATATAGAAAGAGCACTATGGAGCCCAAAATATTGATTGGGAAAAGGTGGTAGGAATGTGGAGACTGCAAGTGCTTCCAGTTCAGCTGGTCAAGAACATCGACTGAATTATGTATCTGTGCTGCTAGACATTGTAAGATGCAGGTACGTGACCAAATAGGCAGATGCTAACTAAAGGAATACAACACATTGTTCATATAGTTGTGTTCTGGATGTCTTGAAAATGTGCCACAACTCTGCAGTGTTAATATTAACATCTCAGGCCAGGGCTGTGTGTCTGTGTAGACATTGCCAAGCTTGTACACCTGCTGTACAGCCATTCACAGTGTCAATAATACTGCCACTGTGCTGACATGCAGCTGAACTAATTGTGTGTGTGTGCAGCAGGGGTTCTTTCACACTGCTGCTTGGTTTTGGTTTAGCAGAAATGTAGTGGAAGCATTTACAATCTTAGTTTTCCTGAGACCTAGCATCCAAGGGTCTATTGATATAGCTGGAGTTTCAGACCACGTATCTTATTGACAGATTCAACTGTCATATTCTTCATAGTTGCTTCAACATGTAATGCACAAATTTTCATAATTATTATCAGCCCAGTTGTTTACTTGATATTACTAACTTCATACGCATGCAGATGACAGCAGGGTACAAGGGACTGATTCGAACTGACTGGCTTGAGGGGTTAACATTTTATTGACATTCTTTGTATGCAACAATCAGCAGAATAAAACTGCTGTAATGAGCCATTGTGCTATGCTGCTGTTCACAAGCATGGCATATTGTTCATTTGGAAGAGTGCACAGTAATCTTCCCAATGCCAACAGGTGCCTGTTTTGCAGATATTTAAAAGATTTGTATTTGTTTATGATACAGGTAATAAATTTCTATATCCACATAGTGTCATCATATTCTTTCTATCCATTTGGTATTCCTGCAGGTATGGTGTATTCCATACGTAAGTAAAACTGATGGAAAAGTTGTGAATAGGGTTTCTGTAGCAAAGAAAGTGTTCTCTGTGTGCCAAAGCTTCATTGTACACAGGTGACACACCATGGGGTCCAATATAAAACACCATGTGTTGCTACAGTGTTTGAAATGTAAATTGAAAGACTTTTGAAACTTTAAACTAAAAGCTCACAGTTGTGATAAATTCTTTGCACTGCAATTACTTTGACTAGTGCCATTTCCAAATGTGTGTAAACAGAACCTGGTACAGTACCATGATTATTGGGAGGGAATATAGTGACCATAATTAATTTTTCTCTGTTGCCAGGATCTTACTTTCAGGCAGGCTAGAGTCATTTCCAGAATCCCCTGCTCATAAATTTTGTTGGGGTCTGTATCCTTAATGGTGTGAAGTAATGTAACACAAATAGAAAAGTTTTCCTCCAGCACTGTGCTAGTGAGAAGTGAAAGGTAATACTCAATGATGCTGTTTAAATTTTATGCTGAAAATTGTAACTGAAAATATACTTGGTGTTGAAATAACTTGAAATGCTAACTTGATGCAACAAGGTAAATTTATTAATGTATTCTTAGCTCGACATGTTTCAGGTATTTATGCCCATCATCAGGAGCACTGGATGTCGAGTTGCAGCATATGGTTTTCTGCACCGAGTTCGTGGATGGATGGTGGTCTTGGGAGCCGCTGCGTAGGTGGTGTGTACGGTGCGGACGGCCTTCCGCACCGTACACACCACCTATGCAGCGGCTCCCAAGGACACCATCCATCCACGAACTCGGTGCAGAAAACCATATGCTGCAACTCGACATCCAGTGCTCCTGATGATGGGCATATATACCTGAAACATGTCGAGCTAAGAATACATTAATAAATTTACTTTGTTGCATCAAGTTGGCATTTCAGTTTATTTCATGAGGAAGATGCACAGTCAAACAACCCTCAATACTTGGTGTTATTTTTTTCCTATTCCAATACAGTGCTGAAGTAGCAACAACTGTAGGGAATTTGTTGACAGTTTATGTGATAACACAGGAAATATGTGGGTGGTGTGGATAAGAGAGCAGAAATACAATGGATGTTTGTTAACATTACTTATATTGCCATACAATCTCATTAAGTACAGTTCTGTTGGTAACATTACAACCATACTTGCATATCAGGAGGTAACAAATTGAAATGTACACCAAGTTTGAAGCAAACAGCTGTAGGCCTGTCTGACGTGAAACTGGCACTTAGTTCAAAGTGGTGTCATTCTGAGGTCCTGGTCTGGTAAGTGCCCAGTTTCTCATGACCCTGCCCTGCAAGGTGCATGCATTTTGTGTGACAAAACAACTGCACTTTGCTGTCACGGACAAACAAGTCAGTTATCTATTTATGACGGGAAGTATTGTGACACAATTATATGATCTACACTAATTCTACAACAGAGGTGGGCGACTATTGTTATTCTGAAGTATAAAAAGGTCACTGACATTTTCTCAGTGGGGCCCACCCCTATACAGGAAAGTATAAAGGCAAGTTTTACTGTAAAGACCAAAAGCACTAATATGCTGGTCCAGGCATTCTACATTGTGCACGACATGTGAGGCGCTCTTGTCCTCACAAATAAACTGTATATACTGGGCATAGCAGCATATTCAGACATCTTTAGACATTGGTACAAGCAGCTGCAGTCCTGGTGTCTCACTGAAACCTCTGTGTACAACAGTCATGCATCTCTGGCCTTCAGGGAATGCAACCTGAGGATCAGCATTTTCTGGCAGGCAACTCTGGTTTGCACACAAGATTCATTCTGTTTATCCTAAACACCCGCAAGCCATACATAAGATAATGACAGAAAAGTCAAAATTAAATGAGTGTTCCTTTCTTTTCCTAGTCTGACCTCCTTCTACCTACTCGGTGTAGGTGTAGAAGGTTATTGTTGCACCCGATCACACTTGACAAAACACACACACGGTTGGACTCCCCTGGACGAGTGATCAGCCCGTGCAGAGACCTCTACCTCAAAACACACACCACTCAAGACAGACAGTCATTGGATGCGCCTGGCAGGATTCAAACCTGAAATCCCAGCAAAGAAGCAGCCACAGACCCACACCTTAAACCGTGCGGCCACTGGGATCAGCTGAGTGATTGTTACGATTCACGAATTATGATGATTTTAATTTCTTTGGCTGTAGAGTGCCATTTCCTGTGTGCCACAAGTGACTAAGTGGAACTGGCAAATGTGAACAGCTTACAAATACTGAGATAGAATCTGGTCATCAGCACATAGCACAACGTGATTCAACCATTAAATGTGAAACTAATCAATAAATGGAAAGAAATGACATATGTACAGCGAAGCCCAAAATGTGCAAGGAAAGATGTGTAATTCACTTGAAGAGAAACTTCCACCACGCTGACCACTTTGCATGTAACACATTCATTAATATATTGTAGTTCTCTTTAATGACTCACTAAGACAATTGTACGTATTCCCACTAATAATTTGAGAATATCTACCATATTCACACCGCACACTGATTGCTTTATGAAGGGTTAGTGCTATTTAGTATGGTGTCCTCTGCAAAATATATTTTAGGTACTCCTGCTTCAAACCCATAGGCATTCTAGGCTCGCAGAAGAAAACTGGTGAATGTACTTGAAAAATAATTTCACAATCTTGTAAATGAAACCAGCTTGGTGCACAATATTCTGAGAATATTGTGCACCAAGTTGATTTCATTTACAAGGTTATATAGAGATGCCCAGTCAACAGAACATACAATTTCACAACTAAGCATTCAGTGGTGGAAATAATTGCTACTGCTATTTTTAATCCACTTTCCTTCCCAGAAAAGAAAAAATTAAGGTTGTTAGGTCATCAGTTTGTGGTCTCTTCCGCTTATGATCCAGCAAACCGATTTGAATGAAACCTGGTGTAGATTTCATGCAATTTGAGGACACCCAAACACCATCATTTTAACAATTTCCTACACCAATAAAAACAACAATACAAACTTCTGAGGTGGTGCCAACAATATCACTGCTTTCTTTAGATTACTGAGGAGATGTATGGTAGTACATACTGGGAAAAATACTAAAACATTTGTTATAGTAATATTTTTGTAGAATGTGAACAAGATGGTGTAGATGCAAATATTTTGTTTTGCTTTCATGTAATAATGAACCACTGGCATTATATGAGGTTTAATATGGGTGGACCATGCACATGTCTAAAAACTATGTATTAAATACTGTCTGTAAGTGAAAAGTTTTAGTCGTGGTCACAATGCAAAACTCTGAGGTTATACCCAACAAATTTATCATATGTATTATCAGAAGTTTAATCATCTTACGGTAACATTATATAGCTGGTGATGATGTTTGGCATCTTCTATCCGCAGGTCCTATGCAAGGGCAAGTTCACACTTAACACGAGGCCTGGCTCTAGGAATTTAATGGTTTCTAAGGAAGAGAACAACAGCACACATAACTGGGTTACGATGGGCTAGCAACCACACTGGAGACAGAAATGCAGACACAGTACAAAAGGACTTGATAGACACAATTAAGACTTGCCTGAAATTATGTTTTTACAGGTTGAAATATATGGCAGACTGCACTGTATGAAACGTAAATATACAAATCTACTATTTTAAGTATGCAAGGACTGTCCTGCACAGCAGTGTAAGGCTAATCTTTTATGGGCAAACCAGAGTAGTCATAAACTGGTTAATAATGTACACTTGTTCCACTGGAACTACTGGCAATTTCCATGTGCAGTCAAACCTACTGTGATGCCCAGAGAGACCTTTGTAATATCATGAAATGTTATGAGCAATGCTGCCATGTCCAGTCTGCCAAGGATTGTGGGTAATACATCAGCAACAGACAACACTTCTTTACGAAGAGAAGGCACGGCTGAGAGAAGACAGAACAGACCCGAATAGTGAAACCAACCCTGAATATTGTCACAATATCGCTATGGCCATAACCTCGTATTTAAACATGGCCTCCCCTTTTTTTTTCACTGACAACATAATACACACGTGAGACATGAGGTTCTCACGGCAGTGACTGTCGAGGCTACCATTTTCTGGTATAAGATGATGTGATGCGGTTGAAAATTACAGGGATTCCAGATGAACATAATGTCTCAATCTATGATAAATTTCAACTAGAGTACATGACATCATATCCCAGAACATGCTAATCCCCATAAATACACATCTTTGATTCTGGCAAGTTTGCTGATATTTAGGAAAAAAAAAATAGTATGTATTCCACAATATCAAATGAAGTTAATAACTCTCATTCTGAGGACTGAGAATGTACCGTGACTGACGTTAAACATCTTTCTCAATGTCTGATGTTCAACATTTGACAATATTCCTCCCCCCCCATCCCACTGACTGACACCAATTTCGTACATCCAAAAGGGTGTTAGCACATACAGATAATGTTACAACCATATATAAAGACATTTTGAAAAAAATTCAAACAAAGTGAAAAAAATTGTATAGTGACTTAATTTCCCAACATATAAACATAAAAAAATCTGCCACATACAGTTTAAAACAAGGGCATCTTGCAATGTGGTTAAAGTGTGATGTCTGCTCCGATACGCAACTTGCGTCACATAACACAGCTTCATTTTGAAACTTTACGTGTGGTTACCTAGCTATACGTAATGATGATATGACAGAATAAGGATTTACAGAAGTGAACATTATTTTCAGCAAACAGCACCTCCAAATTATTTAGTCTACTGATTGCCATAACGTAAGCCATAAAAAAATAAGATGTATCAAAAAAATAAGTACAGGTACTAGCTGCAGTAACAATGAGAAATAATTTTAGATTTGCGTTCAGGTGGCCGTGCATCATGATGAATTCTTATAATATAACCAAATAGATGCACTAATTTCTCACATTTATTTTTGGAATAAAACTCTGCATGTTTCAGCCAGTTCCTCTGTCCGTCATCAGGAGTTTTTCACTGTATACACAGCAATGGTATATATCATACAGGTTTTCTGACAGCTTGCGAGCAGGATCAGGACGGAAGGAACTAGTTCCATCCTGATCCTGCTCCAAGTTGGTTTTATTATAAGTACTTTTAGATGTTTGGTTTGACCTGCTTAATGTCAGCCACGATGTCACCTGTGTTCAATTAGGGGCCCTCTATGCAGCAGGTCTGGCAAGGATGGCATCCAGTGACACCAGTGCCACATTTGGCACGAAGTGAGATACTGGCTGGCAGTGGATTTTGCAGTTTTGTTTTGTCTATCTAGTATTAATATATGGAGTCATTGAATTCACTTCATGTGTTCATCCAAAATACTGAAAAGGTTGATTACTTCAAGACAGAAACAAAAGGAAGTTGCATCATTGTATTGTAAAAGGTAAAGCAGTCTTGTTACAGGCCTGGAGTGGCCCAGAGGGTTCCAGGAAGTTAAGGTTCCCAGATTTCATGACAACGGCACAGGATGGTGGTAATTTTGTCAGCCCTACGCACCGGCCACTTTTACCACCAGGAAATGCTCCTGGTACTCAGTTCTGTTAAAGTCTGAGTCGACTCCAGGGCCATAGTGCGATCGGAAGGATTTTATATCAATGAAAAATTCCAATGACACCACCTGGGATCAAACCAGTGCCCATCCGATTTGCAGCACAGCACCTTAACCACTGTGCCACTGTGGTCCCCATCATTGTATCGTACTGTTATTATTTTGAACCCTGTAAGGTCAAATTCCTCTAATGAGGGGAGTGCAGTCTGTGTCATCCTCAAAACCACAAGAGTGAAGATCTAAACAAGACATGCAATGTACTTATAACATAACCTTGAGGTGCAATGGTGTAACAATTGCTGCCATCAAAACGTATTAAGTATTACATATTATGAGAGTGCATCTGCACCCTTAGTTATCCAGCACATAAAGAGCATGTGCCATTTTCCATTGTCACCTGTGGACTATCTGGCTCTACCAAATTTTTCCACATTATCTCATAAATGGCACGATTTTTGTTTGGGTGGCTGGGGAGTTATTGAACATAAAATGTGTGCTTAGATTTCTCTACAACTTTGGCTACAACATCTCTCATTCTACAACGAATTAAGTGAGATATTATCATAAATGTACACAGCTCTTCATGTAAAGTGTCCATTATTCTTGTCAGATTTTAATGAGTTTCAAATAATACCCCAATATAAAATTTCACAAAAATTTTTTCAGTGGGAGCCAAGTTCTTCCAAGCGGACAGACGGACGGACGGACGGACGGACGGACAGACACGATAAAGCTAATAGTCGCTATTTGCAATTTTGAAAATGCATCTAAAATGTGTCTAAAAAATGTACTGCTGCTGCATGCAGCAGCAGCAAGCAGCCAGCAGACATTGCATTATACTTGTTAGGTGGTACAGGAGCTCTGAGCCCAGCAGACACCACTTATTGGTAGGATGTAACATTTGATATAAATCTGGCACCAGCAGCAAAAAGATATGCCATCCCTGACCTACAGCATACATCATCTTCGTGGATCGGCAGACACAAACACCAAATAGTGCTGAGCCCTCAGAAGTGGAGAATATGTAGTCTTCTTTCTTCAACATGTCAATCAAGACCTTTACTTTCAGCTCTTAAGATACTCTTGGTATGAAATGAAAGGAAGATGAAAATATAGATACTGTACATGATTACACAATGAGTTGCTTCTGAAAGTATTCTCAGTAATGAAGAACCTCACTCTACTTGGTTGTGAGCTAATGGACATAATGATGCATAATATACACTGTACAATAGTTCTGTACTATACAAAATACCGTAAGATTACTGTCACACGAAACTGAGTGATCATTGTCAAGGACTTCCCCCACCAGAAACATAGAGAAATTTCTGAACATATTGGAAGTGTAATTTTTCTCATGAAAAGGCACAAGTCTAAGGTTCTTATGATACACTACTGCAGAACTTTTGAAGGAGCTTACACAACATAACTTGCTCTTTGGGTTTGGCGATGGTCACTCATCGTGTGGGTCAGCAGTCTGGTTGTGATAACACTTAAGCGTTCGATTCTTTGAGGTCCTGTAGCTGCGCCAGCTGGTGAGGTTCAAGCTCATCAGGGACGTTGTTCTCACCGATTGCACTGCCTGAAAATGTCTTGGGCAGCTCTGTGGGTTGGCTCTGCGAATCGTCGGCCGTGCTGGGTCCAGTGTATGTGTCCTCATCACTACAAGTGCTGCTGCCAATTGGGAATGGAGCCGAGTCTGTTGGGTCATCCAGCTCCTCTATGACCTCAGCCACTGTTACTTCTTCAGACAACGATGGCTGGTCGGTGTCTTCTGTCTGCTCTGATACTAGTACATCCTCTTCTGTGGGTGGAGGAGGAAATGGCTGGTCTGGTTCTTCCACCATAGGGGTTGCAGCAGTGATGACAATTTGTGCTACACCAAGACCAAAACTATCATCTTCGAGGGCTGGTGGTTCAGGTTTGTCACACTCTGTATCAACTGCTGATTGTAACGGTTCCTCAACTGGTGGGACAACCTGCAATAGTTCACTCTGTTAGGAGGCCTGCAAACTGAATTTAGTCTTCAGTTCAGAACAACTAACAGCTGAAAAAACCTGGCAAAGCAAGTCATTTGCAAATGGTGCAAGAGGAAACAGCAGTTTGTAAACCAGGGCAATAGTGATGATAATGTGACTGTTATTCTAACATGGTGGGACTGTCTAAATCAGCTAAAAATCTGATTCAATCGAGGACAAACATGTGTTAGGCAATACCACTTTTTTAACTCATTATCAATTTTACGGTTTACAGTCCTCCTCTTTTTGTTTCTACCAGACTAACTTCATACATCTTAGAATAATGTAACTCCCACTGTTCATTGGCTGATATCTTTTAGTCACTACCAACTCAATGCTTCTTGTGATCCTTCCATGAACATTCTTGTATGAACTATGGTTGAATTTGCCTTAACCCATCAGTTACAATTACGTAACATAAACCAACAAATGCACACTTTTTAAATTAATGTTTTAATCTAACTCTTGGCATCTTCTACATGTTTCAAACACCCAATGTTCATCATCAGGAAGATCATTTGTACATGCAGTTGTGTATGTTACGTTTTGTTGATACAGAAATTACAATAAAGCTATATAAGATATCTAAGTATGAAATGCTAAGTTCTTAAAATATCAATAAAAGAATAAAATATGGTAGATTTTTATCCATGATATATATATATATATATATTTTTTTTTTGCGTGTACAAAAATGGTCTTCCTGATGAAGAACACTTGATGCTTGAAACATGTAGAAGAAGCCATGAATTGAATTAAAACATTGATTTAAAAAGTGTGCATTGGTTGGTTTAAGTTACATAATTGTGTCACAATGCACAATACAAAAACCATAAAAATCAATCAATTATACTGAGGTTTATATTCCAAATGCTACCCAGAAGAGAGCAGTTTTAAATCAAAAGTACTCTAAAATGCACTCACTAACATGTGGTGCAATGAAGGGTTAATGGAAATTTAAGTCACCTCTAATCATAAATTTACAAAGTTCAGTACAAATGTTTGTGACAGTGCAGCATAACAGTGAAAATGACCATTATTGTGACAAATGTGTATTGTCTTGCACGTTTTTAAACCCAGAATTTTGGAAGCTGGATCTATTTTTGTTATCAGCTATTAAGGGTCATATTTGGGCCCCTTAGGGAAAGCTAGTATCAACTACTAGTCCCATTTGGGACCCAACCTATACCTGAAGATGGAAATAGTTTGTTTCTACAACACTGATTTAAAAAAAGGAAGATGAAGTATGTCCACAACAATAGTCATTCTTATAATAAAACCAACTAGATGCACTGCTTTCTCAAATTTATTTTTGGAATAAAACTCCACATGTTTCGGATAGTTCCTCTGTCCATCATCAGGAGTTTTCCACCGTACACACAGGGGGGACCACGGTAGTACAGTGGTTTAGGTGCTGTGCTACAAATCGGTAGGTCGCTGGTTCGATCCCTGCTGGTGTCAGTGGATTTTTCATTGACATAAAATCCTTCTGATCGCACTATGGCCCTGGGGTCGATTCAGCCTCTAACAGAAATGAGTACCGGGAGTATTTCCTGGGGGTAAAGGCGGCCGGTGCGTAAGGCTGACAACCTACCACCATCCTGTGCCATTGTCACAAAATCCGGGAACCTTAACATCCTTGAACCCTCTGGGCCTGTCCAGGCCTGTAACAGGACTGCTTTACCTTTACCTTTTTACACACAGCAATGATATATGTCATACAGCTTGTGAGCAGGATCAGGATGGAGTTCCGTCCTGATCCTGCTTGCAAGCTGTCAGCAAACCTGTATGACATATACCAATGCTGTGTGTATGGTGGAAAACTCTTGATGATGGACAGAGGAACTGTCTGAAACATGTGGAGTTTTATTACAAAAATAAATTTCAGAAATTAATGCATCTAGTTCGTTTTATTATACAAATTTTTCACAATGCACGGTCCCCTGAACGTAAAAAAAAAGAATCATATTTCTTAGGACACTGGTTTTGTAAGTTGCATAGAACATTACCTCCTGGTCCTCATCTTCAATTGCGAGGGTGGGGCATTCATCCACTGGGACGGCAGCCGGTACAAGAAACAACATGTTATGAAACAACCACAGTGCAGAAGCCTCCTCCTCCTGAGCTCATTCAATCTTATTTCCAATCTCATTTTAACATTCACTGAATTACATTTACATACTTTCACTCCCAACAACATAATGCTGTAGCAATATCTGTCAGGTGCCTGTACCTGTTATGGCAGGTGCAGCATTTTCCTCAAACTGGCTGTCGTACTGCTGATGCTGCCCCCGACTCAGCTGCATGTCAAATCCTGCCTCAGCCACAGATGGATCAGGTGTTTGTGAATCTCCTGTAGTGAATAAGGCACGGTTAAGTTGGTTGATGTGTTCAGAGTACACTTGAGTGCACAGTGTATTCATGCTGTAACTAACATCACAGTAGATGCACTTGCTTCAGAAACTGATGGTTATTCAGCTGTTGAAGAAATTCCACACATTTATGGTAATATGCCACTGCAAGACACCTCCTATTCAGTTGTTACCTTATTCCTGAGATTAAATTGTTTACAGTTTCCATTGGTTCTCAAAGTTGTTACAGATGCAGGAGGTAAGTTGCACCTCCGAATCCCTCTTCATAAGAATGCTCTGTACCCTCCTTTCAGGAACAGTTTCTGAGGCACTTTGTAACTGTTACACATTGGTGAGGAGGAAATGTTACTACCAGGATTTAGGTGAAGAGAATATAAATTTAGTTTTTAGACCTTAAGGATTCAACTGTAAAGGGTTCTGAAGTGGATCTATTAAACCCCACATCACCACCTCTCCAGACTGTGCCCACTGTCTCATACATAAAAAAGATGCTGCTGTAGGAACTGAACCTGTTTCTGTAGTCAGATGAAGAGGTGGAGAAGAAGGCCTTCCTACTGAGATGAGTCTATTAGAAAGAGCCACTCTGAGTCACTGGTCCATTAAGCATCTAAACCAGAACCCCACTCAACCAGCAGCTCACTGAAACACATTGCCTGCAACACAGTGTTATGTTGGCCGTGGAGATATTTGAAATGCGATGTCTTGTAACCCTTTCTCTGGCAAAGCCGAAACACAATCTGAATTTGAATTTACTTACATTCTATGAATCCAAAACATGTTAATACCTTGGATATAAAACAAGTGAAGAAAATATTACATATATACATTGTTAGTACAACAAAATTAGCTTAAAAATGATTTAGCTTCATTTTCTTTCTCTATTTACATTCAAGTATCTGCCTGTAGACGGCTTCGGTGGGTTAGGGGTAACTTGCTGGCCTTTAGTGCCCAAGTTTGTGGGTTCAAACCCGGCCGAAGCCGTTGGAATTTTGGGGTGAAAAAATCCTCAGCACGCCTTCCTTCGGAGGGGAAGTAAAGCCGTCGGTCCCATGTCGTAGATTTGCGGCATGTAAAAGATCCCTAAATTTATGTGGAAGTCGGAATTTAGGCAAAATTACT
>Ga0123357_10007171_pt1 | contig 13724 bp, 7 predicted proteins | sample TergutEmb28metaG_FD_89873 | JGI IMG/M metagenome (GOLD analysis project Ga0123357, IMG submission 89873) | Embiratermes neotenicus P4 segment gut microbial communities from Petit-Saut dam, French Guiana - Emb289 P4 | ecosystem: Host-associated > Arthropoda: Insects > Digestive system > Gut ... | reverse complement strand
CTGTCCGGTCAGTAGCTGCTAGTCTTGTATTCTCTTCCCCTACAACAGTATGTGTGGCCTATGGTCTGGTTTATAAATCAACCTTACTAAATATAAATCTCTATATAAATTTATGTAATGTGACCATCTTAGTAATTTATGTATCTTTGTTTCTCAAAATAACTCAACCCTGTCCATACAGTTACATGTTCCTCTCATTTTCTTCATGGGTGCTAAATTTTAACACTGTACACACAGTAACATGCCATTGAATCCAATAACTAGCCAGGTCAAATAACACCTAAGTTTCCAACAGATATACCCCTTGCAACAGTGATGCTTGGGAACAGAGACAACTTTACACCTATTCATATTCAGTGAAACATCTGGAATATGAAGAGGGCCTGGTTTACTCTAGTAAGTCAATTAAATATCTGAAAGCTATGTGACAATGACCATTAGTTATCAATTTCAGCTACCGCCCTGAGATGCCATTTGTGCTGCCTCCTGAAGACCTCACCAGCAGCAGAGCCAGACTGAAGCGAGACCTTGACCTTGACCCTGAGGATGTGCTCACTATGCTATCACTGTTGGAAGCTGAACATCGAGCCAAGGCTGATAGCAGCCCAAGGTAAAGCACAGAAATTTTTTATGAGCACAGACATTCCACAAAATCTATTATTCAGTTCTTAGGTTAACTCCACTGTATCCAATATAGAGGTTATTTAACAAACAATGATGTAACAGGAAAGCCATGCTGTAGAAAAGTAGCAGACATACTCAGTACTAACCTGGTCTTTAGCTGGAAGAAATGAGGAATTCCCATAAATCTGTGCATGACAGCTTTCCAGACAAGATAGGCTTGTGATACCTACAAAAGCAAGACAAGAATGTTAGCACTGAGCATGGAGGGCATTAACAACATTTCTCATAAAATTTTTATTGCATTGTGATACATAGATAAGGTGTAAACAACAGCAATATCAGTGATATCTTAAGGGGTTAAGATCTAGAAACTTACTATTATGTGTGAAATTACAAAAGTGCAGAATGAGAGGAGACTACACCCATTCCACCCAACTTACAAAACATCCTGTTCAAGTAGGTCAAAGAGTTACAAAGGTGATCACTATCCATTTCACAGAGTGGTTGCACTGTATAGTTAAACACAACCGTTTCATGGAAACGAGAACTTTATCATTTTAACAATAAATAAACATAAATTTTGTGTGGCATGACTCAGAAAATTATTCATCAAATCCAACTGGTTGATTCATTGTCAGACTGGATCCTTCCTGGTTCAGCTATTATGGGCAGGACACTCCTGAATCTTTCCGAGGAGACGAAGGAGATGAGGGTGGAGAAGATGAAGAAGACTCTACACAATCTGATGGTAAACATCACTTCACACAATGTGTCACTATTTTTTTATAAATATCCTGACACTAAGGGGTAAGCCGGCATGCACAGTTCCTGAAGGATGGAAACACAGACTGAAGGATTATACCAAAATTAGGTTATAGATTAAATTCAATTCATTCAAAATTTGGCCCAACAGTAAGATATTAACCGTAATTGATAAAACCGCGGGTCTTGTAACAGCAGAAATATAGACCCTAAAGATATCAGTTTAATTTTATTGTCATAATTGTGTTCAGAATAAACTCTCTTTCCACAAATTGCTGAGGTGCTACCCAAGAAGTAAAATTGATTTCATACATACCCATAATCCATTTTAGGTGTACTTTTCACCAAACACATAAAATGAACATATGGACAGGACTCATAAGTTTTGTCTCTGGAATTACTAAATGGCATGTGGGACTGGGTTATATGCCAAAAATGTAACGCAAATGCAACTATGGTTCATGTTAGTCTAATAGAACCCATACTTTAAGTGTCAAGGTTAAGAATGAATGGAGCTAGTACCTATACTTCTCTTCCCCCACATGCCTTCATTGTGTGTACAACAATTTGCCTTCTACTTTAGCATGAAACTATAAAAAAAAAATCTCAAGAATAGCTGTGTACAGAAAATTGTTACATAAAGTAAGATCACATTAAGCCATGCAAATGTCACTTCAAAAAGTTTTTGATAAGACCAATGTTAATGAAAATACAAGAAAAATAATTTGTGACTCTATGCTTTGACATTTGCAACAGGATTAGCTCAGCAACAATGTGTTTTTACCTTCAACAAATGAACATCAATGACTAATTAGCTACTCAAATGACCAAGAACAAACTCAGAAGGCATGTGTATTCAGTTGGGATCCACATTCTTTTCTTGTTACTATACCAAGGCAAAAGAAATTCTCAAGAAAATACATGAAGATTCCACAGAAAATTAAAATATTGCACTATGGTTATATGTTTAAATGGAACTTAAGTTTTGGTTTCCATTATTTTAATTTTGATTGGTAATTAAGGTCTTATGTACTGATAAGGAAATATGATAGAATTAGATACAGTTAAACAGTTTTTCAAAAACTTAGTGTTGTTCACCATCAACACACAGATACACTCTCTAAAGCGTAAGAAACAACACAATGTCGAACAGTAGACAACACTTATGTGTTTCCTTGAGGTGGCTGGCTGGAAGGACCAGTATCAAATCCATCAACTATCCCTCATCGCTACCAGCTAGAGAGGCACGGGGGATACTACTACCCAGTGCTGTCTACTCCTCAGCAGTACCCCTTGTACCCCGCACAAAAGAGAGAGAGCAGCCAATGGGGAGGATTTGCAAAGGACAAGAGATTCATGGTCTCGAGGAAGCGACAAGCAAGTATTGGTCATATCAATAAGCAATTGCATGATTCTGCATAAGTAGCTTAGTGCATGTGCACAGAAACAAAACAAGTCTTCAGAAAGCACTGAAACAAATATTAGCACATAAAATGCAAGGCATAATTATTTGTGACTTATGCATGCAACACAGAAAATGCTTGAAGATTTAGATAACAATGGAAGCTACAGGAAATACCTCTTAGATGCAAGATATGTTTCTAAGCACCATACTAGAAATTTTCATACATGGAAAGTCAGCTGAAAGCTTGTAACACATGCAGAAGGTATTACTTAAGTTTAAATATATCAAGATTTAACTTGATGCACCTGAAAAATGGTAAATCAGAAGACAGTCAATGACGCAAAAGAAATACAGACATCTAACACAAGATCAATGACCGTAACATAGTACAGGCTACATCAGTAACAAGCTCTTATTCACAAGCAATTAAAAATAATCCAAATGAAACTACACGTAGTTAAATGCATTAAAGCATTATTACAAATGATGTGGAATCACCATTCAAAGGCTTTCAAAAATCACATGCAAAAGGCTGGAAGGTATTGAACCTTCAACTGAAAATAAACGTGAGGGTGTGGAACACATCAATTCGTACAACATGGGAAATTAATGGATGAATGGGCCACCACATAGATATCTGGCACAATGTTACTGACAATGCATTCAAAACTCAGAGCCAAGTCAGATTCTTAACGACTGCAACCACTGCAACTGAAGCTCCAAGTAACATGCAATGTTGCTAAATATGGAATCTAGGCACCATGGTCCAGGATCTGCTCCCTCACAAATGGCAACATTACTCATCTCACACTGTCTAGTCTGTTGAATTCATTGTTTTTGTCATCTGGTAGTGACAAGAAACTGAAACGGCAGCTACTAGGAGAAGTGTAAGTTCACACAGGTGCAGGGAGACTTCTATTTTGTTCATTGTTATTTCTTCAAGTTCTGCTGCTGTCTGCAGGCTGTAAATTTTGGTGAGGCAGATCTGGTAAAAGTAGGAAATCAGCTAAAGCCTCAGCTGCTCTGGCAGCAGCTATAATTTTATGTAGTTTTTTAAATACACCCTTTACCGATTTTGTCCTTCACAGACAAAAATGATCATAACAGGAACATTTTTCTGTAGGTACTGCTCCTCAATATTGATGACAATGAGCTTATATAAAAATATTAACATACATATTTCCGTTTTTTTTATAACAAGTATTATTGTTACCTACATAGTTCTGTGTTCAGATACTGAAAGACATAAACATGACATTCTAAGTCAGGCAAAAATTCTTGCAACTAGAATTTCTGAGGATAAAAACTGGAACTTTAGTACTACAAGAATATTAATACAAGCAACCATCACCATTCACAGGATTTTTGCATGTATTTCCACCTTTGTTTGTTTTATGATGCTACATCAAAAGCAACTGAATATTACAATCAAATAAAGACATTCGGATGATTATGAATAATAAAAAGTTGGGAGGGAAGAAAGTGGCTGTAGCACATGTTATATACTAGCCAACCATATGGCTGGAGGGAATGGGCAAAGTCCCAGTTTGAACTGTAAAACATGACAACATGACAGAGATTTGAAACAGAAACTGTCACACACAAGGTATGCAACTCAGACACTGCACTAAACCTGATCTACGAGTGTGTGTTAAAACATCATGCATGTAACAACATAATGAACCAGGCACTAGACAATTATATGTTAGCAGGAGGCAAAAACAGCATAGGACTACGGTTGAAATATAAGAATAAATACATTTTTCCCCACATTCATAAAGGATTTTACATTGTTTCCAAAATGTACGGCTTATTCATCGATAAATATGTAAAACATGTAAGTAACAAGAAATGCTGACCACTTGGCAGCACAGTAATTTATGAGGACATTAAGAGACACACCAAATATTTGCAGCAGCCAAACCTCTTACAATACTGACATGTCCACATTGAAAACAATCCATGTCTTTCTCTCGCAACACACCTGCATGCATGCCTTTACGTAAAAGGGTACATTACTTCAAGTGTCATTCATGGTATTAATAAAGAAAGGCACAAAGAATTCAGCTAACAAAACAGGATCCATCTTCATAAACAACACCTCTTTTACAGGCTTCCTCACCCCATGATGAAGTCCAGGCACTAGCCCAGTTACTGGACCACCCCTATCGTGACCCAGGACTGCCACTGTACCGCCGTGTTATACTTTGAGAAAAGGTTACATTAACATTTTCGTTTTTAAAATCTATAACATTTATTAATTTTTACAATAGAAAGGTAAGTAGGCAGTGCTCTTTTTTCGAAAATGAGGTGGTGACACTTACAGCTTGATAAATCTTAAAATGCCTTTACTAACTCTCCCATCTGTTTATGACCCCCCTTTCTCTCAAACTTGTTATAAATTTTTAATTTAAAAGTTCATACTAAAAATAAAAATGAGGTATATATGTCCAAAGATTTCATAATTTTGAGCTTTAAAACAAAAAATACAAACACACAAAAATGACAGTTTCGTAGAAAATTCCGCACAGAATACCAGACACAGGCCATAGCAGGAAGCTGTGAAAATAAGTAAAAGAAAACCTCACCCACTTCTCAGTGCTTCATGGTACAAAAACTCAGTGATACATTATACCTTTTGGTGGAGGGTTTATATCAGTCATCCCATTCACTGACATGTGAACATGCTGCTCCCACCAAATGGATGAGTCAAAATAAAGACATATTTTAAAGTTGTCCATTGACAAAAACACTAATTTAATTGAGCAGACACATGTCAGTATGCCCGTTCAGCATACCAGCCATTGCTGTCACAAAAAAGCACTGTACACATGCATGCTTATGTCAGTCTGTGTATGATTGTTTTGTTTCCAGCAGACATTAGTAGGAAATCACAGCTCACACTTGAGACCTATTTTTATTTATTTATGTATTTACGATTAATGACAATGCTCTCAGGAGGCCAGACTGCACAGTACTGAATGTTAGGATCATTATCAAACATGTATTGCACAGAGAGTAGTAGTTGCACAGTTTCAGGTACTATCCCAGCAACAGCCAATTTGCTACTGGGGATTCCTGACAAATGCTGAGATAGTAGGTCTACCTTGATTAGGTCACAACCACTTCCTTTCAAACACTTTGGGATGCATCAAACAAAAATCAACCTACCACCTGGTACTATGCAGTCTAGGTTACTGCAGTTTCACGCGCTACATTAAAAGATAAAAACAAATCCATAAAAACCCAGCTTGCTGGTTCACCTGATTTATGAATAGACTAGCACTGGGGCTTAATACTAGATTTTCAGTACAGTAAATGCATCTTTATCCATGCTACTGAAATTTTGGTAACTGTACTACATCTAGCATGAAATATATCCTTGTGTGGGCAGTGTAATTTCATTTACTATTAAGTCAACTCTTCAGCATATTTGAAAGCAAGCATGTGGCTTTGCATATAAATTAACTACTAGGGCTTAAGCATGGAAAAAATAAAACAAAGGTAAAATATTCAGAATGGAACATTTATGTGGTTTATTTTATGACATTGCCAGTGTTTAGGACTATATAATGTTGAATGGATGGATGAATGGTGAATTGTGAATTGGAAAGCAGGTGGAGAAGAAGTAGTCATGGCCTAATCAAGCCACCATCCCAACAACTGGAGGACATGAGGAAAACAACAAAAAAGTCTGTCAGGATAGCTCATGACCTGAGATTCAAAATGGGTATTTCCTGAAAACAAGTCTAGAGCATTGCACCAACCTGCTTGGCCCCAAAAGGCATCACATGATGCTAACTAAAGGTGGCAACATCAGTAAAGCGATATGACATACACTAATTACTGTTTTTTTAAAGTTGAAAATACAAATGATGTAAGTTTGAAGCAAGAACCGATACATGGGTTGGTTGGAAAGGATCAATGAAGAGTGGATACTGTTGAAATATGACTGGTGCATAATGGGAGCCAACTGCACATTTTTGTGAACAGGCACAAACTTACAGTTTCCATAAGACAAACTTCATCAACTAAGTAATTATCAAGGAGGACATAAAATATGTAACTTTTTCATTCAGTGTGTTACTAATCAGCAAAAGCAATTAATAAATGATCAAAGAACAGACATCCAGGATAACAATAGCAGAGTTCATCATGGAAGAATTTAGAATTTCCTTCAGACATAGTCCACTGTCATAATAAAAACAAGAACAATATACAGTAAGTCCTTGTTAAACATTGGGTTTACACTTCTCAGAATCACAACACACAGCAAAACAATACAATCGACCATTTTGAGGGCACTATGCTAGCCAATGAGAGGACTCCCTGATGATGGCACCTACGACATGCTGAAACATTCAGGAGATTTACTAGCATCTGATTTTGGTGCATATAAAGATGGTCATATAAATCAATAACTCTATACAATGCACAGTACATACAATAACAAAACAATATCAAAATAACACCACATAGAGTATTTTTTTTACATATGAATTAACAGAAATACCTGAGAAAACAACATTAATCTCAGTCAAGAACACATTAATCAAATCTTTAGTCACTGAAATTTGCCAGCGTTAGAGCAAAACATTTTTCAAGGCAACAATAAAAGACTGCCTGTATGCCGCTTCTGAGGCTATCAGACAAACAGTACCTCCTCTGTGAGTCTCACATGAAGGTAGCCCTTATCTTAAGCCACACAAATCCAGTCCTTACCACCACACCCCATTTCCTGAAAATATATTTTAATATTACCAATCAATTTATGCCTAGGTCCCAAAAAGTGGTCTATTTCATCAGTATTTCTCATTAAATGTCACAAACATTTCCTGTATCTCACATACATGCTATATGTTCTGATCATCTAATCTTCCTTGATATAGCTCCAACAACATTTGATGAATACAGTTAGAACTACATAACATTCTGAGAAACACAGCTACCCAATGTGATGGTATAATTTCATTTTTATGCTTTGTTCCAGTCTCCACTTTCAAGATGTAATTTCACCACATGGTTACAAATTACATGCACACAGCTGAACTTCACCAACATCCAATGACGAACTGAACCAGAAAAGAAGTGGCAAGCCCAGTTAATCCATGTGGTGTTCAATGTTGTTGCACTAATATGCTGTCATTACTTATCATACATCAGAACTTGTAAAATGTGTACCAGTTCCCACATCTGGGAAGAATTTTATGTTTTACATGTTGAGTTTATTTTATTAAAGGGAACAGAAAGGCAGTTTGTACTCCTTTCATTTCTACTTTGAAAATAAAACCGATCAACAACATAAAAACCATGTTTTATTTCTTGCAAGATGTCATCCCATTGTGTTAGCAAACCAATTAAACATAAAATTGATCACAACACATTTATTGTAAGCAGACAATATTACCTACAAAAATATATAATTAGTAATTAATAACACATAATGAATAACATTTACTTACAATAAATGTGTTGTTATTGACTGTTTTCATATTGTTTGTTTTATTTCCTTGAAAATGTCTACATGTTCCATCTCTGAAACTAGTCAATGAATTTCAATGCAGTTTTGTAATATATGTCTAGAGTTAAAGTTGTCAAATTTATCTTCACCATTCATATTCATAAACTTTTACAGGATGCTTCTTAACATCTGTCATCATCATCATCATCATCATCATCATCATCCATCACAAGTTAGGCCTCGACAGATCTGTTTCGGCCTCAGCTAATAATCTCTTGAAAGGTTTTCCAAGTTGGCTTCATCCATCTGGTATATAATTCAGCATTATTTTTTGCATCCTGTTGTACATTCATGTTACATGTCATAGCCACTTTGATTCGTATCTTCTTAGTTTCTTGTGAAATGGTTCTACTTTCAACTCTTCCAAAATTTCTGCATTCACAAAACATTGTTTCATATCATAATTTACAGAGCTCATTGAGCAATGCCATTACAGGTCTGGACAGACCCTGAGGGTTCCAGGAGGATGAGGCTCCCAGACTTCAAGATAATCGACACATGAAGGTGGTAAGGTTGTCAGCCCTAAGCACTGGCTGCCTTTACCCTAAGAAAATATTCCTGGTACTCATTTCTGTTAGAGGCTGAGTCAACCTCAGGGCCATATTGCGATTGGAAGTATTATGTCAATGAAAAAATTCTAATGACACCATTGGGAATGAAACCCACAACTTTCCACCTTGTAGCACAGTGCTTCAACCAACTGCACCACCGCATGCCCCCGACAGAGCTCATTACAAACAACAAATCTCATTTGAAGCATTTTGATATGGTAGTGGAGGTCATACTAGCAGCAGTAATAGCAATAGCAGCAGCAGCAGCAGCAGCAGCAGCAATAGTAGTAGTAGTAGTAGTAGTAGTAGTAGTAGTAGTAGTAGTAGTAGTAGTAGTATTGTTCTTGTTGTAACCACCACCACCACCACCACATCATCTAAAGATTTGGTGGGGAATTTTATTCCAAGCCTTCCAGTATCTGAAGGATCACTGATTTTTGTACCTCTGATTTCAGACATACATATGTATCAAGTCTGTCAAACTATCTCCAAGGCTCTAAGAGGCACAACTCCAGTGACTGATAACATCAATGGTACTATCCAGATTTTATTCAATTACCACATTCTCTTCATGTCCACTGCCAAGTTTTAATATTAACACCAGTCCTGCCCCAACTCTATCTGACTACCACATTCTCTTCACTTCCTTGCCAAGTTTTCATAGTAGCAACTGCATTATCCCAAATGTATCCAAATTCCCTCATTTCCCTCCCTTTCTACATCCTCAGCATACTTTGTAATGGAATTATGATTTATATTATAAGGAATGCTTTCACTTTTCTATCATGAACAATTGTATGTGGTTCATTATTACTGGTCTAGTCAGACAAAAAATGTAGTTTTCATTTTCAAGTACTGGGGGTGCTGTACAATTACTGTGCTGTAAAAGGCCCATACTAAATTGCTAATTCAGAGTAATCTTGTATTTATTAGTAGCTTTTAATTGGCCTAGTACCGAAACTGTGGATCTTGCTGTCTTGTCAAATCCATTTCACTGTTCCTTCTTGATCCACACTCTCCTTCCTTATTTTATTTGGGTACCTACCTGCAGTTCTGTTGTTCTCTATACCTGCATCTGTTCTCAAAGGTTACTAGTATTTAGAGGAGCTAATCTATCATCTTCTCCCATGACATATTTTTATCTTTGTCACCATCATCGTCATCATCATCATGATTATCGTCACTTAACGCAACACAAGGGAAGATATTTGTAATTCTACGTGGTTAGATAGTGCGAGTATGGTGTTCCTCATTTTTTTTTCTGTTGTTGATAAAACACATAGTTTTGTTCTTAAACAGGAAATTTATATTTATTGATAAGTTAACACGATTTAATTACATCGAAAATATTCCAACCAATGAGTAAATATAGAAATTTCTTGAAGTAAAGACTTTCACCCTATTTGAAGCATTATTCTAGACAAGACATATACAAATAAGATCACACACTTCAAGAAATTAAGAAGAAACATATTTCAGTTTATCTGCTACCATGTTTTGTGTCAACAACAAATAAAAGTCAAGACCATTGCTGTGTCTAGACTGCAATTCTGTAAAAAAAAATATAAAATTAAGTATAACATTCCACTCTTTCTCAGCTCCTTTGGCATCAATAAATATAATTAATTATTGTTTCCAACAGGTTGTAGAAAAATATAAGGTTACCACTTAATGATGACATAACCAAATACAAGATCACCCTGACAGTCAACACTCAAATGCCTGGAAGTAGTGGTACAGCTGTTTTGACAGAATGATCAGCCTCACCTAGGAAACAACATTAAGTTGGCGCAGGTTAACTACCCTTAATATGATAAAAATCAAACCTAATTGACCTAAAGCAAGTACCTGTATGCATCGACAATGTTAATCTGTTCGATAAAAACATATATGCCAGTGATAACTGAGAACTCTATGAGTCTTACAGAAAAAAAAAGCAACTACAACAAAGTCACAATATTACTACACGGGTAGTAAATAATTTTTAAAATGTTCTAAAACTCAATAATTTACAATCTAATACTAATATACATAAAATTCATTACAAAACTAGGTGATTAATAAATTCTGAACATGTTTGTTACCATCTCGTTCAGAGATTAACCTGATGCTAGCGTCATTCTAAAATATGAACGTTCGGCCCTCACCATGATAATACAGATTATCTACGCAACATAAACAGGGGATAGCATAAAATGACAGAAACAACCAGAACACCAATTAGTTAAAGAAGACTCTTCTTTGGAAGCATCTAATTTTACAGAAAATAAATCTGAACTATGACATCTAAATCTGCAATAGTCTGGCAAACTAACCTGCAAATGTGGTTACAGAGATGAAGACTAAAATCATAAGGTTATGTGTACAAATTTATTTAGGAAAAATAACTAGTTTAAAACTGACAATGAATATGTGTGAATATATGCAAAAGGTTGTCTGTATACTACATATATTACATACTTATCCACCTCAGACAATAGCCAATGTCCAACAAAATAGGGATATGATGATATATTTTCATTTACTGTCTTTCAAAAAGAATTTACAGCAGAGGTAGTATCAGACAAGAGAAACGACTTGAACTTTTACTCTGCAAACAAGACACTGCATTATTCCACCCAAAAAGTATATACAATTTGGCCATTACCTAAAGAATGTTCAAGCTTGTCCTGTGTATGTTGTAAAGGCAACTTATTCAGCATCTTCAGTGAACTTACCCACACCTCATTCTCCTCGCTCAGAATTCTGCAGTAGCTTGGCTACCAGCTGTGACCAAGTAATGTCACATAATGTATTTACAAACACTCTCTAATGTCCTTTGTATCAACTAATAGAGAACTTTTTGTAAACAATGCAGATAGCCATAACTTTCCTACAAGATCACAGAAGGACTTACATCTACCTATTGCTAATCTCTCTGTATTTCAAAAAGCAGTATATTTCTCTGGTATTAAAATCTATAATAATCTTCCTACGGGGATTAAACAAATATCTAATGACGCCCTCAAGTTCAAAAAAGCTGTAAAAAGATTTCTCTTGGACAAATCTTTTTACTCACTGGATGAGTATTAAAAATGGAAAGAAAATGCTTTTAGTCGATAAATAGGGAATTCCTATAAATAGATTACTGCAAGGGGATTGCTCATGCAATAAACTTCCATATAAGTTACTTAGATCACGATCAAACTGTTAGAGCATATGAATGTATACCATTTCTTATACTTATACTTATTCTAACTAGCACATAGCTCCCAACTATTTTGTTCTCAGAACATTCCAACAGCATGAATTGTAATAAATGTCAATTTGTATTATTTATATAATGTGATCCATACTCTCAAAATGTCTCACTAAAATCCTAACGACTCTGTATATAATAAGTACACTAAGTTGATTGACGAATCACATGTTACTATGTAACCTCATGGACGAAATGAATGAATGAATGAACGAATGAACAGATTTGCACAGTGACTGAAATAGGTTAGGATTCATTAAGGTAACACACACGTTAAATAAAACATCCGTTCCAAAAATAAACAATGCCCTAAATATGCATATAATAGGCTTCAGGAAAGAACATCCAACATGCCCATACTGCTGGGGAAAATAATTTCACTCCAAGGCTAGAAAATAACATAACCTCACAAGAGTAGTTCAATAATATAATTATCAAGGATGAATAAAATATGTATGACGGTGCTATAAAAACTCACCGATTCAGCTTATATGGTAATTCCGTCACCCGGTTTGCCCCAGAACAGTAGTATACAAACACATACGTACACTTTGCCACACAAAAAAATCACGCTAATAAAATGATAAGTGGTGCAACAACACAATCAGGAAAAGTTGATGTGTTTTTGTTTTAATGCAGAAATAACACTTGTAAATTGAAGTGGTGTTTAAAATGAATTCGTATTTCTATGAAAGCAAAATTGGAATGGTTAATATATTTACTTTTCAGTAAAACGTTCTGTGTGTATTTTGCTTAGATTTTTTTATTTCTTGTATAGTGACGGCTGGTTGTATCTTGTCACGAAGTAATGTGTACCACATAACCTTGAAACATGCATTGACTTATGTAACCACTATACAAACACTGGAAGAACCTCTAGCCCCAACATAATTTTTATTCATTTATCGTAGTAGGTTCGATACACTTGCAAAATGTCTGTAGAGGAAGAAATTGACGGGAACAAAATTTTGGCTGAAGCACTTGTTGCACAGGTAAAAATATCACATGAACATCATAAAGGTTAATTTAAGTTCACTACCGTTGTAACGTATGGAATATGAAATCGCCCCTTTATTTTTAGGTTATATATTACGAATGTTTTTATTTCAGGGTTTGAAGTATGTGTTTGGTATTGTGGGTATCCCTGTGATCGAGTTGGGCATGGCATTACAAGAAGCTGGACTACACTTTGTGGGAATGAGGAATGAACAAGCAGCCTGCTATGCTGCACAAGCAATAGGTTACCTCACTAAACGTCCTGGTGTTTGTCTTGTGGTGTCAGGTCCAGGATTTCTTCATACACTTGCGGGCATGGCCAATGCTCAGATAAACTGTTGGTATGCTGCTGGTAACATTACTCTAAAATTTAATGTTTATTTACCAGCAGTTTGAATGCAAACTGTTTTACAACCGTTCAGAGTTTTATGGTTGTGTGTTGTCATTAGGCCCACTTTATTTATGGTCCCTCATGGCTACAGCATGGTTTTAATATAGATATAGCTTATGTTTATGGAACCGTGCATCATCTTTATAGTTGCGTAAAGAGAAAAAACCAACTTGATGCCACTTATTTTATTATTTATTCAATACTCATTCATTGCTCAACATGTTTCGGCCGTTAAT
>Ga0123357_10007169_pt1 | contig 13726 bp, 8 predicted proteins | sample TergutEmb28metaG_FD_89873 | JGI IMG/M metagenome (GOLD analysis project Ga0123357, IMG submission 89873) | Embiratermes neotenicus P4 segment gut microbial communities from Petit-Saut dam, French Guiana - Emb289 P4 | ecosystem: Host-associated > Arthropoda: Insects > Digestive system > Gut ... | reverse complement strand
GATTCAGTTAGGAGGGAGGTCTTATATAAGATTCTCATTGAGTTTGGTATCCCTAGGAAACTTGTAAGGTTAATAAAGATGAGTCTGACTGAAACATATAGCAGAGTCTGGGTAGGCAAGAATGTGTCTTACGGGTTCCCTATTAGGAATGGCTTGAAACAAGGAGACGCTCTATCACCACTGCTTTTCAACTTTGCTTTAGAGTGTGCCATTAGGAGGGTTCAGGTAAACCAGGATGGCTTGAAACTAAATGGTACACATCAGCTTCTGGCTTATGCCAATGATATTAATATACTAGGAGGAAGCATACATACTCTAAAGGAAAACGCAGAAGCTTTAGTAGCTGCTACTAGGGAGATTGGACTGGAAGTAAGTGCTCATAAAACTAAGTACATGGTCATGTGTCAAGATCAGAATGCAGGACGAAATCACAGTGTGAGGGTTGATAATAGTACTTTCGAGCGGGTGGAAGAATGTAAATATTTGGGAACAACTCTAACAAATCAAAATTATTCTGGAAGAAATTAAGAGCAGATTGAGGTCAGGAAATGCGTGCTATCATTCGGTGCAGAATCTTTTGTCTTCTAGGTTGCTATCTAAAAATTTAAAGATTAAGTTATATAGAACTATAATTTTGCCCGTTGTTTTGAATGGGTGTGAAACTTGGTCCCTGACATTGAGGGAGGAAAGGAAGCTGAGGGTGTTTGAGAATATGGTGTTGAGGAAAATATTTGGACCTAGGAGGGACGAGGTAACGGGAGGATTGGAGGATATTGCATAATGAGGGGCTAAATGATCTGTACTCCTTACCCAATATTGTGCGGGTGATAAAATCGAGAAGAATGAGATGGGCTGGGCATGTGGTGTGTATGGGTGTGGAGAGGGGGGTGTATAGGGTGGTGGGGAAGCCGGAGGGAAAGAGACCACTGGGGAGACGTAGGCATAGATGGGTGAATAATATTAGGATGGATCTCCAGGAGGTGAGATGTGGGTATATGGACTGGATTGGGCTGGACCAGGATAGGGACAGGTGGCAGACACTTGTGAGTGCGGTAATGAACCTTCGGGTTCCGTGAAATGCGGGGAATTTCTTGACTAGCTCTAAACCAGTTAGCTTTTCAAGAAGGACTCTGCACCATGGAGTAAGTAAGTAAGGAATAAATAGCCGTACCATTGTACTCCCAATTTTTTTTTGCACTGGGATGAATGCAGCATATCAGCAGTAACTGATGTATTGTGCTGATGTCAACATTGATTGTTCCATGTTTGAGTACACATTTTCCATGATTGTTCCTTTTCTTTTGCTGAAGGATGCATTCCGAGCTGGGCAGCACTTCGCCAAACACTTTCCACACAGCATGAATCATATTCGCAGACTTAGCAGGGAGCAGCATGAATTGAACAAAGGAAAGGATATCTGTAGTGCATCTCAGATGGACTCCAAGTCTCTCACACCTGAAATACAAAACAGTAACAGCAGCATTGACCAGCAGACGACTGAATTTCCTGCATCAAAGTGTCAAGCAGTCATAAGTAATTCTAATATGGGTGCAGCGTCAAATTGTGAGGTGCATAGTCCAGCATCGAACAGAACTCTGAGTTCCAAAGTAGAAATTGTTGCTACAGATTCAAAATTAGGTACAGCAGATTTGATGACAAGTGTACTGCAAGCTTCAGACAAAGTAAATGAATTAAAAACTTTGGAATCTAAGAATATCAGTTGTCCTAACTTGAATACAATTTCAGAGAGTGTACCTTATCAGGAACCTGAACTTAGAAAGACAAAGAGTACTACATTAGAAAGTTTACTGGTTAAACTAAAGCACTCAGATACAAATGTTTTAACTCAATTCAGTGAATCAAAATCAAGGATTTTAGGTTTCACAAACAGGGATTTGGAGCACAAGAACATGGAAAGAGTCAATAAGTTAAAAGGTAATTGAGCTACAGTTTGTTACCAGATTGTATCTGTTGTTGTTGTTCCATGAAACAGAACATCAGAACTTCACGAGTGTTTAGCTACAAGTTCTTACCACTACAAAGCTGTAAAATGTTGTTACAGCCAATTTTAGCATGCTACAAATATTTATATATAAGATTTATAATGAACATTGATTAAAGTGCCTTCTGGTTTTGTTTTCTATAACCTCAGTAGATACTTTATTAAGAAAAAAGTGGGTACTTTTTTTGAACTTCATTTTATAATTTTAGTTACTTCTCATTGCAGTTGTCTCTACAATTCACATATTGCTACCCATTTTCAGGTGGGTTCATTAATTGCCATGACAGAAACATATGTTTGGTTTGGGGAAACCAAAATTGTATGTTTGTAGACAGAACTACAGCCATGCCACTGTCATCTGACAAGAAATGACATCCTTTTAGTTATTCCTCCTTTTCTGGTAAGGCATAGAATACACGTGGAGCTATATTTGGATTGTATGCTAGGTGTTTTGTGACAGCGAAACCTAGATGGTGAATGCCTGCATTTCCTTTGCTGTTGTAAGGTCTCACATCACTGTGTTGTATAAAAACCTGCTGCATGTCAGGACAGACTCTTGAAATATCCTGTCTCAAGTGCTTGCAGTATTCCAGTGTAGCCCTCAGACTTAATGGTGAATTCTGTATGCACAATACCATGAACATCGTAGAAAGCATTTCGTCACCAAGACTTTGATGAGCCTTGTCAGTTTCTCTTTGAGGTCTACTAAGCTGTGCTGTTTGATCAGTTTATCATTGTGATTTTGGTTAGTCTTGTAATTTGCTGTTAGGTCTGTATGCACTGACTCTGTTTCTTGATCTCTTCATTGGTATAATTGTGGAGAGCCTTGTCTGTCGCTCTTTGAGTCTGTTGATAAGCTACACTGTTCGATCATCACATCAACATATTTTAGGTGAGCATCATCATTTAATCTTTGAGGTCTTACCCTACATTGCTTGCCATTCAGGATAGTGTGTCCAGGGTGTTCATCACAGACATGAGCAACCCAACACTAATCAGTGCTGAGAGCTACACTTTTTTCTCCTGGAACAACTTTCATTTGCCAACAAATGTCCGTTCTTTGGCCTTGGGGTATGTAAAATGTATTTCCTCCCTTTTGTATTGTCATGCCCAAATCATCTGGAGTTATATGGTGACTTCTTCTCCACATACACGTATGTGGTTATACTGCCATGATGTGGTTACTGTGCTTGATAACTGGGCAGGTTATGGATTGCTGTTTCTTAGAAAATGATACTGGTGTAATTTTGTTAATGGTGCTGTTTGTGGCAAAACAATTGAAGTTCAGCCCATAAGATGTTAAGTTCTCCCTTTTTTCATTGCTTCTGTAACACTACTTGAGGTGTGCCATTATGAATAGACAGTTTGACCTGTTTATAAAGTCCATTTTTGTGCTGATTACCTGCTCCATAAAGAATTCCAGCCATTAAAACTCTTTATGGAGTGGATCTTGCCACTGTTTGGTTCAGAATCTTCTGTATTCCTGTACGTTGTCAAAAAACTTCGGATTGATTTATACAAAACTGTAATTTTGTCATATTTATTTGGGTGTGGATCCTTGTCTGTCACATCAAGGAAATAGTGTAGGCTGAAGATGTTTGATAATGGGGTGCTGAGCATGATATTTGGGTCAAAGAAAGCTGGAGAAAATTGCATAATGAGGAGCTTCATGGTTTTTACTCACCAGTTATTATTTCAGTAATCAAGTCTAGGATAATGAGATGGTTAGGGCATGAATAAAAAATTCGTACAGGTTCTTGGTGGCAATATTTTAAGAAAAACCATTTGGAAGACCTAGGCATAGATTGAAAAATAATATTAAAATTGATCTTAAACAGGGTGGGAGGGTGCAGACTGTATTCATTTGGCTTAGATGGTGACAAGTGGCAGGGTGTGGTGAACACAGTAGTGAACCTTCAGGGTCCATAAAATAGGGGGAATTTCTTGACCAAGTGAGGATGTGTTAGTTTTTCAGAAGGACTCTGCTGCATGGTGTTGGTTTGTTCTGTGGAGTCTATATAAACTGTACTTATTAGAACTGAGATAGCATATTGACATTATTTCTGTACAGGAAATATGTATAATATTTGTTTCCAATTCAGAAAATGTCCAGGAGAGTGTATCACGCTGGCGTGAAGGTGAAGCAGTGCTGTTCATGCATGGAATCATGGATGAATGCACCCATCTGCGTAACTTTACAGTCCCTGTGGACACATCCCTGATAATAGCAATATGTGCAAGGGATGATGCATATGTCCCAAGGGAAGGATATGCTGATCTTACTGATATATGGCCTGGTGCAGAGGTGCGGTTCCTGGATGCAGGGCACATCACTGCATACTTACTGCACAAGCATACTTTCAGGTAATTACACTGACACAGATATTCAGATACATTCCAGCCAGGTGACTCAAGATACAGGGGTAGTTGTGAATATATTGAATAACCAGTTGCAGTCAGCTGAAAAAGGGTTTGCCAGTGGGGATGGGTGAGGGGCTAACAACTCCTCACCATGAAAGAAACCAGCATGTAAACAAAGTGTTAATGCAAGGCCTTGGACTTTTAACAGATTAGTGCAGGGAATGTTTTGGACTTGCTGAGAATGCATGAGCCACTGAAAGAGGACTTAGCTGCATGGAGTTAGTTATCATGAACAAGGCAAGAATTGGTTTTGTCTTTCAACAGAATGTGACCTCATCATACAACACAGCACTGTTACAGACTTGACTAGTGGCATTGGTCGCAATATAGCAGCATGTTTCAGTTGTGTGAGGTGGTGAAAGTGCCTATTTGCCTGGGATGATGCTGCTTTCTTTGTCAGTAACACAGCATGTAGTTGCTAAAACTTTAAAGAAAGAATAATACCCAGGTAAGGAATTAAAATAGACACCTATAAAGAAGAAAAGTGAGTGGGTATAAAGGACAGGAATTGCATTCAGAAACTCTTTAGTACTTGTACATCACTTTCATAGTTGTGGCTGCTGTATATCCTGGCAATAGTAAAGAGTAAATTTCATATCTTTGGGTGTTCTGGTAAGTCTCTGGTAGAAAACAGAAAAGCAACACTGCTACCTGTTCAGCTACTGGTCCATATACATTAATGTAGTAAATGGTTTCTTGTTACAAGGCTGGCAACATTTTTCACTTGAATGTGATATGCTGTAACTAGAATGCTTCCATAGAAATTACAATTTTCTTTTCTCATTTTTCCTCAATAATATGAATCCTGCCCATTTTTGCACTACACAAATTCAGCGAGGGCTAGAAAGATAATGTCATCTGGGATGTGATGCAGTGATGTCTGGTAGGTAAATTACTGATGTTTCAGGCGAAACTGCTGACACCATCAGCTGCTGCAAGGTCTCCAGAATGTCAGCAGTTAGCCTAATGGACTATGTGATATCACATCCAAGAAGATTATCTTTAGGCACTGCCATGTGAACCTCAAAGTTTCTAGGTAATGGCTACTTCATTGCCATGTTTATCAGCTCATAGCTTTCATTATTTTTCATAACTGCATTCTGTTTGTTTGTATACATGTCTAAAGAGCTGGTTGCAGTATTGAAGGCTGCAGAATGCAAGGTGCATATGAAAGTAAGTGTATTAGGTTAGAAATGGCACAATAAAGTTGTCTGATAAACGCTTCTCTAAACATTGACTCCAAAACTGTCACTATAATCAAGTTGATTCTTCTCAAGAAGGATGCACATCATACAACATTTTAAATTTCTTTTATGATTGCTGCTTTATAAAGTTCCATGAAGCTAACTGTATTTTTTCATCATTTCTTGTAACAGTTTAAAATATTATGTACAGTAGCCATATTTGTGTTTTCCACCATCAATATAACAACAGGTATTCCACATCATACTTTTTGTGTAGACAGTCTCCAAATATGATTTTTAAGATTTCAGATCAAGAGTTTTTGAAATATGGTAAAGAATAATGTTTTGAAAATGTTGTTTCATTTTAAATTTTTCAGATTGCAAGTACCAGCAGGTTGAATCTGATATGTGGATGTCTGAATTCTTCATGTGTGGGTTGAGGTCAAGAATTGTCCTTGGGATACAAAACTTTTCTATTTGTAGACTCCCTTTTTTATGTTGCTTGAGCAGTAGGGTTGTCTTATTGATGATAGCGAGCCTGTTATGGCTTTTTGGATCCATGCCACTAAGATACTTTCCAGGCCATGTAGCAGCAGTTGTTCAGAACTTTTTTTAACAGGTTACTTAAAAACTGGGCACAAAGTTGTCCATTCTGTGCATTTTTCAGATCAAATTATTTTACCAACCAAAGGCACAGTGTGACATGCATATGAATATTAACACCTTGCTGACCAGATGGTCTTTTAATTAAATACCCCCAGTTCCTGGACGTTTTAAACACTTTGAATGTTCAACCCCATAACATATACTTACTTACAGTTTAACACTGCAGAGTATGCTCCTGAGCCCCGGACTGCAGAAATTGCATGTAGATAGTCAAGTATCTCGTCACTGAATGGTATTTCTCAAAACGACCCTTTGTGAAGCAGAACAACGCAGAATTTACAAATGTATATAGTTTCACTTCACTTATGTGCAGCACACACTTTACACGGTCTTGTAGGATACTTCCTTTTTCCCTCCCCACCACTAACAATTTTTTCAAGTTTGTATATTCTGAAATCACTGGAGAGTCTGCCTGACAGGTCCTGTTTAGGCCCCCTTGGTGTTGTTTGTTTCCCTGGCAATTGCAGGTCATCAGAATTTGACTCACTTCGATTCTGGACTTTTGATATTCGGGACCTTCCTACCTCATGCAGGAAGTTCTTGGACTTCACTTTTTTGTTTGTATTTAGTGTCCTGTACATTAAAAATGTGTTGAAGAGAACACAGTTTAGTAGATACAGTACCACTTTTTTTTATGACCATTTTACAGTTTTCCTCAGAACTGAAAAAATAACTGAGGTACTGGTCTGCCCTGTCTATGCCCTTCGTGAATTTCCTGTACTGGACAACAGCATAAGGCTTCCTTACGTCCATGTTTTTTTTCGTGTCTTTCCTCCCTTTGTTTACAGTTGTTGCATCATGGATCATACTTATCATTCACTCAAGTCTTGTCCTTCCACACTTGCACCATTACATTACCATTCCTCTGGAATGCTGACTTTCCCTTCTAAGTCATGTGGAATACCCCTTTTAGCCCTCTGAATGCCGAAGACTCCCACATTTCTGTCTAGCAATGTCTGAGCTAATTTCACACTGTTATGAAAATTATCTTGATAGATATGAGGAAAAATGGGTGTGGAAATTGTGGGGTCAGTGGACCAGTAGAAGATCGCTAATATTTATGTGAACTAGTTGTGGGGACATCACTGTCACTGTCCAAACTTTCACTGTCACTATAATCAGAGACATCAGAATGTCTTTTTGCATATAACTCACACAAAATATCGGCCTCTTGCAGAACATTCCTACGCAAAGTCATGATTGCAACTGAAGGAAACAGAGTATCTGAATGAGTGGTGCCTTTGTTGCAGTCTAATGGTTCTAAAAATAGGGGGTCATGACCAATCTGTTTATTTGTAACTTGAGACCCAAGCATCCTGCATCAAGCTGTCGATGATCTTGAAGCGAAAAGTGAGCCATACCAGCTGACAAACGAATGCCCAAGAAGCCGTGTAAGAAAATGTAGAACTGCGTGACCCGTCAACAACGCATGGGATAGCAATCACACATTTATATGTGGCCTGATGGCAAGGTGTTAAAGACATAGATCTGACATTATTTGGTACAATTGTACCATCTTCATGAAGCACAATATGCCAGGTTTAAAACTAATTACCAGTGATAAGTTTGGAGGGTAGGGAATTTATCTACAGTAAAGTGCAATACGCAACACATGTACTGCCACAAATGGACCAGTATTCTGCTGGCTCCAATACACAACACGTTGGGCAGGGTGGATCCTTTTTACTTCTTATAACCGACGATATATAATATAACGCCTTGACGGTGCAAGCACAGTGCATGATACACGCTTATTGCCAGAAATGCACCACTATTCTGCTGGCTCCAGTAGAGGACACAACATAGTACAGGGTGAATCCTTTTTACTTCTTGTAGCCAACAATTATAACATAACACCTTTGATGGTTTACTGATTCTAAGTTCCTTTGCCTTCCAACCATAAGGTTTCAATATTTGCTCTCATAAACTAAATACTCTTTGCATATAACATATGGTTACAGGACCTGATCCATTTTGGAATGGAGAGATGCACTATAGACCTGAACATATAGTGCCTTAAACTATACGTTTCCCCTATCAAATGCACAAATATAATTTAACTTTTTATGAACTATATTTACTATTTAAGAAATGTTTTAAATCGTATTTAACCATAAGATTTTAAAAAGCTGTACAAGTTGCACCTTTTATAGATCAACAGCGGAGCCTACTACAGATTATGGAATCTTGTAAGTAATAGCTTATCATTGGTATTTGGTTTTTAACCTGGCATATTGTGCTGTCTGAAGATTGTACACTTGTACTGAAACTTATTGGAGCTATGCCTTCTAATATTCATATGTATTTAACACTTTGAATTTGGTTGGTACAGTGCATTGAATACATTGATTTTGCAGACATTGTTAAGAAGTATCAGACACTGACACCTTGTACCATTTTTCCCACATAGTTCTCTGAAAAATGTCCCCAAAAATCAGCATGTCTTAAAGGTAACAGTATGTAAGTAGGTTCTGCAAAAATACCTTACCAATTATAGGGGTTCGTCTTATCACTTTTGTAATCTTACACGGTGGGAAGTAATGGTACATACATGCAATTCCTTTCAGAATTCATTATAAACAATTTTCTTCCTTTACAGGGCAGCTATCATTGAATCATTTCTGCGTTTGAAGAGGAAGTATATAGACACACAGCTGGAAAACAAGACAGAACATACATGCTGTCAATGAGGAGTCACTGTGAAAATCATAGGGTGAACTGCTTGTTCTTAATGTGCATACTATTCAGATCAGCTGTACCTAACCTGTGGGGTGTGGACCCCTTGGGACACATGGGTTTTTCCCTGGGTCTGTATGAGTTCATGCAGTTCCACAACATGTCTTGGTCCTTCAGTCTGTGCCTCATTTATTCTATTACTATTTTTGTGATAAATAAAATGTGAATTCATTTACAGGGGTTACTGGCTTTATAACAGTTTGTCACTGTGTATTTTCTTAATTAACAGAGCCCAAACTTACCTCTATTAAGATGTGGGGGTTTGTGACATTTTTTTGGAGTTAAGAGGGTGTCCTTCTATTCAAAGAGGTGTGGAACCTCTGATTTAGATAACAGTTTTGTGGCTGTGTTGGCTGGGGACATGTAAGGGAGGAAAGGGTTCAGTTTATGGGTTATTGAGAAAAATTTAGCACTATTTTACACACCATTGGTTATGGTGGTATATTTTACTCAGAAACATTTGCTTGTCAGTTGTAGTTGTGTATGAAGCTGGGCATAATTCTGAGTAAGTATTTTACAGCTGCTTGTAGCATGCACTGAGTGTGTGTGTGTGTGTGTGTGTTTATTAACATTGAACAAAGCAGAGTTTTTGAAGGGTAGAAATTTATTGCTCCATAGACATTTTAAGGGGTATAAATGCTGTACAAGAAATGAAAGACTAAATACAGGGTGCAGCAGACATAGTGAAGCATTTAAAAATTTTAATTATGTGCTTCTCTGCTAGGGTATTGTTATGTACAGGTGTTCGTACCTTCACAGTTAGTTGACAAGAAGTGTTGGGGAGTTAGAGGATGACTGTGCTGTGGAACTGTTTATTTGGACGGACTCCATTACGGAGACTCAATGCGGATTTTACTGTGAACTGAATCAACAGAAAGCCACATGTCCAAATGCAGTCTGTCAATAAGTAAGGCAGTGGCATGGAGGAGGCTGTATCATGTTAAAGTCAACCTGGTTGGCCGTCCTCATTTCGCACACTTGAGAACATTGCCTGAGTGTTGGCATCCATCAGTTGCAGTCCAAGACAATCTACACATAAGCACACTGAAGTGTTAGGCATGTCTAACAGCAGTGTACAGAGCATCCTGCATAGTGACCTGAAACACTTCAAGAAGTTTTGCGCAGGTTCTGAGCTCATGTGCACCTCTGTATTGTACACAAAAAAGTGCAACAATGTAAAAACAGTGAAGCACAATAGTAACTTGTAACATGCTAAAATTGATATTAATTACTTTTAGTAAAATGTTATTTGTATTTAAAGTAATTCACTATTTCTGCCACACCTTATATTTGGTAAGTTAAAGTAAGTACGAGTATTGGTAAAAAGTAGTCTGAAATTAATAAAGTGACAGTGGAGTGGGTAATGCATTAGCACAAGTATTGGTGTGCATAGGTATTTAGATAGTGAAATTTGTAATAATGTACTGAAATTTTATAGTTATTTAAATAAACTGAGGAATACTTTAATTTTTTGAAGTGCTAATGTGATAATTTCCATAAAATGAACACATATTACTTATTATTGTGTGTAGGAAATAATGATAGACTGTACTTGTTCCAACAATCATTTTTGCAATATCATAATATCCTGTCCTTTAGAAAATATAACTATAGCTAACTTCAGCTTCTTGCTTTCTTAGGAAATGTACATTATATGGATTGGGTAAGGTACAGGTAAAACAGTCCCATTACAGGCCTGGAGAGGCCGTGAGATTTCCAGTAGGGTGAGGCTCCCAGATTTCAAGACAATCGGCAAATGAAGGTGGTAAGGTTGTCAGCCCCACGTACCAGCCGCCTTTACTCCCAGGAAATATTCCTGGTACTCATTTACATATTTAAATCTTCAGGGTTTTGCCCAAGACTTACGCAGTGGGTTTTCAACAACACTTTCTCTGTGGCTGCCTCAGCATGTTGTTGGAACCCATTTGGTCATGTCAAATATAGTTTGTCAGCCACAGGGATGGAACATTCATGAACTTCTTATAATTACATGTGTATTTTTGATCATGTGTATCCATGGATAAACATTTACAGAAGACCATTTATATCCTCAACTTTCCTTCAAGTTTAGAGCAGTGAATTTTTGCATGCATTAAGGAGTCTTAAGATCTGTGTAACAAGGGCCATCTAGGAGTGACAAAACTATATGCATAAGACCATCTTGCAAGAAACAGTGAGGGAACAGTTTGTTAGGTCTGTGCTTTGTCCAGTCAGTGTGACTATGGATAAAATCTGTAGTTTCAAACACTGGGTGAAATTGTACCACCTGTAGTCTACATTTTTCCAGTTTCCTGTGGAACTGGGGAGGGGTGCAAGGTGACACAAGGGGATGATAAATAACAATTTAATATAACCAAGACAGGTCCATCTACTTACATATTACAGAGCCCACAGTGATAATATTGAGCACTTGCTACTCTTGTGCACATTAGTACATGGCCCCTTTTTAGTGATGGAAACTGAACACAAAATAACCTGCGTGTCAATATACAATGAAACAAATGGAAATTAAACCAAACATAAGCTGTGTATGACACCATGCAAGGGACAGTTGCATGGCCTGCCACAAGGACTTAAACCAAATTTAGAAGTCCAGTCCAGATGGAATAATTTCAAAGGTATTACAACACAGCTACCACCAGAGTGGCATCTACAGGATACAGTTGGCTTGGGTAGGGAGAGGGCAAAGTGGGGTGAGTGAGCAGGATTTGCACATACAGCATCTGAAATATTCAAAGTTCTCAGAGGCAACGAATCTCAAATGTTGCATTTAATGTACCTGCAGAAAATATATAGGGGACTTGGCCATATCATGGCTGAAGAGTTTAGTCTCTGGCCTCTCACTTTGTAGGCTTGGGTTCAATCTGAGGCCAGTTCTTGTGGGATTTATGGTTGACAAAGTGGCACTGGGACAGGTTTTTCAGTGAATACCTTTTGTTTTCCCCTGTCAGTGTCATCCTACCAACTCCATACTCATTCAGTCATTGATGCTATATAATCTTCACATTTGGCAGTATTGTTAAATAATACACACAAAAAAAGAGGTAGTGGAAGTATGATGCTATGCATCATTAACATTAGCCCCTGATGCTGCTGAGGCTGGATGAGTCTGCAAGAAAGTACAAATTCTGGGAAGAACAGAGAAAGCTCTGCCCCTTCTGGGAGTTGAACACGACTGTCCCTATCCAAACGACAACCTTGTCACCTGACTGAACTCTAGTATCTGTTATGATGCAATGATAATGAAGAGAATAATAAAAGGACCAAGCGTTGGTCACAGCCATTTCTGTATCAGAATCAAGTATTGCTCCAGTCCTCCACTATTGAAGTAACTTGTACAGAAAATGTGTAGTGTCCAAAATAATTTTTTTTTTTGCCTTGAGTTACTGTCAGGATCATGAGAAAATCTATGGTCAATTTGAAGACCTAGTCTGTATTGGTATTTTACTTGAAATTAACTGATTGTTGCACTGTTGATCTCAGAGCATTGCTAGCTGGATCCATGGCATAAGCTGCAATATCAGCATTAGCATCTGAAGGAACAACCTATGGACACAGAGGTATCCAAAGAGCAGTGAGGGTTTCTTTTTGTTCATGGACTTACAAATTGTAATAACAAGAATGCCTGTAATAACTGAATAACGTACATCATTAATTTGATTCATTGACACGGAAATACAAAATGCAGATTTCTTAAAATGCCTTAAAGAGTACAAAATGACTATATGGAATCCTACTAGCAGGAGACTACCTAACAGATACTTCAGTATTGTAACTACAAGTTTTAAAATCAGTAGAAAACAATGGCCACCACTGGATGTGTTACCAAATCAGTTAAACCTATGTTGTATAAACCAAAATGATGATTTGGGGACATCCTGTGTGAAAACCTGAAAATGTAATGCACTTCAATCGAATTACAGTAGAAAAATGTGAGCTGCAGAATCTATCAGTTAACTCCAGTTAACATCTTTACAACTCTTCCTTGGGATACTTTTCACAGTACAGCCAGGACAGCTCAGTCGGTATAGTGACTAGACTTAAAGCTGGAGGATCCAGGGTTTGCTTCCTGGAAGCAATAAGAGATTTTCTCTTCTTCAAAATATCCAACCTGGCTCTGAGGCCCATGCAGCCTCCTGTTTGATGTGTACAGGGCTCTTTCCACAGTGGTGAAGTGGATGGAGTGCTGAGGTAAACAGTGAGTGCAACTGTACCTCTCCTTCCTTGTATGTCATCATGTTATGGACAGGGGCTTTACCTTTACCTATCTTGATGTCTGTAAAATGACTACACAGCAGTACTCTAAAAATAAGAAAGTTCCTCCTCATGAAATATTCTTCTGAGCTCAGATATTTTATGGAAACGTTATTTTCTTACATTTGACAAATAAGTGCTTGGTATAAGACTCTTTCTAACCCATTCAAGAGAGAACATACAGGTTTATTATTGTCAAGATACAAAACAGACCACTGAAACCTCTCCTGAGCCATTTAAAGCTAATTCACATACTGCTCTTTTGTTTCCTCCCATTTACATCTACCATCCTAGTTAATATCTTAAGTCTGGCTTTGCAAGGACAGGTTGGTATGCATAGTTCATCATCATCATCATGTTCCTGAAGGGTTAGGCGTGTTTCCTGTTCCTTGATCCTCAAGATGAAGTTGGTCCCTCCATCTCTTCCTCGGTCGTCCAATGTTCCTTCGTCCTTTGGGTTTAT
>Ga0123357_10007166_pt1 | contig 13728 bp, 5 predicted proteins | sample TergutEmb28metaG_FD_89873 | JGI IMG/M metagenome (GOLD analysis project Ga0123357, IMG submission 89873) | Embiratermes neotenicus P4 segment gut microbial communities from Petit-Saut dam, French Guiana - Emb289 P4 | ecosystem: Host-associated > Arthropoda: Insects > Digestive system > Gut ... | reverse complement strand
TATAGAACTATAATCCTGCCCGTTGTCCTGTATGGGTGTGAAACTTGGTCGCTGACATTGAGGGAGGAACGTAGGCTGAGGGTGTTTGAGAAAAGGGTGTTGAAGAGAGTATTTGGGTCTAAGAGGTAACGAGGTAACAGGGGAATGGAGAAAATTACATAATGAAGAGCTTAGGGATCTTTACTCCTTACCCAATATTGAGTGGGACATGTGGCGCGTATGGGGGAGGGGAGAGGTGTGCACAGGTTTCTAGAGGGGAAACCTGAGGAAAAGAGACCACTGGGGGGACCTAGACGTAGATGGGAGGAAAATATTAAGATGGATCTTCGGGAAGTGGGAGGGGGTGGAGACTGGATGGAGTTGGCTCAGGATAGGGAAGGATGGCGGACACTTGTGAATACGGTGATGAACGTTAGGGTTCCATAAAGTGCGGGGAATTCCTTGACTAGCTGCAGAACCAGTTAGCTTCTCAAGAAGGACTCTGCTCCATGGAGTAAGTAAGTAAGTGTTGACGTATATAATTAATTTTATTATATATTTATTCTAGCACTTCGTGATGCCTTCTTTCAAGGTCAGAAATGTGGTTGTTGTGCCAGAAAAGGAAGTGACATGTACAGTAGAAAATACCGGTTTCAGGTTCAACCCAGTCATTCACAAAACATGCCTATTTACTGCCTTCACTATGTCTGGGGTGTGTCTACTAGCTGCAGGGTGTTCAGCTGGCACACACTGTGACGACATGGTTTTCCAATTTGACGTTCAGGCGACCGTGCGTCGTAATAAATTCATAAAATTTGACGTTCAGACGACCGTGCATCGTGATAAATTCATAAAATAAAACAAACTAGATGCACTAAATTCTCAAATTTATTTTTGGAATAAATCTCTACATGTTTCGGACAGTTCCTCTGCTCATCATCAGGAGTTTTTCACTGTACACCCAGCAATGGTATATGTCATACAGGTTTGCTGACGGCTTGCGAGCAGGATGAGGATGGAACTCAGTTCCAGTACAGTAAAACACTCCTGATGATGAGCAGAGGAACTGTCCGAAACATGTAGAGATTTATTCCAAAAATAAATTTGAGAATTTAGTGCATCTAGTTGGTTTTATTATATGAATAGAGTTTAAAGTTTTGCAGATTTGATCCCATTGCGGTACATCATACCAACATTGACGAACGTATTAGCGTCAGGCATAATAGAAGCTACATGTTTCAGTCGTGTGGACCGTCCTCTGGCATTAAAATACAAGAGTTTCAAAAACACAAGTAAAAATGCATGGAGATATTTTGAAATTTGCGAGATCTCACAAATTATACACGCTATTACAAATTTTACGTAGCACTGAAATATAAATATTTTACATATTTCTGACAAGTCTTAAAATAGCTTCATGTATTTTACCTGTGTTTTTAAAATCATGTATTCTAATGCCTGAGGATCGTCTATATGGGCCGAAACATGTAGTGTCTATTGATGACTAATAACATTTGTTGTGATTGACAGTAATTCGTATGTCCATATTGAGACGTAGGCCTACAATTTGCTGGTGTCTCCGTCACACTCTCTATTCTATTACCTTAAAGCACAAAAGCACATGTATAGACGTAAAGTGTGCGTTTTATTTCTCACTATGACTTTTGTTGAAAACAATACTCGCTCTGGCGGTTATTCGGCGCCTTAGGCTCGACATACGAACAGAACAGACGTCGGTCTTCATCGAAGTGCCCATTATTGTTTTCAGAATTTAAAGAAAATCGTAGTGCATAGAAAAGTTTGGTGAAACTTCAGAATATCACATTTCGTAACACATAGTCTGAGGTTCTCGAGTTACTGCTACATCCAGAGACACGGACAGACAGGCATGGAGATATTAATAGGTGTACTGTTTGCAAGTTTTCGTCAATAACGCTCCAAGGTTGGCGTTTTATTTGACGGTACACGAAGACGGGAATTGAATCTGTAGACACGGCTGAGGATTCTCACTTCAGTGACCAGCGTCTTGTGAAAGTCGTTTTTAAAGTTGAGGTGGGGTATGATACTAGAATGGTAGACTTGATTCTCTTTCAGTAAATTAACCTTTTGGTGCCGGAAATTTTTTTTTTAATTTTAGCACACCCTGTATATAAAATGTGAATAAAACAGGAACCAAATACGTTAGAATTATGAAACAAACTGCATTTTGAAGAGAAAGAAACGGAGAGTATGTACCATGTGCAAAATATTCAGTACCTGTATTTGTTGAATAAATATATAAAATGCAACGTTTAGAGGTTAGCGGTGCGGTACGACCACTATAGTTGTCGTTAGGCGTCAAAAGGTTAATCAGTGTTATAGCGCCATGACTACCAATATTAGGAATTCGATATTACGAAACATATCTGTCCCGTGCTGCGTTCTTATGTAATACGTATCATATACCAGATACACTTTACGATTCATCGGCCCGTGACTCCTTCTGACGTCACGTTATATGTGAACACTTAAGTTGATTCCTTTTAAAACACATCGTTTACTAAGTGTGCCTCAACCTTCTTCAACAATAAAAACTATGCGTTATGCCACATCATACTTGTATTTCGCAAAACCCTCAGAATAAACACCGAATATTTCTCTACATGCATACACATGGATTGGTCATTGTAACGAGGGTCCATTGTGTTTTCTGTGAAACAGGAATTTAATTATTGATGTTACACAGACGAACATAAGCCTTCAAGGTAATTTCCTCGCCCATTTCACATAATGCAGACCGGTGTACTGTTATGTTTCTGACACGTAATTCAAACCGTCCTCAAAGCGGTAGAAGTAAGGTTAGGTAAAATATACGGGTAAAAGGTAAAGTTCAATCTACAACAAGCCATCTAGGCCCATAAGGGGAGTAGAGGTATAATTTTACTCTTTCTTTAACCTCGGAGCTAGATGGAGGTAGGTGGTCAACGTCACGCCACGGCCGCTTTACCTCCGGGAAGAGACTCGGTCAAAATTTTTAGGACTTTTATTTTGTTAGCCGAAATGCTGGCCAGAAGTGAGTAAGAATCCGGACATGCCTGGGACGATTCATCTCGACTCCGGGTTCCTTGCTTTCCTCTGTCTTGAAACAACCTTGTTCCCGAGTTCCTACTGCACACTTCGTACGGATCCCTACTAATTTGAATTCATAAAACACAAGACCTTGCTATGGAGGCAACCAAATTATCTTTCCAAATTATGCAGTTCACAATTTCAGGAAATTAAATTTTCGCGGCCCTTGTCTGAAGCACTTACCATTCTTAGTATATTTACCTTCGTATTACCACTTACAGGGCACAAGCGGGCGAAACCTGGGAACCTCTTTACAAAATGATAGGACCCCCCCCCCAAATTACTTCCTCACAGTTCAGACGTGACTATCACTTTTCACCTACTGTACCGTCTTACCTCGACTTTTCCTATTCAGACTGAAAAGGGTTGAGCGTTCGGTGTAAAACGGAGCGCATTAAGTTACGAATAAAGCGTGCTATCATATCAGCTATGGTGCTCAGTCTGCTGGAGCGAAATGTGACGGAGATTTTAAACAAAGCTTTGTCTACTTCCTTGAAAGGAAACTATCTTGTAGTTTACAGTTCGTCGACTTCGCAGATCAAAAAAGGAAGAGGTTTAAGCCAGTTTTCTGGCTAGGTACTTATTAAAAAGATTGCAAATTGTGCACTCGATACTTAGTACGCAGACCTTAAGAAGACATTCTTTATTTCTGAATATCATACGGTTTCAAGATGCAAGGTTAAGTGTAACCACTTGCCCCAGCAAAACGTACGGCTTCCCCCGGGCAAATTGTCACGAAACACACAAATTCTCAGAAGCAATTTACTCCGATTTCTTGTCCCTAATATTACCAAAATCAGACAATAAATGCGGAATGTACGGATAGAAATTAATTTACATCCCCAGAATAAAGTATACGTATCCTTCCCTGCACCAGTTTTCACGAAACCCATAAATCAATGGATTTATGGGGACATAAACCAAATTTTGCCCAAGCCATTTGAAAAATGTTGAAAATACGAACAAAATTTTATTTTTACCCTTAAGCGAAAGGTGACTTTCACAGCATCGATTTTCACGAAATCAAAATCGCTGAAGGGTATCACGTGGAGATCTTCTGAGCCGAATGAATCCATTTCGGTCACGAAGTGAGGAAACTGCGAGTAGAAATTTATTTACGCTTCTGGGTGCAGTACGACAGTTACTGACCCGATATTCACGAATCTACTCATCCGTGCCCGACAGCTGTATGTAAATAACTTCTACACAGAATTTTTTTAAAACTTGACGAACAACTTGATCGCTGCTACCATGTCGCAGGCGGGCGGATCTGGTCTCCACATAAGTCGTCGTTTTTGTACGTTGCAAAAAGGCCTAACAATGAGTAATGGTTAGCGACGCCGCTCAAATAGTGATGTGTCACGCTGACTCACTATAAGCGCAGCAGATGCGCCGAGGGTCGTGTTAGCATGCTACTGCCCCTACACTGGAAGTCGACAAGCTCCGGAATGGGATCAGTGTTACCGTTTACAGCATGGAGGTGGGCGTAATGACAGAGGAGTCAAGAGGTCCGGGCGTCCTCCTTCCGGAGTATAAACCATCTAGTTCCGAAAGGTGCGATTTTAGGTTTTTCAGCGCAGAGACTCGACAAGCAGCTACTCTGTATCACTTGCTCGTAGCTCATCAATACTAAGAGTAGTTTCCTTTCATTAAACTATTCTTTGCAACTAGTAATTACACGCTTATTGTTTAAATAGGAGAAAACTCGATTTTTTTTCATGGCTCGACAGCCCCTAGTGGGCCTAGGCCTCCTCTGTGAGGCTCTTCGATCGCAACCGGACACACCACACTTGATAGGACTCTTCAGGACGAGTGATCCGCTCGTCGCAACACAACACTCACATCCATGTCCCCGGCGAGACTCGAACCCGCAATCCCAGCAAGCGAGCGGCCGCAGTACCACGTCTTTAACGGCGCGACCAAAGGGACTGGCATAATCAACAGTTAGGTCCAGTAAATATTTGTCATAGTAGCTGTCAATAATGTTACTTACTCTTGTCCAAAATATGATCAGATTTCCAGATAAAAGTTAGCCTATTAAATACATTCCCCATTGGTGTTCATAATCTGGCACGTTTGCAGTGGAAAGTTTCAAGAAATGTACATATTTTTGTTTTGCCATACTTGTCTGTCGGTCCGTCTGCATGTGATAACTCGGAAATCGCCAATTGGATTTCCACTATTGTTTATTTTGGGTATTTTTATTGAATTTTGTCGATACACTTCAGTTTATGTTAAAATGTAACTATTAGGCTAGTCCAGTCAAGAAGACATGGGCGGGGCAACACTATCTTTGCAGAGATGAAACATTTTTACACAAAAGTTTGGTAGAAAATCTTAAGGAAAAAGATCGCTTGGAAGTCCTAGGCATAGATGGGAGAATAATATTAAAATGAAACAGTGGGGAAGGCTGCGGCCTGGAGTAACTTGGTTCAAGAGTTGTTAATGAAGTCCCAGCACAGAACTTCTGGTGTCATAAAAGACGGGAATACTTGACTAGCCGGGCGATTCAGGACATTCAAGGGCTCTTCTTCATGGAGTTTACTACTTTATTAGTTTACAATTGACACCGTTACTTCAATTGCGTAGGCTCAGTGATTACGTCATGCAGTTATTTATTTAGCTCTACATTGTTCTTAGACCCCAAGAAGAATGTTCTGTTTTTTATGGCAATAAACCTGGTACCCATTTGATAAGAGTTTAGGTGGGTTCACGAGGCTGTATGTACACTGTGATGGCGGGTATCTGGAGTGGAAATGTTTATTGTTTTCTTCAGTCCGTCCATTCAAATGCGAAGGACGTACCTTGCAGACCCTGAACAGTTTTGTCCAGATGTTTCGCCTGTAGCTACCTCTTCATAACTCATTCGATACTACACAGTCTCTACAGCTGAAACAGCATTACAAAGTGGTACTGACATCAAGAAACAACAAACTCAGTAGAGTGAAAATTGTTCATAAATTTTCGCCTTTAAATGAGACAAGTATTGTGGTTTGTCAAATACAGGAAAGAATTTTATATGTCCAACTCACTTATCTTGATAGTAATAAGAGAGTGAAAGGCGTACCGTTTAGTATAGACGTGCGACTGTTACAGCTTTGTTTAATTACTGATTTTCTACCAACTGTGCACTGATAAAAACAAGTGTCATGGGAGAGAAACCGAAATTTCTGGTGATTTTTTGAGGCGTATCGGACGACAGGTCAGTGTGAAGTATTATAATATTGGCTGGAATTTTTCGCCGCACCTTCATAGGTTTTTGAATATAAATGCATTTTAGGTAGCTTGGTCCAAGCGAACCAGACATATGATACGGCTTCAACTATGAAAGGAAATTAGATGGTTTAGTACGTCGTAATACCAACCTCTAGAACAACTCGACGAAGGTATGAAGATAGAGAACACGCCCCTTCGGCGTAACCAAGCATTTATACTCGTACAAACACTAATGTACAGCACCATGTCATCAGAAACCTACTGGGATGGACACAATGTCATTCCCAGGGCAAACTTTGTGGGATTTGTGGTGAACAAGCTGGAACCGGCACAGGTTTTCTTCGAGACCTTCGGTTTTTCCCTGTCAGTTATCTTATCATTCCAAGAGCTACACATTTAAATCCACCTATCATTAACGCTACATAGCCCTACCAACTAACAGCGTCGCAAAATAAAATGCTAAAACGCTGATGCCCGTAGTTTCAAACTGGTGTGAAATATGAGGAAATGAAGAGATTTCAGGCGTATGAGAACAGTTTGCTGAGGAGAATATTTGGTTTGATACGAAATCAAGTCATAGGGTGATAGAGAAAATTGTTCCCTGGTACCAGAGTCGTGGTTTGTTCTTTTCATCAGATATTATTGGGACGAGCACGAGCAGGTATGGATTATAACTGGCCGAAGTACGCATATATATATATATATATATATATATATATATGGGGGGGAGAGCACGCGCGGGGAACACAAAAATGAAAGAATATTTTAGTTGGAAAATCCAAAAGGAAAAGGCCACTTGGAGACCTAAATGTGGCTGGGAGGCTAATTTGACATTTATTACCAGACAACTCTAGGAATTGATTATTACCGGCTGATTATGGGAATTAGCATGTGTCTCGATTCGAGGTCTTGAATGAACGGAACTTTATTAAAGGCCTCAGTGCCTGGTGCTTGAACACTCGAGACTTATCACAGCATCTAACAGAAAGATAGAAGACACACTAGAACATCATAAGGTTCTTGGCTTCCTGGACTCTTTACATACATCTTCTGGTATTCTGTCGAAAACACTTTTCAGGAACTACGTAAATATGTGTCTGCCCTCAGGTTCTCGTGGTAAGGAACGTGCTCAGCTGCACTATCAAACATTCAGTTGTTACTGGACGTTTCTTCTTCTTTTACATAACCAGTTCAGGCTTCAGTGTTATAGAGTTCACAAAGTAGCGTATATTAACTGTTTTAAACCGAAGGCATGGTCTCCGCTGACACTACCTTGTACTTCGGCATCTTGACACATACGTTAGTCATGCCGTGTTTTAACACATATGTGAGGCTGACGGAGAATCGTCGAGGGTCAAGGACTGCGTGATTCATGTAGGAGCAGAGTTCAAAAAAAAACTTCGCCTATTTGATAACAGGAAGTGGGGACCAGAAGGCCGAAACTCAAGATCAACTGGCACTCGTGCGCCTCCTCTTGCTTTTTTACCAAAACAAAGTTCACATGAGCTACAGTTTATTTCGGTGACTAATAACATATTTTGTCTGTTGATGACCCACTATAGTAAAGATTTCTGTCAGCTGTGTGGTTTGTCACAAAGTAAAATGAATTTTCTACTTGGCGTACCCGAGAAGCCAACTTACACATGGGTAGGCCCACCTTGAAGGGGAGAGCGCCCAATCTTCCGCGTCGGTCCGCATTCTCAGGAAGAAAAAGAAAAAGTCACCGGCTCCAAAACAAATTTCAAACATCCCGTCGTATACGTATGTAAGTGCTGGTATGTTGTTACTATATGGAAATACGATATGTTAAAAAGCCCTCTATATAAGGGCCTAGACAGGCCAAGGGCTCCAGGAAGTTGAGACTCCCAGAATATCCAGATAATCGGCACATAAAGGTGGCAAAGCTGTTAGCCCTAGGCACCGGCCACTTTTACCCCAAGGAGATATCCCTGGTACTCATCTTTTAGAAGCTGAACCGACACCAGGGCCATAGTGCGGCCGGAATGATTAAGTCGATGAAAAATCCCAATGATCCCATCAAGAATCGAACCCGCAAGCATATGAGATGTTAAGTACTTCAATTCATCCTTCTAGAGTGCATGACCTATACATTTTGATCTCAATTGTTGTAACAGTATCACACTTGAATACAGATACACAAAAAAATGTTTATGAAACTGCAAACCGGACATCCCCAACAAGCGGGTAGCGACACCCCTGATTCACAACCGCCAGCACCGTGTTCGAATCTCAACCCTGTGACGGTATGGGCAGACGTGATAACGGGCTTCTTTAAAACACCGCGTTGCCAGGTTCTTTCCTCATCCTTCCCAAAATCCGTTGACTGTAAACATTTCTAAGTAGGCATTACACAACCGTAACAGGCAGTGATTCATCCAAGCAGTTTAACGGGGTGTTTAATCTGACCTACTTAAACGGAGACAGAAATTTAACCTCTAACATGTCTGTGATGCAAACGGATACGGGAAGAATCCTGGCTTTTGTTACTCGCATCTTGACTACTTTCTCTATGTACAAACCAAATGTTTCATATCAACTTAATTCGCTGCGTTTTCAGTATGTTGTTACGTAGCCAAATATCGGCGGGCGACCTCTTCCGTGGGCTCCATGTTAAGAGCTTCCGCACTGGACATTATTCAAGCCCAGACTTTGGGTAATTATTTTAGGCTTGTGCGGTAAACAAACACAATCTTAAATGTGAAACCACTCTAAATTCGCCACGAAATTAGATACGCGTTCCGAAGATTCTAATGTGGACTCCATGCCAACAACCAGATATCGGTCTCCTGTAGACGAGCTTCGTATTGCTGCCCGGATGGTAGAAAGTTCTATTATTTTATTAAATTCAGTATGCGTGTTAGGCATTACGAAGACTACACACGCCACGAAATGTAGACAGTTTGTCATACGAATAGTATAACAATGGCAGCATAATATTAATCTTTAAAGCTGTGAAAATTTAAATCCTATTTCGTTCGTTTCTGGCATACGATATAATTAACAAAGAAATTCTGTGACCGAGGGAAGAATCTAATCGCGGAGAGACAAGCGTTGTCTACCTTGTGTACTTCTCCCTTAAGATTTATTTTCGTCGTATGAAGGGTTGTGAGAGATTTGCGCCTAATTCATATCACCGCTTTGGAACCTAATCTACCTGTTAGGCAGTAGTGGGGAAGGCCGTCAGAAAGTGAAGGAGCGTGTGACCTTACATTATTTAACTTGCAACTGAGTACACCTTGGATTTTACTTCCATGTCCCTATACGCCTTCAGGACTTGGCATTCAGTCAGTGACACGAATAGGCTTATTGCCATTTCCGCTAAAAATCGGGATAGCTCAGTGGTGTAGTGACTAGGCCACGTACGTGACAGGATTCGTAGTACAATTCTCTGCAGTGTCAAGATATTTTTCTCACTCCAGAGCATCTAGACCTGCTCCAGGACACACCCAGTTTCCGGAACCGGGGGGAGGGGGGGGGAGTAGTTTCCCCGGGGGTAAAATGCTTCAGGCGTGAAGCTGACAAATTATATCTAAGGCCAAGTTTACGAATGCGTGGAACCATGCCTCTACGTTCCACACGATTTCATGGCGTGATGTTTAATTAATCACAGGGACGTTATCTTTACCTCACCACTTACGGCGCCAAATGTTATGACGTCACACAGAATTCCACTGCCTTTTCAGTAACATTCTGGTTTCAAATCTCCTTTAACTTTGGCGTCCCTTTTCGGGTCTGGTTCGTGGAGGGGTAAGATCATTGCCCCCTGGGTCCATGTCCTCTTGATTCAAGTTCCGATAAGCCTACACTAGGTTATGCGTCCTTCCAGACGTGACAAATTCTATTAAGTACAGGAAACAAGGCAAGAGTGTACGTGCTACAATAGACCAATAAATACTCTCGACCTAGGGGTAGATGTGGCACATACGAGGTGAGTCACAAAGTAGGCTCAAAGCAACAGAATAACTGCACTGCCTCCTTCCTGCCTCTTTCTTTGCTATGTTCTGTAACACAGATGCCATAGCTTGTCTGATTGTCCGTCTTTCCATTTATGTAGAAATTCAACTACGTCACACACGTTTTCCTCTATTCCCAAGATATGAAACCCTTGCCTGGATTTTAAATGGATTTGTGGACAAATCATAAATTCAAGCAGTAGACCCTATCGTTCAGATGTAACTGGCAAGATTGTTCGTGAATGGTGACACCTGTTTTTATCAATTTCTTGTTTCTTAAGTTCATTAGACCGTGCATCATTATGATAGCTGAAGCATAAAAGACCAACTCGATGTCACTTGCTATTTTATTTCACTTCTTATGTACTCAACATGTTTCGGACATTAATATATCCATCATCAGAAGCTTGCGACTGTGCTGTTGAATTACCACATTGGTCGTTTTGTTCTTGGTTCGATGTGTTGGAGATTTGGTGCGGCTGGGTTTGAGTAGTATCCTTGTTGCAGGCTTCAGCCTGGGTTTGAGTAGTATCCCTGTTGCAGGCTTCAGCCTGCAGCACGGATACTACTCAAAACCAGCCGCACCAAATCTCCAACACATCGAACCAAGAACAAAACGACCAATGTGGTAATTCAACAGCACAGTCGCAAGCTTCTGATGATGTATATATTAATGTCCGAAACATGTTGAGTACATAAGAAGTGAAATAAAATAGCAAGTGACATCAAGTTGGTCTTTTATGCTTCAGCTATTCTTGTTTGCTATCGCACAACAACTAAAGAACAACTAAAGGAGAAAAGAAATTAACTTCTTATTTGTGTAGTATCAAATATCCGTAGCAGCGACTTCAAAAGATGGGCTACAGTTGCGATGAAGGTTTGTGGGTGTGCTGCGCAAGAGTAGAAGTGCGGCGAAGACTTCGATCCACGATTACTATTTTGGTAGGCATATTTATCCTGTTGAATGACGACTACTGTTAACAAATGTGCGCCTTGTTACGTGGAGGAAATAAAAAACCCGTCACCATGAAACACTAGCATGTTTAAAATTATATAATCAATTAATTTTTAATTAATTAATTCCGTGCATTATTCTTACATTTACCAACAAACATGTGCATTTGTTGGTAAATGTGGACAACCTGAATTATATTTACAGTTTCAGATCGTACCGGGCAGTAAATCCTCGTATTCCTTCTCAGTTATACAAGTCAGTTAGTTAAACTGCGTAGAGAATAATCCGTCTTTGTTCTGGGATCCAAAATACATTAATGCAGTGTATGGACAGAATGCAGACTTTTAGGTGCGTTCGAAAAATTTCAATAAGCGACTATTAGCTTCGTTATATCTGTCCGTCCGTCCGTCTGTCTCTCCGCATGGAACAACTCGGTTCCAATTGACAGATATTCATGAAATTTAATATCTGAGGATATTTCGAAACTCAGTCACGGAAATTGAATTTTGATTCAAATCTGACCAGAAAAACGGGTAATTTACGTGGACTTCTATGTACCTATGACAATTATCATAGGTACATAGGAGGTATTATAATACCCCGTTGAATTCTTCTTAGAATGAGAAATGTTTCAGACAAAAGTTATAGATACAATGAAAACAAGCATTTTATACTCAATAGCTTTTTCCCGAAAATCGTGCCGTTTATGAGGTAACGTGGAAAAAATATTGTAGAACCGGACAGCCCAGAGATGACAACATAACGCGGCGCAGAAAGGGTGAGAATTGCATGCCGCTTAACTAAGTCAAGAATTCAGCCACATATTCGTAATATTGAATACTTATTGTTAATGGCAGTACGAAATATTTTGTAGCTCACCAACAGTGTAAAAATAGCTCACTTTTGGCAACACTATACACATTTGTACTGGTGACAACTAAATTTACGCCACCAGCAAATAAAATGGAAAGTACTATTGAGTTTTCATGGTGATAACAGTTACGCGAACGCGCCACAATGTAACGTTGTTCATACATTGTCTTTCTTGTTAATATTAAACCTGGTAATATATAAAGTAACCGCTAAGCTCTACATGGTTTATAATATATTTAAAGATCCTAAGAGCAGTTCACACTATATAAGTTAAATATTGGGTACAGGCTACAGAATTGCACAGGAGGAGAAGCAGCGATCTTGGCCTAATTTGACTATTATCCCGGGATTTCCCTGGACGTGAACTCCGATAGACACACGACACACATAGTCAGGGCATTGTCAGCAGCTTACGACTTACACTATACAACATGCTGCCACAGCACCAAGTTAATATAAGGAGTTTAATCAGTGAGTGTTTTTAAATATGTGACTTTAGCAAGGAATAGTGTAGCTCCCTGAATATGATCTTAGGATCGAAATATGTTGGAGCGATTTTAAATGTTTTAATGTAAAACAATTTATGTATGTGCATTAGTTTGTGTGCTAATTAAATGACTTCTACGAAATGCACGGTGCAACGATAAAGATCCGAAAGACCTGTTTCAGGACAGACTGTCTTCATGTCGACATTTAACTTGTTAAAGCCTACTGGTTATGTGATGCACATTCAAGAATTTTACATTCTGCCACACTGTATTTCTGTGTTTTGTATTTATCTCAGAATAAATAGCGACTTTTACCCTATATAACGCCAACTGATTGACTTTTATAACCGAGATGAAAAGTGTTTATTGTGCGGTACGAACTGGGTCTTTAAATAAAGCATTCTTCGTTTCGTCTTTAAAGGATTAAATCAGGGTGGACCTGAATATCGGTTGGGAGCGCTAACCACTCGGTCATGACATTCGACTTTACGAAATGTAACAAGGAGCCTCAGACTTGGCGGACTTGTGTGGAAATTCTCTGAAACTTTGGGTACCGTAAAAAGGTGTGCATTTCTTGACCAGTTGTGGGACTGTTCGATTTCCTTAGAAAGACTGCGTTCCACGGAGTAAGTTCGAGTGAAGCTATCTTTGTTGCGGTCCCCGTAGTCTGTAAACTCCAGTCCATTTCAAGTCCTGTCATTGCATTGTGACGGTATTACAGTAAGACTTCACCGACCCCAATCCGTTCAGATGTATTGCGCTACTCCGTTCCCCTCCAGATGACACATATTTAAAACAAAATCAATATGGAAGTGCACGAACACTAGAAACAGGTCTATAATACCAGAGTTTATAATTTGCCATAATTTCTCGTGTCTCAGGCAGCATTTTTTTGTCAGCTGCGTGTTGATTCAAATGGTTTGTACAGTAACAGCTTTCTATCCGATGTTTGATGTTTATTGGACCGTGCATCATTGTGATAGCTGAAGAATAAAAAGCCAACTAGATGTCGCTTGCTATTTTTATTTTTCTTCTTAGAGACTCAACATGTTTCGGGTATTAATATGCCCATCTTCAGGAGTTTCCGACTATGTTGTTGGACTACCACATCGGCCGTTTTGTTCTTGGTTTGCTG
>Ga0123357_10007165_pt1 | contig 13729 bp, 5 predicted proteins | sample TergutEmb28metaG_FD_89873 | JGI IMG/M metagenome (GOLD analysis project Ga0123357, IMG submission 89873) | Embiratermes neotenicus P4 segment gut microbial communities from Petit-Saut dam, French Guiana - Emb289 P4 | ecosystem: Host-associated > Arthropoda: Insects > Digestive system > Gut ... | reverse complement strand
GTCTGGAACGGGGTCCACTCAGCCTCGTGAGGTCAAACTGAGGAGCTACTTGAATAAAAAAGTAGCGGCTCCAGGTTCAGAAAACAGAGATTAACGGCCGTGGGGACCCGTTGCCCTAACCACGTGACACCCCTCTATCCGCAAAGTTGGCACTAACTTCGCCTACCGGCGGCGGCCGCTCTGTCGGTATGGTTCGCTCGCGGACTAAAGCCACGGAGTTTAGTTTTAGTTTTAGACAAAGTGAGGAATTCTTAACTTACGCAGGCTTGTATTATCTGCTGCAGTGTAAAGGGTTAATTATCAGCACGAGGCTGTCAGATGATTTTATCAAATAGTCGTATTTATAACGCTTTGCTTAGCATTCAGGTTTTTCGTGATTCCGATATGCGGCGGGAAATTCGAATTTCCGTTATTTTCTGTAGCCAGTCTGTCGAATACCGCACAGTACGGAAGTACATACTTTCAACACTGCTTTCCCATTTCTTCAATATTATATGCAACATGAAGTCTTAATAATAACTAAAATACCTCTGGGATTTTCTGGGTTTTTAGTTACACTAAAACAAACAAGACATAGAGGCAGCCTTTACGAATACGGGTTTTAGTTAATTCCTAAACGCCGTTATTCTTAAGACTGCTTATTCTCTGTCAGGCTTATTTCAGTTCACTTTAAATTTAACAATATTATCCTACGAAGATTAACTCTTGTTTTCGACATTTTTCGGAATATTGTGACAAAGGACGACAGAGCTGCGTCATGGTTCATTTAGCAGCGAATCTTATGGCATCGACTTTTGAAGATGCGGGTCCCTTCTAGTGCTATCTGCAGTGTTATCCCAAGAGCAGCATGGCTGGCATAGAGCTTTAACCCACGAAGACTCCTCTTACAGACTTAGAGACAAATTCTTTTATCTCCTTTACGTTTTTATCTTTCCTCTTTCTCTCTTTTACCTCCCTCTTTTCTACCCCCTCTACTTTTCCAACAAAGATAGATTACTCCGCCATTCTTGCAATTTCCCTGTCGTATCGAAGCTCGTAAATTGTTGGAGAGTTATGGGGTGGAGTAGAGAGAGAGGAATAGGGGTAGCTGACTGTTAGGGGAGGGATCGAAATCTCCCAGGGCCCAAAGAAGAGAATCGCATAGGATGCAGGCAAGCACAAACATGGCGGAAACATGAAACAATATCCCACCTCCTCTACCCTGAAGATGGAGGCAACAAATTTCTCTGTAATTTCGACATATTTATACCAGACGACACGGCACCACGTCTCGGTAATCTATGTCCTGTTTGCGTTTGAGTTCTTTGAGAAACCCATTTTTTTTTCTTTCGTTTTCTTGCTCTTACGTTTGTGAAGAAAGCGAGCTGTACATTTTACTTCGTGCTGATTATGTAGAATAAGCTTTAATAGACAATGTGTAAGGGGAAGTTCTCCAGTTTGGGAATTTAGCGGGTAGTTAAGAGTCTGTGTAAATACCTATCATATTACGAAAAGTCTTAAGGTAAATAAGATGGAAAGGGTCTCCAGCAAACGTGGGAATACACTTACACTTACACACACACACACACACACACACACACACATGTATATATATATATAATATAAAATATATACTTACTTACTTACTCCGTGGTTCAGAGTCCTTCTTGAGAAGCTAACTGGTTTGCAGCTAGTCAAGAAATTTCCCGCATTTCAAGGAACCCGAAGGTTCATTACCGCACTCACAAGCGTCCGCCGTCTGTCTCTATCCTGGGCCAGCCCAATCCAGTCCATATACCCACATCCCACCTCCTGGAGATCCACCCTAATATTATCCACCCATCTATGCCTAGGTCTCCCCAGTGGTCTCCTTCCCTCTGGTTTCCCAACAAGATCCTATACACCCCCCTCTCAAATTAGGATATTAAATGTATAAAGTATAGGGAAAAAAAAACAAGTACTCTGTAAACAATGCATGTAGGATTACTCCATGGTAATGGAGCATGCAGGGAAAATAAATGTATATTAAAAAAAAAACCCCTCTCCTCACCCATACGCGCCACATGCCCAGCCCATCTCATTCTTCTCGACTTTATCACCTGCACAATATAATATAAAATATATACTTGAGATAATTCGAAATCCTCAAGGGTAGAAAATATTGAAGGAGACTCGAGTTCAGACCCCGTGGCCAGTAATGATGGAAAGCATCTTAAGAAATTAAGGTCGTAAGTTGTGGACTGGATTCAAGTATTTTATAATATGATCCTCTGTCGGATTTCTTTGAAGAGGATAATGTAACTCTCGATTTCTTAGCCTGCTGAAATATAGCCAAGGACACTGTCCCATATAGCTGAGTCACTGGTATTGTGTGATTACTGTAAGTGGAGCAACGATCAGATGGACAGTGAATATATGTTGCCTAGAATGTGGCCTATGGGGTCGGGATAGCTCAGCCAGTATAGCGACTCGCTACGGCCTGGACGGTCCGGGGATCGAATCCCGGTGTGGGCGAGATTTTCCGCACTTATACAGACCGGCCATGGGGCCTACCCAGACTCCTACACAATGGGAACCGGGCCTTTCCCGAGGGTAAAGTGGCCGGGGCGAGACGTTGACCACACACCCCTATCTAGTGTCGAGGTTGAAGGAAGATTAGAGCTATACATCTAATCCACTCTGTGCCTTTGCGGCCTTTTCTAGGGTGATCTTTACATTTACCTTTAGAACGTGGCCTATGGTGCTTCCAAGCAAATGCACTTATCTCTTAAGCTTGATTATCGTTACACAGATTGCAGGAGCCTTAAAAACTCCGCAACTTTAGCAGCATTTCGTGCTTCATCCAGCTAACAGTCACTGCATCGGTGGAAGGCCAATTTGCACCTTTCTTTAGTTGAAGAGAGTTGAGTCGTTTTCGAAATGATACATCTTGTGTCAGTTTTTTTTTTGTGTATACTCCTTCTGTTCTTTTCTTTATTAACTACACATCTATTATCTCTTGTACACATATCGTTTTTCCTTTCAGAAGGAAAATTATATGTAATCTGAGGTTCTGACGGCTCTCATTATCAAACTAATTGTTTGCTGATATGTGACTCTGTATATATTGATGCATGACGCAGTTCGTTACTACGACTCAACGTTGTCGAATTTCAGGTTTCAAAGTAATTTGTGATAAAAACAGGGCACGCTTGTGTTAGCCATGCTAAGTGGGGTTAGAGGGTTGAGGTGGTTAACATGAAAGTTCCGCCACTGCTGGAACAGATTTTCAAGAAACACTTGTTAGAAGCCGGCTACTTCTATTAAAGTGTTCAATAATAAGAACCCAACTCATTTTATAAGGTTATGCAGGCTTGTTGTTTAAGTTTACTTTGTAATTCTCTTCTAGTCAGTGGTGAAGAATTGTGTTAACCATGCTAGTATAGCTAACATAGACCAGTCATGTCTCTTATAATGTAGGAAGATAAAATATGTAAGAATTCCCGCATAGGACAGTTGCAACGAAAATAGACACCTACGAGAGCATTGCACCCCAAGTCAGCACAATACCCAAATTACAGAACACCCCCCGCTCCCAGTCACGTCTCTTAATAGTAGTAATAATCAAAACCACAGATGATGAGATCTCACCATTGTTACATAACCGCATAAAACTTATAAACACTAATACTCTTTCGGACGAAAACCTGATGATGGCAGGAATAGGCCGAAACGTGTAGTTATCATTCTCTAATAAACATCATTAGAAATATTTGTAGTGTTATTCACTAAATACCTGTACCTATTTATATGTAAGGACTGTTGTTGTGCTGTTACTGCAGTCTCATCTACAAACACTTAAACTGCTGGAATTAGAAATTGTATTTCTACTTATAAATTAAAGTTTTTAAATGTCCTCAAGTTCAGACACAAATATACATTTTATAAGTCTATAAAAGCTTTTGTTTACATATACGTTATATTTAAATTTTTGATTATGAGTTCGTTTTCTTTATCGATAATAAAAGTATTGAGACACGAAGAAATTAATAGATGTGTGATAAATTTATAATGAAATCGACGATCTTTCTACGATATCGTATCTGTTTTTCGATATTAAGCGATATCCCCTAGTTGGTTTTGAAAAATCTAGTGGTTAGCCGGTTCCTAGCTCTTACCGAACCGATCATGATCGAGCGTTTTTCAAACTAACTATATCCATCATGCAGTTGCACCGTACCTTATTCTATCACGTTTCACCAGAGGCTACATCACTGTTTGTGCACATGTTGCCAGTCACAGGTGTTATGACCGCCGGAAAGGAGGTACTGTATCCCCCTTAGCCTTGATTACACTCTGTAGCATCACTAATCAGACGTAATCACTGTGAGTAGCAGGTGCCTGAATCAGGCTTGTGATGGTACTGCGGGTTGCAGTCCAGCCTTAATACATACTGTAGACTGACGCACATAACTCTTCTTATTCAACCTGGTAGGTTGTCAGCCTTACGCACCGGCCGCCTTTACCCTCAGGAAATAATCCTAGTACTCATTTGTGTTAGAGGCTGAGTCGACCCCAGGGCCATAGTGCGATATGAAGGATTTTATATCAAAGGAAAATCCACTGACACGAGCTGGAATCGAACCAGCGACATTCCGATTTGTAGCACAGCACCTGAACCACTGTGCTACCGCGGTCCCCCGTATGTAAAAGTACATATTTTAACTACCATTTCTACCAAGGTGTTGAATTAAATTCAGGTATGCGTGTGCGATACTTTTGAGCATCCTGTGGTAGATATTTGACTTTGTGGAACTCTTTTTTAAATGTATGAAATTTGGGCGCGTTCGCAAAGCAGTTGCGAAAAGCAAATGCTATTCTCGTGGTTTGTGATGTTACTGCGGGCTGCAGGCCAGCCTTGATACATCCTATAGACTGACGCACATAACTCTTTTTATTCAACATGGTTGCTATTTTCTTGAGTATCACCGGACAGAATTTTTATTTTTGTATATTGTTAGTGAAAATTGTCGAAATTAAGACTTGCATTTCCTTTTATTTGTCTCAATAATTTAAAATTTGAAAATGTAATTTTTTTTTTCGTTCAGGATATTCACTTTTCCGCCCATTTTGCTGCCCTTTTGGCGCTGTTGTCGGGGGCGGCCGCTCCACTCGCCCCATCCCAGTTACGCCCCTTCTATCTCTCCCTGCACATTTCTTTAATCAACAGAGCCATGGCTGACACACACTGTAAAATGCGGTCTACCTGAAGATTGTCATGTGAAAGGTCTGAGTCTGTCAGGAATGTATTTTGATTGTATTTTGCATACATCATTAAAATCAAAGTTATGTATCTATGGTTGTATTTTGTTTATGTTACTAACAGTAATGGTACAAATAGCACAGTGAAGATTGATTCAACGGACCTGTGGTAAAGGACAGCGGTGAGCCCTTCTGGATACAATAGTGGACTTCCTAGTTAAAAAAAAAAACAAAAAGAACATTATTATTTTTCGACTAGTTGGGCCACTGTCCCTGTCGCAGTTGCTTGTTTGTGGGTCTGACGCAACACAACCACTTGTCTCCAGTTTCTCATTAGTCGCAACCTGATATCCATATTCCTCTAAGATAAACATTTAAATTGTAGCCAGGATAGGGCAGTCGGTATAGTGACTAGTCCATGGGTCGGACATTTCGGTTTTCGAAACCTGGAAGGGGAAAGTTATTTATCTATTCTCACAAACCTCCAGACTAGCGCTGGGGCCCACCCAGCCTGCTGCTCTATGTACTATATCGACAGTCATGAAGTTGACCACTCGCCTCAATCGCAGTGTAGAACTCTACCTCTGATCTCCCACCATTCACGTCTTCATGGCGTAAACAGGGACAATTCATTGAGCGTTTAAGTTTGTAACCATGGATTGAGCTTTCCTGCAAGACTGCATTAGTGCACGAACTCTTATATGAAACAGACATAAACTGTCTACCTCTAAATTCGGTGTCTGTCAGCATTAGGCCTGTCCTATACGAAAACGCGTTTGGTTCACAGCTGCAATAGTGCGGAAGAGGAGTCCAAAGGGACATATCGGTAACAGGTGTGGTTTAGAAGAGACAGTCCCAAGATGAGTTAAATACTCCCTTTCGGATTAGGGTTAATCAGGATTCATTAAGCAAGTGAATTCCAGTCAGTGAAAGCCTACACTTTGCGTGAATCAGTTAATGTCTGCCTCCTGAACGAATGAGCCCATGGCTTTTGATTCGTTATAGTTATTTATTCAGTTCCGTACCTCATATATTGCCATGTAAGTTGCAATGTAAAAGTTAACCTGTTATTTACGTCATTGCATTAAACAATAAACTGTGAAGTGTTACCAGTTCGTGAACCCACCATTGGCTGTATAGAGACGGGCTAAAAATGATATTTCAGATCGAAAAATCCAATACCACGCCAGCCTTGTATGTGGGAGATGCTCTTTAAATATCCCAGGCGGGACACAGTCTACGCTTAATGATATTTCTCTTGGAAGAGTTCAGAATTAATGCTTAGATGACGCTGCGATTTATTCCTTCAAATTTCTTTCCAATTAATCATTCATGTGTCATCCAACCGTCTGCGTAGACGAGATAGTCTGAGGTATTTACAGGAACATCTGTTTTACGAGAAGAAAATGGAAATCTTCTTGATCGTGTCCAATAAGGTTTTCATATGTAAGGTACACATAACCATTGAAAGGATGTGTATAGTACTTTGGTTGGAGATCTTAATACAATGTACTTATCAATGTTAGCGGTCACTGAGTTCATCTGTCCAGTGGCTCTGTACGATGTGCTTAGAAGTTCCTCGCCATACGAGTATTATACTTCGCTTCTACTAAATTCTTTGAGGCGCGAAGAGAGAACGAAAAAATGAGAACTAAGAAGTATAAGATTATAGGAAAACGAAAATCATTGGGAAAGTAAAAAAAAAAAAAGATTTTAATTTCGAAGGGTGGGGACAGAAGTTCATCAATTTTTTACAAACCCCCAGAATTCTCCCACTCATCTTTCAGAGAAAAATATCGTTAATTGAGGAAGTTAACTTATGAGAAATGGAAGTTTGAAATAAGAACAGAGGAACTGTGATTTTCTGGTTAATGCAAAAAGTGCATAATTTGGAAGAATTATATATTTAGAGTAAGGAGATGTATTTAGAGGGAAGTTTCGTGAAGTGAAAAGATAAATATTAACTTTGGTCACAACTGATACACAACAACTGATCGCTGAATTTGATGCTGAATGTTTTCTCATATTGATAATAAAGTGTTTCGGTATAATTTATTTTCTTCCTTCCATTTCTTTATTTTTCGCATTACATGTAACTGCACTTTTCCGTCTGCTCGTAGCACCATCTTTTAAATTACGTTTCTTTGCACTCAGTGATATATATATATATATATATATATGTGTGTGTGTGTGTGTGTTTTATTGCCTACTCAAGAGATTGATGACAATAACCATAAAAATAATTCATTTATGTTAGAAGCATGATGTTTTGTGGAATTAACAAAAGAAATCAAACGACAATGTCTAATGTCACATCATTGTACGGAGAGCTACAGGACGTAACATGCTGTATTGTGTTGTAAAACACGTATGTGTCAGTAAATGTAACACAGATGAACATTTCGCTGTGCCATAATGGCGACTGTACTGCAGCTCAGTTTGTTACTCATGTAACGTAACCCTTGGAATATGAAGTCCATTCCAAGTGCCTGTCAGTCTGTCCGGCTGTCCCTTTTGGCTTCGAACCTCCCCCCCCCCCCTTCCACCCCAAGGAGCTCAAGACCAAATCGTATTTATTAGCGTGTCTGTCCACTTGGTCATTTTCTGTGACAACAAGGAAAACCTGTCTTGCAACCAGCGTTTTGGTTTTTGTCAAGTTCACGTAATTATATATATATATATATACAATATATATAATATATATATATGTACTCTTTTTTAAAATTAATCCACTGAAATGCTGTTTCCAATGGTACATGCACACAGTAAACTAAAATGAAGATACTTTTACCACAAAGTGTACTGCTTTGTGTGAAAGTACCCATGCTTCTCTCGTTTGTCTTTCTGACAAGAGTAGTAATAAGATATGGCAAAACAAAGGGTCTTTAGTGTCGAACTTAGCGGTGTATATATGTATACACCACATAGTCATTAAATGGTAAAATATGTTTCTAATAATGAGTCAAAATATAACATTAAAATTTTATGTGTAATATGGAGGCACATGATTATATGATCTTGTTGACTTGTGGACTTAGGCGTCCTGGTGTCTCCAGAGAACGTCGCGGTTCAAATCTCGACCAGGAGATTTTTTCTTATTTGGTGACTTTTGTCATTCCTTCTAAATATATGCTTTCGAATACTATCCTATGCAACCAGTGGCATTGCTTGTCTCAGCTTCACTTCGTCCATAAAGTTCATCGCTAATGGCGAGCGAGTGGGCTGGTGCTGGCAAGTATGTGCGATATTTGAGACCAGGGATGCGTTTACTGGCAGGAACGAGAAGTAAACTGAGTATGAAGTCTCCGCGAAACTAATGGGACAAGCGACGAATGCCTTTGTATCATATCTCTTAGCATTCCACCGCTGCATTATATGAAGTTTAAAGGAATACTGTTTGAATTTTACGCTGAAATCCAAGAATTTACTTTGTCTGAGTGATTAAATGTGACGAAAAATCTAAACGAGATGTAAATCGGTATCTTGTTTGCAGTTTTTCTCCCCCTGCGTGATATCTCTGGTTTATTATTGATATTATTAATTTAAATACTCAGTATGCTCCATTACATTAAGTAATACTAATGCTATTGTAATCTTTCCTTTCTATTGTTCATATTCATTACATCTGTTCGTTAGAATGGTTTAACTTTTCAAAGTCCATTGATATATAACTTATTAATTGCTTCAGATTCTTTTTCGTTAGTTCACTTTTATTCACTGGCCAGTTGCTAACTTTAAGTACACCGTTCTTCACAATTTCTCTTTCGTTCTTTAGGCTTTTGCACTGGAATATCAGATGGTCTACCGTTTGTATATCGTGTTTGCATGGGCACTCTGGACTTCCTGTAATTTTTAATCGATGCAATTAAGATCGAATACTTCCATGACCGGTCATAATTGTTGTTACATTTGGGCTTAATTTTAAATTCACTGCCAGTCTGCTTTCTACTCTTGGAAATAATTCTTTAGTAATCGCTCCTTTTGTTGTTTCCTCCCATTGTCTTTGCCATTTTCTTATGCTTTCTTCCGGTTATCCTTTATTATAGCGCTCTTTGATATCCTGCTGTATGTGGCTTGGTCGTTTTGAGTTGCCTCCTTCGCTAGTCGATCTGCATATATCTCTGGTTATAGAATTGTCAGGCTTCATGCATTCACTACTCGGTCTAATTCCCCCTTGAACGTCGTTTGCTATTATAACTCAGGAGTATTGGTAGAATGATTGGATGCTGCTTTATTCGGAGCAGGTTCTTATGCGTTTAAGTGTTTATTCTTTCACAACATGTGTTGCTCAAACTATGGTCTTAGTGGGTTATTACACTCTGTAGGATTACACATTAATTCCACGTTTCCAAAGACCTTGCTACTACAGGATGACCTACGGGAACCTGACATCTTTTGAATGGGTAGTTCTCAGTAGGTTGACCGAAAGGGGGTTGGGGGGGGGGGGCTGCGCTGAAGAAGAATAAACTGTGCCAATGTGTGGTTTCAACAAGATGGTGCCATAGCGCACACTGCAAACGAGTCAATGACCATTGCTCGAAACATGTTTCCCGGGCACCTCATTTCCCGTTTCGGAGACGTGCCGTGGTCCTCTCGCTCTCCCGATCTTTCAACGTGTGATTTTTTTCTTTGGGGATATTTGAAATCACGTGTTTACGCTCATAAACCCTGTACGTTGAATGATTTGAAGGTAGCCATCCGTCAGGAAATTTGTCCGATCGATCGTCAGTTGTTGGACCGTGTCATGGACGATTTTAAAAAAAGGCTTGAAAACTGCATCCAAGAAGACGGTCGTCATCTTACCGATATCATTTTTAAAACTTAACCATCTAGTATGGCATGTCGTAAGCTTTAATTTTGTATAAATAAATGTGAATTTACTCGAAAAACAGCTGAGTACTGTTAATTTAAAGATATCAGGTTCCCTTGGGTCACCCTGTACCATTTTCAGAGTGACTGAACGACAGTGTCAACCTCAAACCCTCACCTTGAACATGGAGGCAAAACGTTCCCCCCGAAACATTTGAACCAACGTATGTTTCTGAACTGTGCACCAACCCAGGATTTCTACCATCTAAATCAGAAACGTTTGAAGCTGCATGCATAACAGAAACAAACTCCATTCCGGTGCGTGATTTCAGGCTTCAGCCATAGTGTGATTTCGTCGCTCTTCTGGGATGTTACGCTGCGTAGATTGGTAGCTAATTACTAATGTTTCGAGACAACCGCTCGGTCCCATCTCCAAGGTTCGAGCTCGAACATTGAAGCTGGGACCGAGCGGTTGTCCCGAAGCTTTGGTATCTATAAATCTACGTTGCGTAACATCGAAGAAAAGCTAAGATCCATTCCGGTGGTTTTCATTATGCTTGCTTTTGTTCCGGTCTATATGAAATGTGAGATCATGGCGTTTTGGCTTAGACCAACTTTGCATCACTGATGCTTATTTCTTTCCGAGAAAAACTACCTGACTTAAAAATTCTCAACTTCGAGATTAGATGTGAATCTAACTTGGATTTGCGTCCCCTGCAACTTCTGTTTCCCTTCTGTTCTATACCACACACAACTATAATCTGCACATGAGCTTTTAATACTAACATCTTCTCCCCCATTATATCGGTCCGGGGTGACCAAGCTTTGTAACAGACTTGGTTGGAATGCTGAAAAGGTAACAGGATTTAGCGGAGTTAAATTGTTGGGCTTTACGAATGATTCATTAATGTCGTTTCTTAACAAGGTTTCATTTCTTGTAAGTAAAGTTGTTGTACTGCATCCACATCATTACGTAATATTCATTTTCCTTTATTTCCCTTCCGATAGGTCCTGCTATTCTTAACACCCTCTCCTGAAATATCCGGTAGCTCGAGAGAACATTAGTCGGTATTCTTAATGCAGTAGTAAAGAGGTTATGTCACAATAAAACACTACCATAAGCGTAAATATTATACAGGGTTGTGGGAAGTCATTAAAGAAATTAAAATAGTTAATTTAGTAGATTTAAGTCCGTATCTACATGATGAATGATGAGAAGTTATATTTGTGTATACGAAGTTTGTGGTACAATATTATACCTATAATTTGCATGAAACATTTTAGATACACAGTAAAATACTAAAACAAACTCATAAAAAATTTTAGATTAGTAATAATAAGGTAAATAAGACATATATGTATAATTAATTGCCAGTTTCATGCGTGCGTCGTAATTATAACGTAAACTGGTAATGTGTGATCTGTGTGCAGTGACATTAACCGTTTCTTTTGCAAAGTGCTGAACTTTTCGTCAATTCCCTTTTCATTGACATTTTATTGGCACCAGAAACAGCCTGCAAATATGAGCATTTCTTGTCTATCCCACACGATACACATTCTTCCGGATTTCAGTTTGTAATTCACTGTACCAACAGAAGAGTAGTGTTAGGCTCTATCACAGCCAGAACTGTGTTCGTAGATGTTTCTTAGAGCTTTGTTTTGTTGGATGTTTTGTTTGAAACAACTTTGAAAATAAATAGCTACACATATGTACATGTGTATGTATGTGTGTATGTGTTTGTATCAAGGGTGCACAAATTCTGGGCTCCAGGATGCAGTGGAGACTACATTGTGTACGATGGAGCGAATAGTTGTGGAGATTCTCACTATGGAACTTGCTTTAGGCCACCATTGCTGTGCCTATAATTTTAAGGTGACGACTTATTATTGGAAAAGTTGTACTCTTGATATATATATATATATATGTGTGTGTGTGTGTGTGTGTGTGTGTGTGTGTGTGAAGATAATTAAAATATTTTAAGTTCCGTATCGAATACAGACATTTCGGATTGAGGTAAAAATATTTTGCTGTGGAGTAAGAATTGGTAACAGTTTTGAGGAGTAATTTACAGGTCATACCGGCAGTCACCATGAATTTTTGTTTAGCCTTTGTTATTGGTAATGGGTAACGGGATTTTCCTACGCGGCTTATACTTGTAGCAAATTTTATTAAATTAAATTGTCTTTACACAACACAATTGACAGTTGTTATTCTACAACTGGTTACATCAGCAGCATGTTTCGGCCTTATTTGGCCATCATCAGTCTTACAAAGATTAGTATCAATTAAGGTACATAATGTTGCTGTACCTTAATGTTGTTGATGTAACCAGTTGTAGAATAGCAACTGTCAATTGTGTTGTGTAAAGACGGTTTAATTCAATAAAATTTGTCATCTGTACACAGCGGGATGGAAACAGTCCAATTCAAGTTATAGTTGTAGGCACCTACTGTGAATACAGAAACAGCGGGTATTTCTGGATCTTCAATATATACGCTGCGTCACGTCTGATAGGACAACATTCTTCTTTTAGGGGGGAGTTCGGTTGGAAAATAGTACGTTTCGCTGATGAGGCGGTAAATGATAGTAATGACTTACTTTATAAAGTAATTGTAGAATGGAACGTTTTTGTTTGAATCTGAAATATAGGACTAATCCAAATTTCCTGGCGCAAATTAATTAGGGCACTCGGTTCGATTATTTAGTATGTAGCCCTGTTTCCTCACTGTGTGCTGTAAATCATGTACGTCATCTGGACGACACACCTTCCAGGTCATCTAGTTCGTTATCTGACTGGCAGAACGTGTTTAAGTAGGAACACCGTAGACAATAGTTGTCAACTCCCTACACACCCAGAGGTAATCAGGGCATTTTCTATCCCATGAGTCATAAAGGGCGAACTGTAGATGTCCGACTGTCTGGGGTGTAGTAGAGGGACAGCGTGTGTATGTGTGTGTGTGTGTGTGTGTGTGCGCGTGTGTGTGTGTGTATATGTGTTTATAAAAGACGGAACGGAGAATATTTTTTTCTGTTAAGAGGGGACCTTAAGATACTTGATATATAAAAGGGGGATGATTCAGTTTCTCTCCCTTGTACCTTAGCTTCCCCTCCCCTAAACCTCATTGTGTTACCTCGTGATAATGCATAATATTACTTTAGTTTATACGGGGGATATATTCTTCAAGAAATGAGCTTATTGCCCTCCGTTAGATAGCACTTTGTAGTGGATTTGGCCCTGCAAATTGTGTGTATGAACCGCCTTGCAAGCTACAACCTTTGTTATTTTTATTTCTTTTTCCTACAGTTTATTTAGCAATACAGTCAACTGTCCGAAATTTCGGAATGTGGAGTGGTAGACTGTCTAGTGAAAAATGAATGGAAAAGAATTTGGCAACATTTCCTTAAGTGCTTGATAATCATTAGAAGTCCACACAAAGAGAATACCCGAACATTTCACATTCCTTTCTTGTTATTTTCTTACTATAAATTCCAATCATTCCACTCGACCATAATCAGTCGGGGATATAATGCATGAGAAGGAAAGTAGACTATTGAGGATACCTCTCCTTCACAATAAATCTGATAAAATACGAGTGCATTAAATATTACTCCCAGTATGTAAAAGGAATATCAGATATGGGGAATAATATAATGTGATATATTATAAATATGGGCCAACTACTTGCACTGTTTTATGTT
>Ga0123357_10007163_pt1 | contig 13729 bp, 8 predicted proteins | sample TergutEmb28metaG_FD_89873 | JGI IMG/M metagenome (GOLD analysis project Ga0123357, IMG submission 89873) | Embiratermes neotenicus P4 segment gut microbial communities from Petit-Saut dam, French Guiana - Emb289 P4 | ecosystem: Host-associated > Arthropoda: Insects > Digestive system > Gut ... | reverse complement strand
CACGCCGTATCGCAGGACCGAGGCGTACTGTATGTACGCCGCAGGTCCGAGAAACGCCGTACGTCCTTTGCAGCAAAGGGATCGGCTCTTCTACGCGGAGTCGTCATGAATGATTCGGGCTAGCCTCGATTCGCTCGCGACGCCTGTCGAACACGCTCTCAGCGGGGTTCGCGACGGGCGCGCGTCCTCATTTGAATGAAACCCATAACGGATTGCTCATGGTTTTTTATCGTGTCGTAATCTGTCGCACTGAAGACACTGAAGATTTAACGAGTGGTCTCGTAACCCCTGTTGTTGCTATTCCGCAGAGATCCTCGTGACGCCGTGGCTGCAACCGTACGATCCGCTGCACCAGGCTGTGGAATCAACGCTCGTAGCGGCGTTGCCGATTCTTTTCTTCATCGTGACGCTGGCGATCTTTCGCTGGCGTTTGTATGGGGCCGCGGCTGGAACTTTGCTGCTGGCAGTCATCCTGGCCGTCACCGTGTATGGCATGCCGGTGGCGTCGGTCGCGGCAGCCGCGCTTTATGGTTTTAGTTATGGTCTATGGCCAATTTCCTGGATCATCGTCGGCGTCGTGTTTCTCTATCGGCTGACGGTGAGGAGCGGGCACTTCGAAGTGGTGCGCGCGTCCATCGCATCGATCACGCCGGACGCGCGGCTGCAAATGATCCTGATCGGTTTTGCGTTCAGCGCATTTCTCGAAGGCGCTGCCGGGTACGGCACGCCCGTGGCGATCACCGCAGCATTGCTGGTCGGGCTGGGTTTTGATCCGCTGCGAGCCGCGGTGTTGTGTCTGATTACCAATACGGCGCCCGTGGCATTTGGGGCCATGGGGACATCGATTACGGCTGCAGCGCAGGTGAGCCACACCGATCTGACGGCGCTGACGGCCATTGCTGGCAGGCAGTTGCCGCTGCTTTCCTTGCTCTCGCTTGGATGGGTGACGGTCGCACTGGCAGGTTGGCGGGGGACGCGCGACATTTGGCCGGCCCTGCTGGTGGCGGGGGCGAGTTTCGCCGGCACCATGATGGCAACCGCGTTGTGGGGGGGTCCGCAATTACCGACGATCATGGCGTCGCTCGTCTGCATGACATCGCTGGTGATCCTGCTGCGTTTCTGGCACCCCGCCACGATTTTGCGGCCGGAAACCGCTGCGCGCCGCAAATCGTCGGTCGACCTCCCTCGATTGGGCGCGCGGCATGTTGCTCGTGCATGGTTGCCTTTCGGGTTGCTCACGATATGTATGGTGGTATGGGGCAGCAAAGGTTTTCAGTCGTGGTTCGCTCCGGGCGGCCCGTTGTCGAAAACCACATTATGGCTAGAAGTGCCATTTTTGCATGGGGTCATCTATAAAACAACGCCCGTGGTCGACGGATTGGAATGGTATCCAGCCGTTTTCCGATTCGACGTTCTCGGTGCCGTGGGGACCGGCATTTTTCTGGCGGTGTTGCTCTCGGCCATCGGCTTGCGATGGCAGCCGAAATTCGTGTTGGATGTGTTCGCGGAGACTTGCACGAGGCTGTGGCCGACGGTTCTGGCGATCGGCTTGGTGCTGGCTCTTGCCACCGTGTCTTCGTACTCTGGCATGTCCGCAACGCTGGCGCTGGCGCTCGCCAAAAGCGGCAAAGTATATCCGTTGGTGGCACCGGTATTGGGATGGTTTGGTGTCTTTTTGACCGGTTCGGATACGGCATCCAATGTGTTGTTCGCGCCATTGCAGGCGACGGTTGCACATCAAATCGGTGTTCCTGACACGTTGTTGGTGTCGGCCAACATGCTGGGAGGCGCTGCCGGCAAGATGATTTCACCGCAATCCATCGCGGTGGCTTGTGGGGCCGTGGGGTTGACGGGACGCGAGGCGTTGGTCCTGCGCGCGACGTTGCGTGTGAGTGCCGTATTTGCGGTGATCGCCGGCCTGGCTATCGTTCTTCAATCGTAATCTCCACGAATTGCTTAGACCGCTTTTGCTCGGACCGCTTTCAAGTTGACGCGGTCTACCGGCGTTTCAATTCATTTTGATACGTTCTCCCCAACACGTTTGCATTCGCCGCTAGCCACTCACTCAATTTCGTTGGCCCGTTCGGCGGCGAATCCGTCGCCAGCAAACCTGCCATCAAACCCTGGATCTCCTCTTTCGTGATCACGACGTCCCCTTTGATCGCGCCAAACAACCATCCCAGCGCGTAACCAAGTTGGGGCGAGATGGAAATCAGGTCTCGCTCGTGGCCAATGGCCTTGCCGATGGTTCGCACGAGTTCGCCGTATTCGTACGATTCGACTCCCTTTGCGTCTATCGTGAGGCTGGGCTCCGTTCGAGCGCCTTGCTCCACCGCGAGCGCGGCCAAGTCGTCTACATGGATGGGTTCAATGCGATAACGACCATCGCCAAAAATGCCAAACACCGGAAACCAACGAAGCATCCAGGCAATGTTGTTCAATAAAATGGCATTGTCTCCAAACAGCACCGCGGGGCGCAAGATGGTGTGACCCACGCCCAGCCCGTGCAAAAATTCTTCGATCTGCGCCTTCCCGCGAAAATATGGCAAATCCGAGGCGGAGTCGGGGTTCGTGATGCTTACATGAACGATGCGCCGCACGCCCGCACGCTTCGCCGCTTTGAACAAGGTAAACGTGTTATGCACCGCCTGGTCGTGGGTAAAACGCTTATGGTCAAAGCGGACCCAATATGTATTGTAGAGCACCGCCGCGCCTTCCAGAGAACGCGCCAGCGCGGCGGCGTCCGTGAAATTCAGAGGATGCGCTTTGACGCGTCCGCCAAACGCATCCGCGCCCGTCTTATCGAGCGGCGGACGCGTGTTCGTGAGCGTTTCGACGACGGCCCCTTGGCTCAAAAGCCGTTGCGCGATGTAACGCCCTGACAGACCAAATGCTCCTGTTACAACATGTTTTTCGGTATTCATTGTTTTCAGTATTTTGAAAGTTTAGGCCAACAGCTTCTTCGTCAAAAGAGCGGCGAGTGCCGTGCCTGTCGCTGTCTTCTTCTTGGCAAGCGCAGATGGGTCGCCCTCGAAGACGACGCGACCGCCTTCGTCGCCGGCGTCGGGCCCGAGCTCGACGATCCAGTCGGCATTCGCGATGACGTCCGGATGATGTTCCACGATGACGAGCGTGTCGCCGCGTTCGACGAGCTTGTCGAGCACGCGAAGGAGGCGGCCGACGTCCGACAGATGCAGCCCCGTTGTTGGTTCGTCGAGCACGTAGACGGTTGGCTCGTGCGCGACGCCGGCGGTGAGCTCGCTTGCGAGCTTGAGGCGCTGCGCTTCACCGCCCGAGAGCGTGTTCGATCCTTGACCGAGCGACACGTAGCCGACGCCGAGATCGGTGAGTGTCGCGAGCGGCCGAGCGATCTTCGGGTGCGCCGCGAAGACCTTCGCAGCTTCCTCCGCGGAGAGCTGCAAGACGTCGCCGATCGAGAGCCCCGCCCACTTGATGTCGAGCGTCGAAGGTTCGAAGCGCGATCCCTGACAGGTTTCGCATGGCGTGATGACGTCGGGCAGAAAGCTCATCTCCGCAACGATGGCGCCTTGACCGTCGCACGTGCTGCATCGTCCGCCAGCGCCCGTGTTGAACGAGAAGCGCGCTGCCGTGTAGCCGCGCATCTTCGCCTCCGGCAAGGACGCGAAGAGCCGTCGAATCTCGTCCCATACGCCGAGGAACGTGGCGGGTACCGATCGCGGCGTGCGTCCGATCGGAGATTGATCGACGGCGAGCGCGCGCCGGATTTCCTTAGGCACACAGATGGTTTTGAAGGCACCGGGTTCGGGCGTGGCAAGCTTCAGCGACTGCCGGAGCGCTGGGAAGAAGACGCGCGCGACGAGCGTGCTCTTTCCCGAACCGCTGACACCGCAGACCACGCACATGCGTCCTCTCGGCACGCGGAACGTCACGTCTTTCAGGTTGTTTGCGCGCGCGCCCGAAAGCTCGATCCACTCCTTGCTCATGGCGCGCCTCGGTCGAATTCGGCCGAGCGGTTCGCGCAGTGCGTGACCTGTGGGCGATGCCTCCGAGGCGAGGACACGGGCGGCGCTGCCCTCGGCAACGACGTGACCGCCGGCGCGCCCGCCGCCCGGTCCGAGATCGGTCAGATGATCGGCCGCGCGAATCATCTCCGCGTCGTGTTCGACGACGAGCACCGTGGAACCGGTGTCGACGAGCGCGCGCAGATTCGAAATGAGTCTCTTCGTGTCGCGCGGGTGAAGACCGATCGTTGGCTCGTCGAGCACGTAGAGCGCTCCCGTGAGGCCGCTTCCGAGCTGGGCCGACAAGCGCAGTCGTTGCATCTCGCCTCCCGAGAGCGTCGAGGCTGCGCGCCCGAGCCCGAGGTAGCCGAGGCCGACCTGCTTCACGAACTCGAGCCGGCGAAGAAGCTCCGCGAGCGGTGCTTTCGCGATCTCCGCGTGCGTGCCCGTCATGGGCAAGGAATGCACCTTCGCAAGCGCCGATGCGATGGATCGGTCCATCATGCGCGGATACGTCTCGCCGCCGAGACGCACGCTGCGCGGTACGGGCGCGAGTCTGTCGCCGCCGCACGCGCGACACGCTTCGTGTGGACCGTCGTTCTCGAGCGCGCTCGTTCCGCCGTGGACGCCCGTGCCTTCGCACGCGCTGCATTGCCCCTGCTTCGTGTTGAACGAAAACCATCGCGGATCGAGCTCGGGAATGCCGGTGCCGCAGCGCACGCACGCGCGCGCCGTCGAATAAATTTCCTCGCCCTTGCCAGGATGTGCCGTTGGAGGTCCGTGCGCGATGCGCACCGCGCCTTCGCCCCATGCGAGCGCGCGATCGAACGTCGTGCGATCGAGATCGGTGAGCCTGCCGTAGTAGACGATGAGATCGATCGTGTGCTCCTTCGTCTTCGTGAGTCGTGGCGGAGGATCGGTCTCGACAAGGACGCCATCGACGCGCGCAGCCTTGATGTTCCCGCGCGAGGCTTGCGTGAACAGATCGAGATAGATGCCTTTGCGCGCGCGAACGGCGGGCGCATAAATCGTGCACCTTTGTTGCGGTTTGCCGCCGAGGCCGTGGCGGATACGCGCGAAGAGATCGTCGGGCGAGCTCGGAAGCACGGGCGCTTGGCACGACGGGCAATAGAGATCGCCGACCTTCGCGTAGAGGAGGCGCAAGTAATGTGCGATCTCGGTCACGGTGGCGACCGTGGAGTTCGCGCCCGCGCGCGAGGTGCGCTGCTCGAGCGCAATCGACGGAGGCACGCCGGTGACGAGATCGACGTCGGGGCGCGGCAGAGTCGGCAAGAACTGGCGCGCGTAGGGCGTCAACGTCTCCATGAAGCGACGCTGGCCTTCTGCGAACACGACGTCGAACGCGAGCGAGCTCTTGCCGGAGCCCGAGGGTCCCGTGACGACGCAGAGGTGTCCGTGCGGGATCTTGCAGGATACATCTTTCAGGTTGTGCTCGCGCGCGTGCTCGACGTCGATCGCGACGGGCGCGTTCGATGCGTGCACGATCGGAATGCGTGCACGCGCGCGGCTGCCGGTTCTCTGCGATTTTGATGCAACTTTTAAGTTGCGCATGAGATCTCGCAGCGCGAGGCCTGTTTTCGATTCCGTCTTTGCAACGTCTTCGGGTATGCCTTCGCAGACCACGCGGCCGCCGTTCGGACCTCCGCCCGGACCGAGATCGACGATCCAGTCGGCCTCGTGCACCACGGACAAATCATGTTCGACCATGACGACGCTTGCGCCATCGTCGACCAACGCGCCGAGCGCGCCGACCACGTGCTCGGCGTCGCACGCGTGAAGTCCCGCGCTAGGTTCATCGACGACGAACAGGCGTCCCTTCGCGTCTTGCGAGAGCGCGCGCGCGAGCTTCAGGCGCTGCGCTTCGCCGCCCGAAAGAGTCGACAGCGGCTGCCCGAGCGGCAAGTACCCGAGCCCCACGCGCACGAGCGGTTCGAGCGCGCGCTCGAGTACGTAGTCGCGATCGCCCTCAGTCGAGAACGTCGCGAGCGTCTCTTCCACCGTCATCGCGAGCGCATCGGCGGCGGTCTTGCCCATGTGCGTGACTTCGAGCACGTCCGCGTTGAACCGCTTGCCGTGGCAGACCGGGCAGAGGAGCATCACGTCCGCGAGAAACTGCATCTCCACGGTCTCGTAGCCTTCGCCGGAGCAGTTTTCGCAGCGCCCCTTTCCCGGCACGTTGAACGAGAAGTGCGCCGGCGAAAGACCTCGCCGTTTCGCTTCGCGCTCCAACGAAAAGCGCACGCGAAGTCTGTCCCACGCTTTCGTGTAGGTTGCAGCATTTCCGCGCGCCGTCCGACCGAGCGGCGATTGATCGACGAGCACGGCGCCCACGATGTCCTCATGCCCGTACGCGCGCGTGAAAGCACCTGGTTCGGGCACGCTCTCGCCCGTTTTTCGTGCGACGGCGCGGTAGAGGATGTCTTCGGCGAGCGTGCTCTTGCCCGACCCCGACGGCCCCGTGATCGCGCAGAGCACGCCGAGTGGGATTGCGACGCGATCGATGGCGAGGTTGTTCTCGGTTGCTCCTTCGATGACGATATGATCTTTGGCTTGGCGGCGCGTTTGCTTGGGCGAGCCTGCAAGCCGCCACGCGCGTCCCGTGGCGGTGTCACTCGCCAGAAGCTCTCGTGGCGTGCCGGAAAAAAGGATGCGTCCGCCGCCCGGACCGGCCAAAGGTCCCATCTCGATGACGCGCGAGCATCGCTCTACGACGCTGCGATCGTGCTCGATGACGAGCACCGTGTTCCCCGCTCCCGCGAGATGACTCATGGCCTCTGCAAGGCGCGGGACGTCGGACGCGTGCAAGCCAACGGTGGGCTCGTCGAGCACGAAGAGCGTGCCCGTGAGGGACGCACCGAGTGCCGTCGTGAGGCTCGCTCGTTGCGCTTCGCCACCGGAGAGCGTGCGAGCTTGCCTGTCGAGCGTGAGGTACGAGAGCCCGACCGCGTCGAGGTACGCGAGGCGCGTCGAGAGTTCTTCTTTCACGCGCCTGCCCTGCGGGTTCGCGGGCGCTACGTTTGCCAGCCGCGCGCGTGCCTCTTCCACCGTGAGGCCGTGCCAACCGCCGAGATCGAGTCCGCCGACGCGGTAGGTGCGCGCCGTCTTGTTGAGGCGCGCGCCGCCGCACGTCGCGCACGGAACGTAGTTGCGGTAGCGCGAAAGAAAGACGCGCACGTGCATCTTGTACGTACGGCCTTCGAGCCATTTGAACCACGCGGCGACCCCCGGGTACTTCCCGTCCTCCCACGTGCCCTCGCCTTCGATGACGAGGCGGCGTTCTTCGGCTGGCAGTTTCTCCCACGGAACGTCGAGCGAGATCTTGCGTTTTTTCGCGAAGCGCTTGAGCACGGTGCGCTCCCACTCACTCGACTTGCCTGTCCACGCTTTGATGGCGCCCTGCGCGATCGTCTTCGATTTGTCCGGTATGACTTTGTTCCAGTCGACCGCGATGACGCGTCCGAACCCGCGGCAGTCAGCGCACGCACCGAGCGGGGAGTTATACGAAAAGAGTCCTGGGCGCGGAGGATCGAAGGGGCGCGCGCACGAGGGGCACACGAGCCCGCGGGCAATGACCTTGCGATGCAATTCGTCATCCACGCGCGTCAAGAGCGCGCGACCGTCGCCGCGAACCCACGCGGTCTCGATGGCCTGCTGCAAGCGTCGCTGATCTCGCTCGCGAACCTCGAGCCGATCGATCACGACTTCGACGCCGACATCGGGCCGAGCCGCATCGCTCGGGCGCACCTCATCGATCTCGCGCATCGTGCCGCCCACGACGAGGCGCCGGTAGCCCTCCTTCACGAGCTCTTCGCGGAGCCCGAGATACGACTCGGCGCTCTCGACCCGCACGGGATAACTGACGACGGCGCGGCCTCCACCGAACTCGAGGACCACGCGGTTCGCGGCGTCGCCCGCGCTCGTTGCGACAGCGGGCTCGTTGCAGTCGGGGCACGTTGGGACGGCTTCGCACGCGAAGAGCGCAGCGAGGTACGGCTCGAGATCGGTGAGCGTTGCAACCGTCGATCGACTCGATTTGACCGGCGCCCGCCGATCCACGGCGACCGCGGCTGCTACGGGATCGAGCGAAGTGACGGGTGGACGCTCGAGCCGCTCGAGGAATTGGCGCGCGTAGGGGCTGAAGCTTTCGACGAAGCGGCGCTGACCCTCGGCGTACAGCGTGTCGATCGCAAGCGAAGACTTGCCCGCTCCGCTCGGTCCGGTGAGCGCAACGAGCTCTCCGGCTTCGAGGTCGAGATCGATATTGCGAAGGTTGTGTGTAGAGGCTCCGCGCAGGCGGATAGGAAGCATGGGGGTCACAGACGCTAGTGCGACATGCACACGTGGTCCACGGCCGCCCGCTCAGAGCGTGTTTACCAGCCTGCTGCGCAAAACACGCCATCAGAGCGTGTAGGGCAGCCGTCGCGAGCGAATCGAGGCTAGGGCGGAGCGCGAGCACCGGGCGGAACAGGCTTAAAGCCTTTGAGCACGGAGCGGAGCGCCCAACCGACGCATCGATTTCGCGCAGCAGGCCGTCGAACACGCTCTCAGACTTCGAGAAGCCGCACGCCGGGGAAGTGACGCTGAAGCGAGCCGAGATCGTCCATGTCACTCGTGTACACGATGTCACCTCGCAGAGCTGCCGAGGCCATCACGATCGCGTCGACGATGGTTGCCCGAGGTACCGCCGCAAGTGCCTGTCCTGCATTTTTGGCAAGTGCGATGGAAGGAGCCTCGATGTCTACCGACCGCAAAATGGCGTCGCGTCTGTCTGTACGTCCGTGCCAGAACTCGGCCACGACAATCCATGGAACGGTGACTCGTATTCGCTCTTCTGCGAGCCACTCATGCACGGTCATTGCCCTCTGCTTTCGTCGATCCAAAGCGATGAGCATTCCCGTGTCGTAGGTTGCCGCTGTCATGCTGCGGGCTTCTTTCGTTTCTTCGTCCCGTGAAATTCGGTCGACAATTCCTCTCGGAGTTCATCCGTCAAGGTGGAGCCACCGGCATCTTGAACGAGCCAATGGATGGCATCACGCTTCTCCGCTTCGCGACCGAACGCGGAAATCATCGCAGACATGTTTCCGTCGAAGACCCGATCTGCGTGTGCTTTGAGCACCCTCTTGGTTTTTGCATCAACGGAAACAGAGAATATTTCGATCTGCCCCTTCTTCCGCTTCATTGTTAAAGAAGTTAATAACTGTTGTCTCTCGACGTCAAGCCAGGGTTTCCCCGGGTGTGCGCGGGAGCTCGATGCAGAACGTTGCTCCGCTTTGGTAGGTGGGGGCATTCGGTATGAGGGCAATCGCGCCGTCGTGCGCGGCGGCGATGCGCCGGGCGAGTGCGAGCCCGAGCCCGGTGCCCGCCTTGCCGTGAGAGACAAGCGGTTCGAAGAGTTTTTTTGCGACCTCGTCGGGCACACCTGGACCGTCGTCGGTCACGGTGATCCTCACGCTGTCTCGCTCGAAGACCGCGCGTGTGACGATGTTCGGCGTACGCGGAACGCTGGCCCCAATGGCATTTTCGTAAAGGATGTGGAAGAGGCGTGTCAGCAAGCCTTGGTGCGCGCGGACACGCACGATGGGCGACGGAAGCACGTCGGTGAAATCGCCGCCGGATGGTGGCAGATGTTCGCGCGCCGCAACGAGCACCTCAGCGAGCAAGATTGGCTCGGTATGAATGGGTTCGCCCCGCGCGAGCGTCATGAGATCGTCGACGATTGCGTGTGCAATATGCACGCTTCTCTCGATCTTCGCGAGTTGCGGTTCGCTCTTTGCTGGGTCCCGTCGCGCGAGATAGGTGCTGGTGGAAATGATCTGCAAGATGCTGCGAAGTTCGTGCGCGATCTCGGCCGCGATCTCGCCGATGTCCGCCAGCCTCTCTTTGACGTCCGCCCCCTCCCCCTTGGTATTCATTACAGCTCACCCCACTATCGAGGAAGCTACGAGATAGCCCCACTACGACGTGGGTTCCACTGAAGTTGACTCACGATTTTTCCCGTTGGCTGGGATGACGAGATGGGTGGACGAGCGTGGAAGAATGGAGTCGTGTGATGAGGTGCGCGTGCGCGTCGCCATCGCTCCTCGGCCCCGCCTCGATCTCGCGTCAACTTGAAAGCGGTCTTGTGCCGCGGTTGAAGAAGGTAACGCGGGCGCGAGAAGCCTTTTCGTTCGGAGCAGAAACAGCGTAGCATTTTGGCTCATGCGCCTCCCGCTGGTCAGATTGCCCATTTCCGGTCGGGGTGTGGACCCCGGATGGCCACGGAATCGATGATCACGGCCGCAGAATCGATGGTCACGGTCGGGCAGACTCTGCTCGGAAAATATCATGTCGTTCGCGAGATCGGGCGCGGCGGCATGGCTGCCGTGTACGAGGCCGAGCAACTGTCGCTGGGCAAGAGGGTCGCTGTGAAGATCCTCGCGTCGGAGATGAGCGGCTCGACCGTCGTGATCGAGCGCTTCTTCCGAGAGGCACGCGCCGCTGCGAGCATCAAGAGTCCGTACATCGTCGATGTCTATGACTCCGGGCGGCTCGACGATGGACGTCCGTTCATTGCGATGGAGCTGCTCGAAGGTGAGTCGCTCTACGACCGCATGGCGCGCGTACGCATCATCGACGTCGAGACGACGACGCGCGTCATCGTGCATACGGCGAAAGGCCTCATGAAGGCGCACGCCGCGGGAATCGTTCACCGCGATCTAAAGCCCGAAAACATCTTCCTCACGAAGAACGAAGACGGCGAAGACATCTGTAAAATTCTCGATTTTGGTCTCGCGAAATTTTACGCCCCAGTAAACCCCGACAAAGCGCAAAAACGCCTGACGCGCGAGGGCGCCGTCTTCGGCACGCCCGCGTATATGTCGCCCGAGCAAGTCAAAGGCCACGGCAACGTCGATCACCGCGCCGATCTTTGGGCGCTTGGCTGCATGGCGTACGAGTGCCTGATCGGCAAGCCGGTGTGGAACATGGATCAGGGGGTTGCGATGACGTTCGCGGCGATCGCAACGGAGCCCATCCCCACGCTGTCGCGTGCGCGTCCAGATCTGCCGCGCGCGCTCGATGCATGGTTCGTCAAATGCCTCGAGCGCGATCCCAACGCGCGTTACCAGACAGCCAAGGAGCTCGCAGAAGCATTCGTTCAAGCTTTGGGTCGCGGATCGGAACCGAGCTTTCCCAGCTTCACCCAGAATACGAAGCAGAGTCTCGTGCTGGCCAGAGCAGCACTTTCACACGAAGAGCTCGCGAGCAGCGAGTTCGACTCTGACATGTCTGCACCGGGGGTTTCGGACGACGTCATCAGCGGTGACGGACTTCGCACGCCGCGTCCGTTGAACGATGTTCCCACGTCCGCGAACGCGCCCGCGAAGACCTCGGCGTTGCGCGCCCTGCTGAGCACCGTCGTCTTCGCAGGCGCGATCACGCTGGCCGGTCTCGTTTGGGTGCGCTTCGTCTACCCGCAGGTCTCCACACCTGTTGTCAAGTCCGCGACGAGCGTGCAGCCGAGTGCAGCGTCGTCCGCAATGCCGAAGCTCGTGTCGAGTTCGGAAGAGCCGCTGTGGTTGCCCGTTATCAGCGAAGGTCAACGACTCTTCACGCGCGGCGAGTACGGTGAAGCGCAGAAGAAGTTCCAAGACGCCATTGCCGTTGGCGGCACGGGTGCCGTGGTGGGCCGGAGCTTCGTCGAGCAGACGAAATTCATCGAGAAGCTAAACGGCAACTGTAAACCTGTCTTCTTCTCGCGCCCTCGCCTCTCCACGGAGAAACGCGCGGAGCGTCCCGCGATCATCGCCACTCCGAAGGGCGCGCTCGTCACGTGGACCGACGATCACGAGCAGGACAAGCGCAATCACGTTTACGGCGCGCTGCTCGACAGCGACGGCCACGCAATCAGTCCCATACGCGATCTGACGCCGGAGGCGACCGACGCGCAGCGTCCGATGCTCGTCACGCATAGCGTCGATCGATCCGTGCTCCTCTGGTGGGACGCGAGGGGTCACGATGCTGGTGTGCGCGTGCGCTTCATCGACGCAGACGGGCGCATCGATGCAAGCAAAGGGCGTAGCGTCCTCGTCGGCGCAGCGCGTCCGGGCGCGTTTTGGCCTTCCATCGACAAGGGGCCGGATGGAAGCTTCTTCGTCGTCTGGCAAGATGATCGCGACAAAGACGACGATCTCTTCGTCCGCCGCCTCACCAATGATCTCGACACGGCGAGCCAAGAGACGCGCCTTACCGATTACGAGGCGTTGCCGAAGTCGAAAGCTCCGCCGCCGAGGGTGCGTCGACCGAGCGTCGCCGTAGGCCCAGGCTCGCTGTTCGTTGTCTACCGGCTCGACAAGGAGCGAGAACGAAACATCGTGCAGATGCGCGTGCCCCTCGCGGACATCGACAAGGGGGGTCTCGAGGAGGCCAGCGGCAAAGACAAGGGCTCTCGCGTCCTCGGCGACGTGGTCTCCGTCACGCCGTCCGACGACAACGCTCCGGTCGATACACCCGCCATCAAGTGCGGAACCGAGGGATGCTTCGTGGCCTGGCACGTCGAGGGCAACGGCGCCTTCGCCGGTGCGTTTGCGGCCATGATCGATCCCAAAGAGGGCAAGGTCATTTGGCGCAAGAAGCTCGGGGACAAGAGCGGCCACCCGTCGCTCGCCGTGAACAGAGGTCAAGTCGCCGTTGTCTTCTATGACGCGGGCAAGATCAAGCTGTCGATGCTCTCGCGTGATGGCGTCACCGTGCCGAGCGTGCTTCTTCGCGCCTACGATCTATCGGGCCCGCGCCCGTCGCTTGCGGGTGTTCCCGACAAGAACGAGTGGTACCTCGCCTGGCAAGACCAGGAGAGCCGCAACGTGCCCTCCGAGATCTACGCGGCACGCATTGTCTGCCGATGAGCACACGCCCACTCGTCGAAGCCATCGTCGTGTCGATCGTGGTCACGGCACTCGTTACGGCCGCGTCCTCGCTCTTGCCCGATCGCGCCATTGGCGTGGTCGTCGGGAGCGTCTTTCTTGGCGCAACCTGGCTCCTCGTCTGGCGTTTGGATGACGTGCACGTCGAAGCATCGGGGCTCTCTTTTGCTGGACTCGTGCTCCCTGGTCGTATCGATGGTGCTCGCGTCCGGCGCAGCACGACGAACGCGTTCTTCTGGGCGCTCTTGCTTGCCGCCGTCACGTTCGTCCCGTTCTTTTTCGGCTGGCGCATTTTCTGGCATCCGCACGCGCCGTTCTCGCCTCATTTCACTCTCTCGGACGTCGTCAACGAGATCGTCGGTCAGCTCGTGATCGTCGCACTGCCAGAGGAAGCCTTCTACCGCGGCTACCTCCAATCACGCCTCGAGCACGCGATGCCGTCGCGCACGAGAATTTTCGGTGCAACGGTGGGCCCGGCGTTGCTCCTTACGAGCGTCATCTTCGCGCTCGGGCACGTCGCGACCATCCGCGCGCCGGCGCGTCTGGCGGTGTTCTTTCCGTCGCTCGCGTTCGGATGGCTGCGCAAGCGCACAGGCGGCATTGGCGCAGGCGTTCTTTTCCATGCAATGTGCAACCTCTTTAGCGAGCTGCTCGGTCGCGGCTATCATCTTTACTGACCGCTTTCGATTTGCCGCGATCTCATCGTTGGGGCCTGCGGTGCGGTCAGTTGATGGTCCCGGTAGGGACGGCCCTTTCGGGCCGCCCCCCGGACAGAACCCGGCGAGCGGATTTCCCGCACCGGGCTCCCACCTCGGGTCAACGGGT
>Ga0123357_10007162_pt1 | contig 13730 bp, 8 predicted proteins | sample TergutEmb28metaG_FD_89873 | JGI IMG/M metagenome (GOLD analysis project Ga0123357, IMG submission 89873) | Embiratermes neotenicus P4 segment gut microbial communities from Petit-Saut dam, French Guiana - Emb289 P4 | ecosystem: Host-associated > Arthropoda: Insects > Digestive system > Gut ... | reverse complement strand
AGGGAAGGAGACCACTGGGGAGACCTAGGCGTAGATGGGCGGATAATATTAGGATGGATCTCCAGGAAGTGGGATGTGTGTATATGGACTGGATTGGGCTGGCCCAGGATAGAAACAGGTGGCGGACGCTTGTGAGTGCGGTAATGAACTTTCGGGTTCCGTGAAATGCGGGGAGTTTCTTGACTAGCTGCAGACCAGTTAGCTTTTCAAGAAGGACTCTGCACCATGGAGTAAGTAAGTACCCTGTCAAAGTACTTCTGTAGGCTTCTTTACTCTAACAGATGCAAAATAAAAAAATTTAATTCTGCATACAAAAGTGTCCATATTTCAATTTTTCAATATGGAAGCAGTAACATGAGTGGTGAATGGCCAGAAAATTGTCAGAAGATACAATGTAATGTGTTATACTGGAGGTAAGAAATAAATACTAGTGTTAGGTCACAACCATCATAAAAAGAAATCATGCACACAAAGCAGTAACATAATATCAGAAACACTAGATTTTTCTGACCAAATCCAGACACTATAAATAAATTGTTTCTTCCCAAGGCATGTATGGATAGCTACAGAAGTTTATGTCTATATTTTTGGTTAAAATAACCACACTGTCTAGCTTAGAGGCACTTCATTATTTAGGCTTACTAATTAGTAAGAACATGATCATGAATTTTATGTGTATCCAATTCAGAACTGATGTTTAAAATGATTATGGTTTCCTTTTATTCTACCAATTTGTCTTAAAGTTTCATAATATTGTGTCTTAGCCCATTATAGCCCTCTGGCCTCCATACATAATTTGTAGAGCTACTTTAAGAGATTCTTGATCTATTCATTTCTAGCGTTCTTCTTTCTTGCCATCAATCATGAACTATGTTGTTTCATATTGCCATTTCCAAAATTAAAGAACAATGATCACATGCAGTGGTACTGTGATATTTTTAGCACATCTAAGAATGTAGACTCAGTGCTATTGAAAACCTCTCATGAGTCATGCTTTGGACATACTATCTGTATATCAACAGCTGAATATGTCTTCTCTCTTTGAACTTACCTAGTAAAACATAAAGTACAGGATGTACTATTTAATTCAAAAGGTATGCAAGATCCGGAACTTCTTTTTAAAGTGTCTGACTTGTAAAATGTTTAATCTTTGCAACTTTTACAACAGGCAATTAGTTTACCCTCCAAAAAGGGTACAGCTTCATTCATATTGTCCAAAGACATTTCAAAATTCATCTGCCTCTTTGTGTTCTTGGTCCTTACTTAATATGTAAATAGTTATTGTTTTACATAAAGTAACTATGCAACCTAAGATAGAATAAAGCAGAGACAAGAATATGATTAAAAGACACATTTACTTTGAGTACTGTGGTGAAGAGCAGCGAACTGTCTTCCTGTATCTCCATATTTACTCTCACACTATGATACACAAGAAGCATTTTGTGAAACACTAACTTGAAAAACCATCATTTGAACATTTTGCTTAGTTTTACTACCACGTTTAAAGTCCTACTATGTCACCAGAGTTCAGCATACATCACAGCCAAAAGATGACTCCAATATATCGTTTGAAAGTGCAACAAATTCAGGTATTTGAGGATGACATAAAACTGCTTGCATAAAGGAAAAAAAAAGGTTATTAAATTTAAATAATTCCTGTGATTATTCTGGCAAATACCTCCCTTTTTTTAAGGAATAGAGACCAAAGCTTTTGATACCCAATATTTACATTATGAGTGTTCGTTCTGGAGTTTTTAGTGCAGAAAGATAACTCGTGGAGTAAACATCAGATATCAAAACTGTGTCTCCACTCCATCAAAAAAAGGAGATTTCTAACACAGCAAGATGTCTGGAGACAGCCTTTTACATTCTAACGTTTTATGTTTTAATAATTTACAAGTATTTTAATCTGAATAATTTTAGTGATACTCTACATCAATTAACTGTTTTTTAAGGCTAATGTTTGTATATTTCCCATGTCAGTTTACAACACATTACTTATGTCTTTGTAATAGTGTGGCTTCCTGATGATGGCTATAATACTTAGCTGATACATGTAGTACTGTAAAAATTGTTTTGTGCAATAGTTGGAAATAAAACTTATGCAGGCAAAAAGTATAGTTCTGTACATTTTAATCTTTATATTTTTCAATAGAAAACTGGGAGGAAAAAGATATTGCAATAAATTCCTGACTTCCCTGACTTCAGTATGCTCTTCGTTTTTTTGTGACTGGAATTTTGATTTCTAACAGTTTTCCCCAAATAGTTGACCTGCTTCACATTTTCAAAGAATTTAGTGCCTATCTTTACATTGGGATTTTGTCGTATATAAGTGATTCTACCTCATGTTCAAAATACTGTGGAGATCTGCAAGCAGATCACTTTTCTCACCCTTTACTAACTTATCCACCTTTAGGCAGCAAACTAATCCCCATTAAAACTACTGACATTTACTGTGCAACCTATTTTATTTATCAAAGGGCAGGCTACAATCATCTGCCACGTGTTTTCTATGTAATATTTCATTAGTGAAAATACCCATTTTATGAACTGACTCCTATCTTGGCCATTACATGAAACTGACTTAATATCACCCTCTTCATGTTATGGTTGGCATGTAAAACTATCCAGTGCTTGTGCTGGCTAGCTGCAAATTGTAACTAGACGACTGATATGTCAGATGATTTGTTTGCTGTTACAACTACAAGCAACAGCCATCTGAGAGTGCACTTTACAGTTACACAGTAATACTATGGAATCCTTAATTTAATAGTTTGTAGCAGATGTGTTGAAGCACTTCATACACAGGAAATGGTCCAGCACATAGATATGCTGCAGTAACCAACGTTTCTGACTTGTTTTTGATCAGTACTCTTATTTTTTTATAGTACCCATATGAAGGACATGTGCAGTTGGGGTTCTTCTGAATTCATTCGTCACTTTTAATTATACCACCACCGGACAGGAGACAGCAAAGCACAGTCAAAAGTCACTAGGTTTTTGATGGATGATTTAGGATTCATGGTTCAATTCCTGGTAAGAGCAAAGATTTTTCTGTTCTCCAGTGTCTTCAGGCCGGTTATTGGGTACACCCAGCTTCCTATTGCGTTGGTATTAGGGCTTTTTCAGCAGAAGTAAAGCGGTAGGAGCATGAAGCTGGCCACTCGCCTCTATCTATTGCCAAGGTTAAGGAAGAATGGAACGTTTATCGCGTGCAAAGTGGTCACTTCATCTTTACGACCATTTTAGTATACAGCATAGCAACCATAGCTGACGAAACCATGTCACAGTGTACCGTCGGCTCAGGGGCTGCACGGTCTGGGGTTCGAATCCCGGTAGGGGAAAGAAATCTTTATCTTCTCCTAAGCGTCCATATCGACTCTGGGGCACACCCAGCCTCCTATTCAATGGGCAAAGGTTCCCCCCTCCGGGGGTAAACCGACGAATGTGTGAAGTTAACTTCACACATTCGTCGGTTTACCCCCACCTCTAATGCCGAGTTTAAGAATTAATGGAGCTGTACTTCTACTCCCCCTGTATGCCTTCATGGTGTGGAGAGGAAAAGCTGTACTTTCTTAGAGACGGTTCAGTGAATTGTTGTTAGGAAGATCGTAGTGTATAACTGAACGCAGTATATATTTCTTTCTTCCCACCCGCTATCGGATCTATACGGGTTGTGCCCGTAGTTCCGCAGAATCCCGCCGGAGTTCTCTGCATGCAGGTTCATCTTGGCAGCCCGTCAAACCCCCGGGAGCTCGGCAAATCAGTTAGTGTTATATAGTGCCAGAAATACGACATAACACTGCAGTGTGCCTGCGTAGTTAGGACACCTGGGGTGAGTGCCCCACCTACTGTACAAAGTTTCTGAAGAAAACAACACATTTGTTGGTTTTATCGCACTGCTGTATTTCGTATTGATCTGTATGTAATCATAGTATGACATAATACAGATGTGTGATTATTTATGTTTCATAAACATAAGACAATAATCTGGAATAATTCGTTTCATTTTCAGTCGCACTTCTAGTTGAATGCCGTATGGGCAATTGGTGTACGTCCGTCTGAACCGGCGTCGTCGTTGGTGAGCAGTCACATGAAATTCTGGGCTTCTTAGTCTCAGCGATTTCTGCTGTCGCACTGGAGGTCAGATAAATTGCCGTATGTATGTGTTATGAAGTGAATGTTTCATTGGTAGTTACAGAATTCTATGATATAAAAGTCTTGTGTTATGTACGTCACATTGAAATGTTACATAAAACAGAACTTTCCTGCCATTTGGTAATGTAAAAACTATAGCATAACTACGAACGAGTAAAACTGTAAAAAGCAATGCGAATATATTCTAAATTTATAACCTGTGGAAAATAAGTTGCTGTGTTGGCTCAATCAGAAAAAAAGCTCATGCAGTGGGAAATACATTTTTGCCTTTTCGTAAGTACTCGTAATTTGTTATTGAGTAATTACAGCAATAATTGCGAGAGAAATTATCAGTTGCGGTTTGAGGTTCGTAAGGCAGTGGTTATTAAGTTTCGTGTCTTGTAGGATGTAATGTTGTTTTGTGTCGTATTTCGTGTCCAACTTTTGCTGTGTCCTGAAGATGGAAAGCAGCAGTTCCTCCGAAACGAACCACCAGACTACACTACGTCACGTCACAGAAGACCGAACTATTTAGAATCCATCTATTTTGACGAGAGAAATATTTCTACGGTGCTTCTCCGTACATTTCTCATCACGTCAGATTTTTTTTGTTGTTGCAATATTTGATATCCAACAACAGCATTTGTGATGGAGGTGCCTGTTTTCCCTCAGCGTAAGTTTACCACTCACATACATTTACTTAGATGATTGAAAACGTGTAGGGGTGTTGTGTGTAAAATGCCCCCGACCCCGGGAAAAGGCGGCCATTTGCTGTTATTTGGTTACCGGTGCTGCAGTCGCCCGGGCTTGGAACCTTGTACACGTGCATTAGTACAGTGAGATCAGACACGGAAAGTGTTTGTGCTTTTACGAAGGAAAAAATTGTGACTAAAACTTCTTTTTGATGCCGATCTATGAGGTATGTACATCGTATTTTTTCAGATTTTCATTTAGAACATAATTAAAGTAATAAGTGGCATAATTATGGAGTAAAGAGCAGACAGTAGTCTAAAACAATAAGTGGTCAAATATATAAAATTGCATTTATTCATTAGATTCTTTTAACTGTGTTCCATTTCTTTAATAGTAAATATAGGGGTTCGTTTTATCTTGGGTCTTGTGTAAAACAGCCATTTGGTAAGGTTTCAGAATATCTCAAATTTCAAATGTAAAAAAATTTAAAGAACATATTAAAAACTATGCGATTTTGCGTAATAATCCCCGCAAATTCTATTATTTATTTTATAACAGCATTCAAGGGTAGTTATATGATATTTTGCCTTATAGGGGCTGTTTTACACGCAATTCCACTACAGCATTAACTCACCATCCACACGCTGTTGCTTTATGATTGTAAATTAGCGATAGCTTAGTTCTATATATTTTGTGTCAAGGTAGTAAAACTGCTCTTAGAAAGGAAGTAATTCAGCAGTGATGATGCTCTTTAGTTTAGTGACGGAAATTCGGGAGGTTCGGCGAATCACAAAAGCAGGCGCGCAACGAAATGACGGGCCGTCGGCCCGCAGTCCGACCCCCAACATCGAAATTTAAAAACAAAATTTTCCTAGACAGAATTTGATCAAAATATTGCGTGGTTCAAACTTCAGCCGACATCAGCTACTGATATCGGCTTATGACTATTACAGATGAATTTCGAAAAATAAAATAAAAAACCCTGGTAAGCCTTACACGAAATTAGAAAACCAAGAAAATACAACTCGCGATTTAAATTGAGTTGAGTCATAGAACATGTAGTTATCGCCTATATATACATACATGTATATAAATGCACTTGCAAACAGTGTTATGTTATATTTATACATATGATATGATTTTTAAAATAAATCTTATCTCTGTTTCGGATGAAATGTGACTCGGTGAACTTTGCGGGCGCACTTCTTGATAAGTATTAGCTGTTCGTTCAGCTCTTAGGCTGTCTAAAGACAGGTTCATAGCTTCTTCCAAAACGAATTCTCCACAGAGTGAAATCTATAGCTTCCTCTTTAACTTTCAACTATCCTCTCTTTTCCTTATGGTCATCCAGTAGCTGCTTACGTCTTCTTCTTCTTCATCTACTTGTCACAGCTATCCTTCCTCCTATCTTTCCTTTAATAACGTGATTTAAAAGGCAGTTCCTATGCAAAATATGACCAATCAAGATGGCTCTCCTTCTTTACATTCTTTGTAGGATATTAGTTTCTTCCTCGACTCTATATAACGCTTCCTTATTTCTCATACGATAGGCCCAACTGATCTTCTCCATCTTTCTCCGGCATCAAATTTCAAATTTTCCAGGTATTTCTCATCTATTTTGCGAAGTGTCCAAGTTTAAACACCCTACGAAACTATGCTACAAATGTAGCACTTGACTAGTTTTTTCCGTAAATATAAGTCCAATTTTCTGGTGAAAAGAACCTTCTATTTTCAATGCTGCTTCCGCGAATTACAATCCTGGCTTTAATGTAACGTGTTCGTCTTACATTCTCTGTTATCATGCTACCCAAATAGTTAAAGTATTCCACATTCTCTGATTAGACTTGATCTATTACATTCAGTGTTGGGGACAGCTACCTTGAGATTCTCATTACCGTACCTCTTTCCACATTCAGTTCCATTCCGTAGCATCTTTTAATTTCCATTAGTCTATCAATTATGTCCTATAGTACCGTTTCTTCCTCAGCCATTAGCACAAGACCATCTGCGTATTCCACAGCGCGAATTACTTTTACTACTAATGTGAAGTATCCAAAACCTTTGAAGAGTTTCCTTGGTAACGTGTTCTCTGTGTAGGATGAAAAGGATCGATGACAAATAGCATTCTTGTCTAGCTCCTTTTTCAGTACACAACTGCTGTCTTCTCTTTGTCCAGACGTAATTTAACATTCTGATCTACGCACAGTTTTCTGATTAATCTGCTTTCTTGCCAGTCGATGCCAACGTCGTTTAGGATCTGTATTTATTTGGTCCGGTTTACGCGGCCGTCTGCCAGTCTGTGAAGCAATCACACAATTCTTCATCCATACCTCTAGTTCCTTTTCCTCTTCTAAATCCAAAATGATCTCCTCCAAGTACGTCCACAGTTGTCCTTTCAATCCTTCTTCTCAGTACGCTCGCTACTCTTTTTCTACCTGTACGATGACTCTGACTGTGCGATGACCAATGCATTTTGTAGCTTTTGTCTTCATCATTAAGGTAAGCAATGTAACTTAATGAAATGCTTGGGACACTCTCCACTTTCATATATGGTGTTGACCAATTGTGTCATTTGTTGGAGACCATCTTCTCCCAACAATCGGAGTACATTTCCAGGTGTAACTTCATATCCTGAAACCTTCTTTTCCTTCATTTATTTGACCGCTATTTTCACTTCACTTTGTTAAATCTAAGGGTCTCTCTCATCTGCATCTACTTCCTCTTCAGGTCCGACTTCTGGTTTTCTGGTCGACAAGCTCGATCGTAGATCTTTGTAATATAATTCTTCCAAATTTTCAGCACTTATTTCTGATTTTCTATTATATTCCCTTACGAATCTTAGATGCCAATATTTTAAATCCCATGATTTTATTTCCAACCTAAGTCTTTGTCTTCAAGTACATTAGATCATAATTTCCCGTTCTTTGAAATTCCATTATCTAGTCACATATTCTGAAGATTGTGTTGTCTGTGGGCTTTTCAATTCGTTCCTCAGTCTCCTGTAGTTCTTTCCTTTTTCTTTATTGATATTCTTCCAATTCCTCAGTTCATCCATTTTAATTATAACTTCTGTGTATTCCTAGGCTTTCTTGCAGTTCTGTCTTCTTTCTCTCCCAAACCACTCATATTATCTAACACACATTTCTTGATATTTTCCCACTGCACTTCCACATTCCCATTTTCCCCTTCGACTGCACAGATAGAGTTTTTCTTCTAGAATATATTGCACTTTCTAATGTTGAGCAAATAGAGGTAAAATAATCCCTCTATAGAACTGAACTGGCCCTGAAGCCTCCAGAGGCTGAGGCTCCCAGAATTTCTAGACAGTCGGCAAAGTTGTGAGCCCTAAGCACCGGCTGCCTTTATCCCTGTTAGAGGTAGAGTTGACCCCAGAGCCATAGTGCGGTCGGAAGGATTACATCATTAAAAATACCAATGATCCCATCGGGTATCGACCCCGCGACCTTCCGGCTTGTAGCACAGTGCGTTGAGCATATACCTTCTCCAAGTACCATCTTTGATTTCCATTTCGGAACCGTACGATTTTGGTCCAGCTAGTGAAGGTCTTTGCAACCAGCAATCTGTGGTGAAAATCAATATCTGCTACTGGCATTGAATGCACAACCTTCGTCCTGTTTCTGAATCGATGTTTCATAAGTATATGGTTCCGCTGACATCGGTTTTGATCTCCTGGTGTTCTCTAGGTGTAGAATTTTCTCTTAGGCATCTCAAACTATGTGCTGATTGTAACAAGTCCATTTATTTCACAAAAGTTTTCTCTCTGAATCGTCCTTACCACTAGATGTGGTACAACTGGGTTTCGATGTGATTTGTCTCCAAACACACTCCTCCAATCTCTTATTGTAACTGTGCTTGTTTCGTGTTTTCCATCCTCTTCAAGAATTTCTTTGATTATATATCATAAAATTTTTCCACCCCATCCACTTGATAATCTGATGCTTGCACTATCAAATACTACCGGCTCTGCCTCTAACTTAAGAGCAATAATTCTTTCATTACACACAATCCTCTTACCAACATTTTTCGTCGTGCTTTTACTCTCCAATATTGCTACCACTTTTTCAACCCTTCTACCTCCGGAACGTAAACTGTATAATCGCCACTTCTTATTTTACCTTGCTCTTGCCTCCACACTTCACTGACACCTAGAACATACACTGTGTTCTTCTGTATCTTTTGCTGCAAATTCTCTAATTTGCCTCCCTGATTCAAAGTCCTTACATTCCATGTTCCATTCTCATAACTGAGATGTTCATTCTGCTTCTGTTTGTAGTCCTTCTTGCTTGAAATCTTTTTGTTTGGCGTTTCCTTTAGAAACACTCTCCACCCCAGATATCCGAATGGCGGAGTAGTCTACCTCTAGAGAAATTATCTCGCATGTTTTCTCTATATTTGGAAAGAGACTACGCAAAAAATGTAACAACGTGTTTGTTTTTCCATTTGCTTTCCATATTGCAGTACAGCAGGCGTTCAAACCCCTCTGGCCACGCCTGTTGATATACGACCATGAACCGTCTCGAGTTTCGTTTTTTCTGTGCTTCAAGTCGCTGCTGATATGGCTGATTCCGACATCAAAGGAACTTGTACTTGATTTCCCTTCTCCTTAGCACCTCTCTTCATCTGGTTCCTACCCTTTTGATCTGTCTGACTTGGCACACCCTACTCGTAGCAATGTTACCACCAGCTTAGCTCGCAGACTACGGGCACTCACAAGCCCCTCCCACGGCAAAATATTAGCTACACCGAAAATAATAATGTTTTTATTTTGAATACTTTAATTTTTCCGGAACAAAATAACACTTCGTGGTCTGAGGTCTTCACAGCATTGTTGATGCAGACTACATTCTTCTGCTATATGGCGCCGTATTGATTGGTAATTTTTACCAACGTTTAGGAAAGCTTCTTGTCTTCATCTTCAGATAAGCTCAAGATAACAATTTGCTGTAAGATTTGGTTGCGTGAAGCTCGCTACAAACAACGCCGAACCTGTTGTTTTCCTATGTGCATATTGCAACGAATTCTCCTCACAGACTTAACTATTTGTGGCTACCTCCAGGATGAAAGCATTAAGCTCCTAAGTAACGTAAAATTCACCAATCAGCACGGCGTCCTGCCCATGAATACTGTTATCTTCAAAAGAACATTTTATTACTGCGTTTTTCACTCCGTTTCCGTTCCAATTTAATGTTATGTTTTTTTCCTATTTCTTTTATTTAATGGCGCTGTTTTATGTAACGTCGAAAGGGAAATAGCAGGGTCATGATTAATTACGTGGTCATTGTATGCTTGGAGGGACTGAGGAAGTAAATGAAATAAGTTTATCAGGATAACCGGCCTCCTTACAGAGAGTCAAATTTTAAACTCTAATATTTATCCCTACACATAGACAAGTGATTTTAAAGTAGAAGCGACAAAAGAGCTCCCCCGGATTTCCGGGCTGGTATAAACGCTACCAGCGGAGAACAATATGGAATATGAAGGAAGAAACTTTAAATTTGACCTTTACATCTCTCGTAAAGACCTGTAGTCGGTGTAGCACTAAGTGATAGCTTCAAACTTCAGTCGATTTTCTCCTGATGAAAGATCCCATGCTATCTGTTAGGAGACTTAATTGTGTTCCTAAATGCATTGTGTTCCTGTCTGGAATAGAACGTTCTACCATAGCTGAGGAGGTTTCCAGTTTTCCTTAACATTAATTCTTCGTAATCGCCAGCATTATCAGCAGAGAATCCTGTTGCGTTATTATGTTTATTTGATAAAACAGAAGCAGAATAACTCCTCTTTATCTGCATGTGCGTTGTAATTAGTTTTGCTTTATTAGACTTGTACATGCAAGGAATGAACATTAGTGTAAATGAATTTAAAAAGGGTTTTGTATATTTTTTGTTACAACAATGTCGCGCGGAGACGGCCGTAGCACAATTGTTAAGGTGCTGTGCTACAATTCGGAAGGTCGCTGGTTCGATCCCAGCTGGTGTCAGTGGATTTTTCATTGACATAATATCCTACCGATCGCACTATGACCCTGGGGTCGACTCAGCCTCTAACAGAAATGATTACCAGGAGTATTTCCTGGGGTAAAGTCGCCCGGTGCGTAAGGCTGACAACCTACCACCATCCTGTGCCGTTGTCACGAAATCTGGGAAACTTAATGTCCTGGAACGCTCTGGGTCTGTCCAGGCCTGTAATGGGACTGCTTTACCTTTTACAGAGTCGAGCAGGTTAATTTTTTACTCTTTCTTCACATTCTTCCACCGACCCTGACTAGTTGCGTGGGCAAAAGGGCAAACGTGCCGTATGATGTGGGTGTACGGTAGATCATATGCGGCCATAACCTTTGCCTTGCAAAATAAAATAAATTACAGTCCAAATTTTCTGGTTATCGGTAAGAACATAATTAGTTAGTGCAGAGGCCAGCCTCTTGTCATTCTTCACAGCAGAGATCTCGGTACAAGACAATAAACTAAAACAACGTTAAAAGCTTTGTGTCTTTAGGAAATGAATAATGTAAAGGTGCGCAAAAATTCTATCCCATGGTTCTCTTAGCAATTCTTTTTTGGCAGCTCTCAATTCTAGTATTTCATTTCATTAAAATCTGTGTTGTTGATTCATTATCTTAGCCTTGTTATCTTTCCATCAGTATACACAGCAACATTCTTTCCTCGCTTGATGTTTCCCCACCTAAGCCACAAGCCATCTAGTTTATTTAGAAACTTGAGGTTTGTTTGACCGTGCATCTTACTCATGAAATAAAGTGAATGTCAACTTGATACAACCAGGTGATTTTATTGATGTATTCTTAGCTCGACATGTTTCGGGTACATACGCCCATCATCAGGAACATTAGATGTTGAGTTGCAGCATACGGTTTTCTGCACCGAGTTTTTGGATGGGTGGTGGTCTTGAGAGCCGCTGCGTAGGTCGTGTGTACGGTGCGGATTGTGCCTTGCACCCATCCAAAAACTCGGTGCAGAAAACCATATGCTGCAAATCAACTTATAATGCTCCCGATGCTGGGCTTATGTACCCCAAACATGTCGAGCTAAGAATACATCAATAAAATTACCTAGTTGCATCAAGTTGGCATTCACTTTATTTCATAATTTATTTAGCTTCAAATAAAACTCCAGAAATGAACACAGCTGATGTGTCACAACCAAAATCAACGTTTGTCATTGCAAACAAGCAAGAAATATTCTGTTTTTCATAAATTTTCAGTGTTTCCCAAGAAGTCCTGCATGGTGTTGGTCTCAACAAGCCCTGTCGTCAGTGTTGTTCCTTAACTGTGTCAGTCACCCATGGCGTGAATATGTTACAATCATGTTTGGCCTTCACTCGCCCCGTGTGGAAAATTTGAGAATTAATTTCGGATTCAAGGTCCGTCATTGCCGTTCATTGACTGAGTTACAGGAGAAGCTGATAGCAGTGCGTAACTGACAGTTTGTCTGGTGTCGAGAATTGGGGCTGAAAATTACAACGACACTATTGTTTGAAGGAAAAACATATTGAACTATTTTCTTTCGTTTAGATGCACTGCATCTGCTTTCATAGACAAAACGCACTGCAGCTTTTTAATATCTCTATTGATGTCACATCGAAGATTTGTTAAAACAGAGCTATGACTGCCTAATTTTCTGCCCGTTGCGAAGAATGGACACTGCGCCACATCTGCATCACATCTTTAGTAATTAGCGTTCAGGTCACCACCTGGCACCTGACAACTGATGACTCGGACAAAACGTAACTAGCGAAATTTGCGTCCGGCGTAAGAAAATAAATTTGTAGCCACGCACACTTACATAGCAGTTAAACTCTCCTGACCCCTGGATGATCGAAGGTAGTTCTTCATTATTTTCATCTCCTCGGAACTATTTCTCAAGAAATCACAGACATCGACAAAGAGAAATAATCGAAAAGCAGTTTATAAGTCTGGACAACATTCAGTCAAAATTTATTCATGAATATACTGAACATATTCTTAACTATTTGCACATGAATGCTCTGTTTATTTCTACAGGGACGCCGACCGTTCTTCAGGACGATGTTGACGGTCTTGGCCCTAGTTTCGCTCGTCCTACGTGCCTCTAGTTCGAACCCCGACATATTTACCACGAGTTGTGACTTTGAGACATCATGTGCCTGGCAGTGGAATGACACCATCCAGCACGGTTTTCGACTGGTCACTGGGCAGGAGGTGGATCAGCCCTCCAACGATGCCAGCAACAACACACATGGTGAGTATGATGATGCAGTTAATTAAATCCGTGTTATATCCAGGTTGTTCTCGACTCACTTTTGGAGCCCCAGCTGCTGAGGAAATTTATGGGAAACGTAAGGGAGGATTCGCGGATGTAATACATTTTATCGCTGCTGCGAAAACGAGTGGTGAACTGCTGGTCTCCAATTGTTGTCTGGGCCAGTGTGTGCGATCATAGTGGTGGCATATTTCTGTTAACTAGTCAGCGTCCTCAGGTTGCGTATAGAGGAAGGGCCTCCGATAAGGAGGGAAGCTGCGAATAAATTGAATAAGCAGTCGCGGACAGCTGACGAGGGGTGGTCCTCCAGTTTGGGGGTTGGGCGAGGTGCTAACAACCCCTCCCTGTTAAAACTAATGTTCAGAAACTCTCTCATGCAAGATGATTCCTCTGGAGACAAAACAATCCGGAGGTAAACTACTCCCCACTCCGATCTCTGGGGGGGGGGGGAGTGTTTCTAGGGGAATCATCGCGCAACATACAAAGAGGTATGAAACTAGGTACGGGGAATGTTAGGAGCCTTTATAGGGCAGGATCCCTTAAGGCAGCGGCGAGGGAATTAGGGAGATATAAATTAGATGTAGTGGGTGTGCAGGAGGTCAGGTGGGACAAAGGGGGCACAGT
>Ga0123357_10007161_pt1 | contig 13730 bp, 10 predicted proteins | sample TergutEmb28metaG_FD_89873 | JGI IMG/M metagenome (GOLD analysis project Ga0123357, IMG submission 89873) | Embiratermes neotenicus P4 segment gut microbial communities from Petit-Saut dam, French Guiana - Emb289 P4 | ecosystem: Host-associated > Arthropoda: Insects > Digestive system > Gut ... | reverse complement strand
TGCTACACCCTGCATTGCATTCTTACCGACGAGTGCAACGATGTGGTTGGCCATGATGTTCCTGAGTGCGAATCCTGCTCCCTCGTTGTTCTGTGGGATATCAAGGATTGATTTTACGTTCGCGCCGTCGAAACCGACTGTCTGCGGGTATCTTCCCCAAACTGCCGCTTTGACCATGTTGGCTTTGTGCATCGGGATCTTGAATTCGTCAATGATGGCCTCTGTGACTGCTGCCGCGGTGGCTGTGAATCCGGTTGTGTACTCCACACCGGCGTCTGCCCTTAGCTCAGGCACAATTACGACCAAGCTCTTCCCGTCTGCTTTGACGGCGACTGATGTGCCGTCATCTGGCATTACTTGGATTTTCTCTTTGACAGATGCTGCGATTTTCTTTGCATTGTCGACAAGTTTAATGTCGATTTCTTTGCCTTTGATCATCGCGCCAGCGACATTACCGGTCTTCAACGATTTCTCGATACCGGCAAGGCTGACCGCAACTGTTCTCTTTGTCAGAGATGCAATTTTCTTGATTGCATTGTTGCGCAATGGACTGATGGCTTCCAACGGTATTTCTTTTGCAATACGTTTACCGTTGTCGTCATACAGGTCTACTACGTCCTTGTATTTTGGCATTTTATACCTCCTTGTTCTAATAAACTCGCGAAAAAACAGGTAGTCTTTCCGCACACCCCTTGCACCTACAAATAGCGTGTCATCTGATATAAAACCATATGAAAAAACCACTCAGCGGTGCAGAATTTTACTTTTTAGCGCTCTTTCGGTTAAACCCAAAACCGCCATATCTGATGTGTCCCGCTTTATAGTAGTATTTATAATTTGGGAGAAGTAACATTTTATTGCTAGAGAGAGCATATTGAGATAGCAAAAGAAGATAAAAATATAACACTAAGGGGTTTAGTCTCTCTTCGCCTTTGAGATGGGGCCTTCGGAGTATCTTTCCAGTCTAGAAACATATCCGTTGATCAGCCCATACGGCATACCGCACGCCATTTCGTCCGATAACATGTCGGTCTTCTTCCTGCATCCGAAACACCCGAGCGATATGTTCGGAGAACCGCTCATGATAGGAAATGCCGTTACGTCCTCGCAAGCGCACTGGAACGGAGCTGTGCTGAACTCTGCGCGCTCTCCTTTCTCTGCGCTCATCATCGCAACTATCCAGTATACTCTCTCTGGTATGTCGATGATTATCACCGCATCCGGTACGAAATCAGCATTCTTAAGAGGGCATACGACCTCTCCAACGGTCTTGTATGGGATCACTATCCTCTCTTCTATCATCCTCGCGGCCGCGGCGACAGAATCGTGTATCCCGGTACCGGCATGGAACTCCCCGGACGCTACTTTCTCGGGGGTCTCGGTCATTCCCAGCACAGCCGCTCCCACGTGGCAGTTCGTCATCTCAAAGGGTATGCTGATACATTCCCCTTTTTTTGCGCGGAAGACCGCCTGACAGTGACTTAACTGAGCTGCCGGGATCGTCGCCCCGTTAGGGTATTTCTCTCCCTCTTTGATCAGTTTCACTGCGACAGGCTCATATCTGAGTTTGAGTATCGACTTCATCTTCTCTGCATATTCTGCATTTGTTTTCAGAATGTCAGTCATGGCCGAGTATCGGTCTGTGATGTAATAATATTATGGAGAACGAAGACCGCTTGTTGGATAGAAAAATTAAAATAGTTTGGGGAAAGGATTTTGGTTCTCAAACTCAGTTTTTGAACGCTTTCACGGCTGCGACGAGTGCCTTCATGTTCTCGTCTGTTGTTGCCGTTGCGATTCCGCAACCGGAAGATACTACGCTGAAGCCGGCTTTTGCACAGTTCGTTGCTGCTGCCGTGACCTCTGCAGGTGTTCCCTGGAAGAGAGGCTTGACTGAACCGACGTTACCTATCAGTGCGGCCCTGTTGCCGACTTTCTCTACTGCCTTGAACGGGTCAACTTTCTCTTCAATGGAGAGTCCCTTTACGCCGGTGCTGATCATCTGATCGATTATCGGGTAGGTGTCTCCGCAGATGTGGAGCACCGGGAACGCGCCCTTTACGCATGCAAGGCTGTTTTTGAGGTATTTTCCAGATGCGTCATCGAACATGTCAGGTGCGAGCATGTCGGTGGATCCGGAAGGCTCTGACATCTGAATGGCGTCTGCTCCTGCATCGGAGAGTGCCTGTGTGTAAGCTTTGACTACGGGGTTGATAGCTGCTACCCATTTCGCTACCTCTTCGGGGGCCATCATCATACCGAAGACCATGTTCTCGGTGTTGATCATGTGCCCTGCAAGTGTGAACGGGCCAGTGTTGCCTGCGACAACAGCAAATTCCTTTCCGTGGGATTTCGACATGAGTTCGATCGCTTTGATCGCCACTGCCGGCCTTCCGCCTTTCAGGAATTCTTCCGGGGCCATGACTCCTGCGGGGTCATCGTACTCTCCCGTCATCGGGTCGAAGTGGAACGGGTGCTCCTTTATCATGGGTGCGGCGTCTTTCTTCTCTACCTGCACTTTGCATCCGAGCCTCTCTGCCTCAGCAGTGAGACAGAACGGTGCCCTTACGCACTCGAATCCGAATACGTCTGCCTGTGCGGTTCCGAGTTTTGCCATTACTTCTGCATTCTTGTGGGCCTCGGGCCATGCTGCTCCAACCTTGTCCATCTGACCGATTGTTGCAGCCTGTGTGAAAATAGCCACAGGTGGCCTGTCGAGCTTTTCCAGTTTCATTGCTGCGATTACTCTTTCTTTTGGAGTCATTGACATATGATTTTCTCCTGAAAACCTAAACAGATTTCTCTTATTTAATTGGGTGGGCCTACCTCCCCTTTATGCTTTTATAAAGATGAGAAAGAAAAATCAGATGTTTATGTCCATGACATCTTTTAGTTTCCCAAGCCTTAATATCCCCACCTCGGAAACACCGTAAATATCCGCTTCCGGATAGTCTGAACCGCTCAGCGCCGGCGCCATTATGCACTTCCCGTCGATCACCAGATCATTGCCTGCTGAGAATGGGCTGAACGGCGGCAATACGATCACGCCGTCCTTCTTCTGGTGGACGAAACAGTGTATCTTGATGCCTCCGCTCATAGCTCCTGGTATCCTAACGGAAGGGTGCTCATGCCCGATGATCACCGGCCTGACCTTGGAATCGGTATGCCCGTGCTCCATTCTGAAACCGCCCATGTCTACGTAATCTACAGCCATCAGTCCAACGTCCGAGAGTATGTTCTGCAGGAAGTTATCATGGTTCCCTTTCACGACTATAACATCGGAGGCTTCCATCAGAAGGTCAACTATTTTTCTTACCTCGTCTCTGGCCTCGCGTTTTAATCTCTTGAAGTCGTGTTTTATGTCTCCTAAAAGCACCACTCTCTTTGGCTCGTACTCAGAAAGGACATTGTTCATAGCGTCCCTTATCGACTCTGTATTGATCCTCGGGATGTACATCCCCTCTTCTTCAAGGGCGCTCTCGTAACCAAGATGAAGATCTCCCAGAACAGCGGTCGGCCCGTCATCGAGGATAAGACACCTGTCGTTGGTGACCCTTACGCCGGGAAGTATCTCATAAGACCGCACATCTTCATAATGCAGTTGTCCATATTAATCTGGTCCTGTGCAATAGTATTTCTTTTTGTTCGGTGATGCGGGAGCGTCGGGGTAACATGGGTGCGGACAGCGTTTTTTGCAGTAGACTTATAAGAGACCTTGAGACAGCGGCCGCTGCCGTCAGGTCCGCCGAGAGCGTCCTTGTCGTCACTCATATCGACGCCGACGGCATAGCGTCCGGAGGCATAGCGTCCGCCACGCTAGACAGGCTCGGAAAAGAACACAGGATCGTATTCGAAAAAAAGATCACGGAAGACACGATCTCAACGATCAATGATTCCGCCGATGACATCGTATGGATCTGCGATCTTGGCAGCGCTTATCTGTCTGAATTCAAAAGATCCAGCATCGTAGTCACCGACCACCATATCCCCGATCCGAAGTGGAGGTGCAGTCAGACGTCGATTGATAACTTCACACAAATACACCATCTGAACCCCCACACATACGGGGTGTCCGGGTCATACGAGGTCTGCGGCGCCGGCATGACGTATCTGCTTTCCAAGACCATAGACCCAGCGAACAAAGATCTGGCTTATCTTGCCATCGTGGGCGCCGTTGGCGACCTTCAGGACAACAGAGAGTCTAAACTGATCGGTTACAACCGATCGATCCTTCAGGAGGCTGTCTCCAACGGAGACATCATTGTGGAAGAAGATGTACGATTTTTTGGGCGCGATTATCGGCCTCTGGTACAGTTTCTGCAATACAGCAACGATCTGCTTATTCCAGGACTGAGCGATAACGGTCCTGGATGCAATTCGTTCTTTTCGGATCTCGGCATACCTCTGAAAAAAGGTGGCGAGCAGAGGACATGGAGAGACCTTACTGATAAAGAAAAGAAAGCAGCCTCGGAATGTCTGCTTTCATATGTTACCGACGAGGAAACAAAGAAAAGACTGTTCGGCGAGATCTACACTATAACAAGATACGAATCCTGCACAGGACTTAGGGATGTGAAAGAATTCGCGACAGTACTGAACTCATGCGGAAGGTATGATGATGCCGTGACCGGCCTGAGGATATGCCTGGGCGATATGACCGCGCTGGAGGATGCTGAGAGGAATCGTTCAGACCACAGAAGACACATCTCTTCCGCGATCAGTTACATAAAAGAGAATCACCTTCTGAAAGAACGCAGATTCATCCAATATTTCGACGCAGGTCCTGAGATAAGAGAGACCGTCGTCGGCATAGTGGCCGGAATGCTTCTCAATTCGGGAGATGTCAACAAGGCCCTCCCCATCTTTGCGTTCGCTGATGCGGACGACGGAATAAAAGTGTCGGCGAGGGCTGCCAGGAGCCTTACAGATAGAGGTCTGGACCTCTCATTCATAATGAAGACCGCATCTGAGATCGTAGGCGGTTACGGAGGAGGCCATAAGGTCGCCGCCGGAGCCACCATACCCAGCGGAAAAGAGGAGGAATTCCTGGATATTGTGGAAGACCTTGTTTCCTCTCAGATCATTTGAGAAGGGTGTACAGGACGGCCTTCTGAGCGTGCAGACGGTTCTCTGCTTGGTCGAACACAACGCTCTGCGGCCCGTCCATGACCTCTGCCGTTATCTCTTGGTCCCTGTGGGCAGGCAGACAGTGCATGACGATACAGTCCTTCTTAGCAATCGACAGCAGTTCGGAGTTTATCTGATACATGCTGAATATCTTGATCGCTTTTTCCAGCGGGGTGCTGTCCCCCATTGATACCCACGTGTCAGTGTAAAGGATGTCCGCGTCCTTGCATGCCTCGAACGGATCGTGCGATGCGATTATCTTGCTTCCGTTCTTGTCCGCTATGCGTGCGGCCCCGAGCATTATCTCAGCATTCGGCATTCTCGTCGCCGGGCAGCAAGCGACCATATCCAACCCCATTATCGCGCAGGAATAGAGAAGTGAATTGCATACGTTGTTCCCATCGCCGAGATATACAAGCTTTCTGCCGCTGAATGTTCCTTTTTTCTCTTTTATGGTGACCATGTCTGCAAGGGCCTGGCAGGGATGTTCCAGGTTGTCGAGGCCGCTTATGACCGGTATCGTCGCGATCTCTCCGATCCTGTCCATTACTTTGTAGTCATATGCGCGGTACATTATGCCATGCGCGAATCTGCTCATGACCTTCGCCGTGTCTTCGACCGTTTCCCCATGCCCCATGTGCATGTTCGACGCATCGATATACAATGCGTGGCCCCCGAGCTCGGTTATGGCGACGTCAAAAGAGATCCTGGTCCTGGTGCTGGGTTTTTCGAATATCATTATCAGCGTCTTTCCGCTGAGCGGTGCGCCGTGGATGCCGCGTTCCTTCTTGAGTTTAATGGCCAGATCAACAAGGTCAGGCCATTCGTCCTTCATATCCAATACCGATATCAGATCTCTTTTTGCCATGATACGTGATTGATTCGGCCCAATATTAACATTTATGGTCTTTGAGACGTTAATCACGTCTATCTCTCATGGAACATCCTGCGGATACTCTCTATCTCATCGGAGGGAATATGGCAGTAGCCGCCGGGATTCTTATCCAAATAATCTTGATGATAATCCTCGGCCGGAACAAAGTTCTTCAGCGGAAGGGCCTCGGTGTGGAACTCATCATACTTCTCTTTTTCTTTCTCAATGTATGTCAAGACTTCCGATCCTGTCGGTTCGTCCGTCCAATATATTCCGGTTCTGTACTGTATGCCTCTGTCATTGCCTTGGCGGTTCAGCAGCTTCGGGTCGATCACCATGAAGAAAACATCCAGAAGGCGTTCCAAGCTGACGATCTTTGGATCATATTTCACTCTGACCACTTCGCAGTATCCGAACTTTCCAGAGCATACGGTCATGTAATCTGGGATGATGCGATCATATCCGTTGGCATAACCGCATTCGGTGTCGGTCACTCCGCGTATCACGGAGAACGCCTTTTCGAGTCCCCAGAAACATCCCCCTGCCAAATAGATGACCGAATGCTCATCGCCGGAAGACGCCTCGCCTGACATTGTCGTATACACCGTTGTGTTGATATTTATCAGTTCACAGTTTCGGCCAGCGGCCATAGGTCGTACGTCTTGCTGAGGAAGAACTTCATTCCCTAAACGGGGTCTCTTGAGGCCCGGAAAAGCTATTGAAAAATATACATAGTTGGTAAATACTATATTTGTGCAAGTCTTTATTTCGGAGGTTTTTGATTGCGAACGGACGTATATATTGTAAAATGCGACAACTACGATGAAGCTGACGAAGAGATCGGAGAATTATTTGCCCTGATGGGCGGGATCGGACAGTTTGCAAAAACCGGCGAGAAAATCACTTTGAAAGCCAACCTGCTTTCAGCGGCGGCGCCAGATAAAGCCGTCAGCACCCATCCCGCGATAGTCGCAGCGGTCGGCGCACTTGCAAAAAAAGAAGGCGCGATCCCATTGATCGCAGACAGCCCTGGTTCAGGGTTTAGGTACAGCCAGGCAACACTGAAAAAAGTTTATGAAGCATGCGGCATGAGCGATGCGGCCGAACGCGCAGGGATCGCTTTGAATATGGATATTGGGAGTGAAGATGTGTCTTATCCGCAAGGCAAGGTGCTTAAGCGAATGAAGGTCATCAATCCTATAGTGGAAGCCGACGGGGTGTTCAACCTCTGCAAAATGAAAACTCATTTATTCATGCATATGACGGGCGCTGTCAAAAACAGCTTCGGGGTCATTCCAGGATTGCCGAAAATAACTTACCACGCAAAGATGCACAGCAAAGAAAGCTTTGCGGACATGCTGCTTGACCTGTCGGAATATGTCTCTCCGCGCGTTTCGATAATGGATGCGGTGCTTGCCATGGAAGGCGATGGCCCGGGTCCATCGGGTACGCCGAGGCATGTTGGTCTCCTTATCGCGTCGGAAGACCCGCTCGCGCTTGACGTCGTTGCCGGGGAGATCATGGGGCTGCCGCGAACGCTGAATCCGGTGCTGATGGCTGCGGAAAGGCGGGGATTGACGCCAAACAAAATAGAAGATGTGAATGTCATCGGTGAAGAATTATCAGCGCTGAAGATCCCGGACTATAAATTCACCAAAACAGCCTCTAAAGGCATCGTAAGATACCCTGTCATTTTAAAGGACAACTGTATCGGCTGCGGCGTCTGCAGGGACGCCTGCCCTCAAAAAGCGATCACCATTCAAACTCAGGAGGATAAGAAATACGCTGTTATCGACACGGGCAACTGCATCCGCTGTTATTGCTGTCATGAAATGTGTCAGCACGAGGCTGTAACTGTATTATTCTGATCGTTGTTTGACTCGGGAGATACGATTTCTTGAAAACCATTTAGGAGACTTTAAATAAATACTTCGCGCTATTAATTATATGGAGATGTCTGAAGCCCGAATACTGAAGTATCTATTGATATTTCTCGGCGTATTAGTGATTTTTACGGCCATATGGGCAAGTGTTAAGGCCTCGGATTTCCAGTATCAGGCGCTTCAGGATGTCGGCGGGATAGTCTTCGGCGTAATGACGCTGATGTTCGGACTGAAGCTTGACGAAACATACAAGACAAAAGCGTCGCTCATGTCGGGATTCATTCTCGTTATAGGTGCAGCCATTGCGACAAGAGAACTGTGTTATATGACGTCGGAGGCAGCGGCGAGCGGCGGGAACATTACCGTAAATGTCATGTTGCCTTTCATCGGCGTGGTCATGGGTTTCGTTCTTTCGGGATCGTCGAATTATGTCACCGGAAGGAAAGAAAGCAAACATATCAAGAAGATCTGGATATTGGTCATCTTTGCATTCCTGGCCCTCTGTGCGGTGATGCTCTATCGTATATACGACCTTATTCCGCTGTATGATGTCACGCCCGCATTCTATGCGGTTTTGATAGGAGACCTGTGTTACATCGCGATCTTCGTTTACGGAATATATGCTATGCTCTCATATGAGATCAAGTACCACATGAAGATCGGGATCACGCCCGCACCGTGACCTGAGCGTTGTCAAAGATCGAACATCGGCAACCTATTATCTCTTCATCATTCCGATGATTGCTTGAAGTTGTTTTCATTCCATTGTGTCTTCCATCACAAGTACAATGTGTGAGAGAGCACATATCGTTCTTTACGTGCTCATCTATGCTCATGCCTTCCGCTGCCTTCTTCTGTGTAGACAGCGAAGAGATGCAGGACGCCTGTAACGGACCTCATGAAATCGAACGGCGGTCCATTCGGTGTCTCTGACCAGTGGGAGAATATCTTGCCCTTTGCTTTCGGGTCGCCCGGTCTGCTTAACAAACGCCCGGTCGAGACGGTCGTAGCCCAAGGAGACCTGTGGTTCCTCGGATCGAATGTCACTATGTTATCCTCAGAAGTGGAGTCTTGGCCTGACTGATTGGACGTGCTCCGGCCGAAGAGATTGATGACAGAGAGCTTAGATGCCAACCCCGCACTCGCAAAAGCCATAGGGAGTATGCCGAGACTGCTGATCACAGAAGCGACAATGACGGCCAGTAACACTGTGCCGTCAGTTGTGGTGAATCCGTTATCATCGGTTGTGCCACTCCCAGCGCTCCAATGAGCATAAAGCGTCATGTTTGCCGTGACCCTAGTGTTGAAGTCCCACTGCGTACCGCCTTCCGACGCTGTGAACCATCCATCGAAGGATCTGCCTTCAAGCACCGGATCAGTGGGCTTGGGGACAGTTTCGCCATATGGTACTGATACAGAGTTCATTTGCGTACCATTGACAAAATTGACCGTTATTGTCGGGATTATCTCCCATTGTGCGTAAAGCGTAATGTTTGCCGTAACATTTGTGTTGAAATCCCATTGCGTACCGCCATCGGACGCAGTGAACCATCCCATAAACCCATAGCCACTGAGTACGGGGTCGGTAGGTTTGGCGACGGGGCTGCCGTATTTGACAGAAACTGAGCTGATCTGCCCATTATTGTTGAATGTGACCGTTACCGGCGATGCCCAGACCGCATAATAGGTCGTGTCTGCGGCAAACCCAGCAGATGTGATGTTATCGGGGGACATGGCATTCTTATTGGTGCTCCAGCCCAGGAATTTCGCTGTGCTGTCTGCATTGCCGAGTACTGCGTAAGCCGATGACGGAAGCACTGTTTTACCATTCTCCGGCGCCGCTGTCAACTGCCCGTATTGATCGCTTGTCAACGAGCTTGGTTCAAGGAAATAACAATTGATGGGAGGATATGCGTATTCATCGTATGAGGGACCATATTCCCAGTATCCTCCGTTAGCATCGAACAACGCCGGCGTTGCAACCGATCCGATGTCACTCTTTACCCTGTCTCCCCCTATTTGGTCCGTCGATGGCCACACGGTGCTGTCTTGCAAAATAACACCCGAAAGGTCTGATTCATTCACGCCATTGCCATCGGCATCGCCGCCAGGTAATATCAACAAGGCCAATACTGCGGCCTGAGGCACTGATGGGTTGATATTGCATCCTGCAAGAGGGCCGTTGCATACAGCGAATGTGTCCACCCCCTGCAAATAGATATTTTGCGTATCGCCAGTTGTTATGCAACCATAAGGTGTTATTGTAATGCCGCTGTCATTGAGGATCGTACTGGCGTCATCGTACTGCGGATCCATGATGCAATTGATGAGGTTGACGGCTGTTGTCCCATCGATTTCAACGTTTGCGGGCATGTAATTGTAGGACGAGTCTAAAGATCCATTTTCATAGAATGTGTCATAGATCATGTCGACCTGAGAATCATTCAAATAAACACACCCTGTCTGAGAAGATCCCCAGATTGTGTTTCCATCGAAAGTGGAGTTTGTTATCTGGCCGTTCATTTGCATGATCTCCAGAATAGGGCCTCCTGATGGCTGTCCATAATCTCCGGTAGTAACTTCATAAAATGTCGTGCCAGTTATCGAAAATGACATTGAAGGAGTGTCAAGACTGACGGCCGGCCCCCATACTGTCTCAAAATCGGTAAAATAACAATCTGCGATCGTTATCGTTCCTGTGCCATTTCCGCCGCCGTTTCCACCAAGTTCTATCGCCTGATTGTTGCATGGATAGTTGCCCGTGAAAAGAGAGTTGGTTATCTTTATCGAGTTATCAACCGATCCATCGGCGGGCTGGATATTAATGTCAGATACGTCGTTATTCTGGTCTGGAGGACAGGTACCGTAGAACGTACAGTTACTGACTGCAAGATCGACCGCCCCCGCGCCATAATAACTGTATATCGCAGAGCCCGATGAAGCAACCTCAAAGTAACAGTTGTCAATCGAGATCGGGCTGCTCGTTTCTATCTCTACACCTATGTAAACCTCAAAGTAGCAGCTGTCAATAGAAATCAGGCCGCTCGTTTCTGCCACTACCCCCATATAGAGGCCTCCAATTAACTGCGAATCCTTTAAGGTCAGGTCTCCGTTTTGAATATCGATATAGATGCCCCCGCTTGAACTTGTACTATCAAAAGTACATGAGTCGATGGAAACCAGACCGCTCGTTTCTGCCACTACGCCTATGCCGTAATCTCCACAGTGCAACTGCGAATTCGTTAGGGTCAGGTCTCCGCTTTGAATATCGATGTATGTGGTCGGGGAGTAGCCTGTGCTTTCAAAAGTACACGAGTCGATTACTATATTGCTGCTGGACTGTATCTTTTCCGAGCACTCTCCTGTGAATATAACATTATTAAAATGAACGCTGCCACTTCCTGACCCGATCTCTACTCCGACCGCCAATTTTGAATCCATTGTCATGTTTTGAAAAATATATGTTCCATAATTGTCATTAGGGATTGAGATCAACGAATATGGGGGTATATCAGCGGTGCCGCCATACGATAAAACAAAATTGCTTACGGCGGTAGTATTCTTCCCGTCAAATGTCCATGTCTCCCCTGCTGACAAAGCTGGAAGGTTCACTGTATCGATGACCGAATATGGGCCGCCCAAGGCTGCTGCATCTTTAAAATCTTGAGGAGCATCTATCGGGGTGGTAGCGGACATTTCTGTCTGTTCCGCATAGATCAACATAACCGATGCTAACAGCGCCAGTGATAGCGCTGCAATGAGGATTTTTCCTTTTGAGCTTACCACAATATATAGAACATATAGTGAGTAAATAAATTTAATCTTCTCAGCGAAAAGCTTTATCTATGAGTTGATATAATCGAGACTCGAAATATGGCCGGGATGGGGTAGCTTGGTTATCCTAGGGGACTGTGGATCCCTTGACTCGGGTTCAAATCTCGGTCCCGGCCCCTTACTTTAACTTTTACAACGCTCGCAGAGGAATGATCGCATGGCATGGAACGGAAAACTCAGTAAGATCGATGATAACCGATGGGAGATATCAAAAGAAGAATTCCCAGGCATGAGAACGAATGCTATCATTTACGCAAGCGAGAGCATGATCGGTAACATCTTGGCGGATAATGCGCCGCAACAGGCCGCGAATGTCGCCTGCCTTCCCGGGATCGTCGGAAGTTCCATGGCAATGCCGGACATACACTGGGGCTACGGATTTCCCATCGGCGGAGTGGCCGCGGTCGACGCTGACAGCGGGTCGATATCCCCGGGAGGGATAGGTTTCGACATAAACTGCGGCGTACGCCTTATAAAAACAAACCTAACTGTGGATGACCTCGGAGGCAAAGTGAACGTTCTTGTCGACGAATTATACAAGAATGTGCCTTCCGGCCTGGGGTCAAAAGGCCTTACAAAGGTCGGCAACAAAGAACTGGATGAGATCCTCGTGAACGGATCAAGATGGGCGGTTGAGAACGGGTACGGCTGGGAACGCGATATCGAAGCCACAGAAGAAAAAGGTCAAATGGCGGATGCGGACCCATCGACGGTCAGCGATAAAGCCCGAAAAAGGGGGCTGCCTCAGCTTGGTTCCCTCGGATCCGGAAACCATTTTCTGGAACTTGATGTTGTGGATGACGTTTTTGATAAAGATGTAGCAGAGAGGTTCGGATTGAAGGAGGGTGCGATCACCGTTACGGTACACTGTGGTTCAAGAGGATGCGGCCATCAGATCGCGACGGAATATCTTCAGGAAATGGAAAGATATGTCAGAAACAATAACATCGAACTTCCCGACAGACAGCTTGCATGCGCCCCTCTTGACTCAAAGCTCGGCGACGATTACTACAAGGCCATGTGCTGCGGAGCCAACTATGCTTGGGCGAACAGGCAGATGATAACACACTGGATCAGAGAGTCCTTTGAGAACATACTCGGCGGCAGCGCCGAGGATATGGGAATGGATGTTGTGTATGATGTTGCCCACAACATAGCGAAAAAGGAACGTCATGATGTAGACAGACATCACGAAGATGTTCTGGTCCACAGAAAAGGATCGACCCGCGCCTTTGCAGCGGGACGCAGCGAGATCACTCAGATGTACAGGGATGTGGGGCAGCCCGTCATAATACCGGGCGACATGAAGATCGGCACTTACGTTCTGGTTGGAAAGAAGGGCGCCATGGAAGAGACATTCGGTTCGACATGCCATGGCGCCGGGCGTAAGATGTCCAGGACAGCTGCCCTGAAGGGCCTTAAAGCATCGGATGTTAAGAACGAGATGAGAAAGAACAACATCTATCTCAGGAGCGGCTCGGACGAGGGCCTGTTGGAAGAAGCTCCCGCAGCGTACAAAGATGTGGATGAGGTCATAAAGGTCGTCTGCAACGCCGGCCTTACCGATAAAGTAGCAAAACTCACCCCCATCGGCGTGGTCAAAGGTTGAGTATCTTCTTTGAAGCTTTGAGGACCGTTTCTTTATGTTCCTCAGGGGATGCTATGAGAAGAGACCATCCGAATGTATCCCTTGACTGCAGTGCTTTGGCAATGGGGGACAGCCTCGTCAGGGTCTTTACCTTTCCATCCGGATCAAGTATCGAGACATCTGTCTTCCCGATGCTCATTTTTGAAAGAAGTATCGATCTCGGCGGGATGTCCACCACAACGTCAGAAATATCAACGCCGGCACGGTCAGCTATCTCTCTTTCCAGCTGTTTCCTTTTCTGATATGACGTGAACTCCGAAAGATATGATAACAGATCTTCCGAGGTATCCTCGCTGGACACCGTCATGACCTTCTTGTAAAGCATCCTGTTCTGTACCGATCTTGCTATCTTTGAAGGGATTCC
>Ga0123357_10007160_pt1 | contig 13730 bp, 5 predicted proteins | sample TergutEmb28metaG_FD_89873 | JGI IMG/M metagenome (GOLD analysis project Ga0123357, IMG submission 89873) | Embiratermes neotenicus P4 segment gut microbial communities from Petit-Saut dam, French Guiana - Emb289 P4 | ecosystem: Host-associated > Arthropoda: Insects > Digestive system > Gut ... | reverse complement strand
TTGACCTCCTGATGATGAGCACATGTGCTCGAAACATGTAGAGGCATGAAAAAAAACTTATTGTAAAACAAAAATTTTGTGCATCAAGTTGGTTAATTACTGAGATAAATATACTGAGATGCACGGTCAGCAAAACGTCAAAATTTATTTTGTTGTTGACAGTACTTAATAGGTCAGCAATGCACAGTGTATGCACTGTTGCTTTTCCAAGGCAACAATATTTACACTGAAGCACCAAAATTTTATCGTGTACACGCCTTGCCTACCTTGCGACTTTCTACGTATTTCGGACACGACACGACACGACAAATTACTATTAGAAAGTTTAATATTATATAGGATCGTATAATGATAATTCAGTTGTGTTGCTGCGGATTGCACACCACACCACTTAACATCATTAATTTAAACCCCATTTTAATATTATTTTAAAATTGCTGTCGGTTTACTGACTAGAGTTCGGTCTAGACAATCGGGAACCTGGATTCGAGTCCCGGCATGTGCACAGATTACAATTTTCTGCAGAGCGTCCAGACCGTCAGTCGGGGCCCATACAGCCAAATGTAAAATGCGTATTGGAGGTTATTCTCACGCGGTAAAGCAACTGGGGCGTGAAACTGACCATTCCATTCTATCTATTGCCTACGACAAACATACGTACATCTAAAACTTCAACCCCCCTCCCCCCCATAACTACTACTAAATCAAGCTTCGTAATCACGCACAAATTTAACATTGTCTTGAATTCACTTTTGTTGCCTTCCCATGTACGTCGGTGACTCTCAGCGCTAACTTAACTTTAGCCTTGACAACTAAAAATTGTTTTATACACCACAAATTGCCCTCTTACGTACAACGTTCCCAGCTCTCCATTTTTCATAATCTGAGCACAAATGTTATTCGTAAAGAGCCAGTGTCACATAAATTTGCTCCTGTGCTCGCCACAGCGACATACTGAGAAGTGAAAGTGTGGCTTCATTATTTCCTAAGTTCAACCATAGACACAGGAATTTTGTCAGATTCATGCTCCGGCCGCGCTACCTCCGTTGAAGATCAGGCTACTGACCCACTACAAACGAGTCTGGGTAAGCCCCAGAGCCGGACATGGCGACGATTTAAAATTATTAGGCTTTAAAGTAAATAGCGACTTCACCCAGTGCAAGTATTTCCTCACCATTGTCAGCCAATGAACAGATGTCACAGCAAATATTGTAGGAAAGTGACTGTACCGGGCAGATGGAATGAGGAAATAACCTGGTATTCAATACCATAGTCTGTAAAGAAAATATTTCATTGAGATTCTACAGGGATGTATTTAGCGTGCGGCATTACCAGTGATGACATGATCACACAAATGCGGGTTAAATGTCGTCATAATCAATAGCTCGCTTCATGACCGGCTTCATTGAGCGTTATAATCCAATGACGCAGAACGTCCATACAAAAGAGTGAACTGGAAGTATGCCATTGACAAGAAACATAGAAACACTAGCTTCAAAATTCACACAACGTATCGCTCGCGATGGATCAATCATGTTTTGTTTGTTGCGCATGGTCCTGTACATTGCAGTCTGAGGCACAATGCTAGTCCCATATATCGACTTTATAAGCTATATTAAACATGTCAAAACGCAAGCAATGACGTGGGTATAATACGTCAGCTTCTTATTGCACGTCACAAACGGTTTGGTCATCTATTTTAAAATAACATATTTGAACACAAATTTTAAACTTTTGTTAAAAACCAAACATTTTATACATGTAAATTCAATTATTTTGACATTTTATATAATATGTTCCTCAAAGAATGCCTCCCTGAAGATGGCCATAATAGGCGGCCGAACATGTAGCAGGTTACGCTATTTACAATACAATCTGCACCTGTTCGTCGTATTTCTCATACTGTGTTGGTCACCCTTTTCACATCAGTTGCCGCAACAGACAAATTCAGTGCATACAAGTCTAAGTAGGTATACCAATTGGAGACTTTTATTTGTGTTTATCAATAAATAATTTTTATGACTTCCCCTAAGTGTTATCCCTTCATTTATCAAACAATCCGTAGGCTACAAAGAATGAAAAGTTTCGTTTTTTTTTAAATTTTAATAAGAAATCTGTTACTTCCTTTTCCATTGGCCTAAATACTGTCTCCAGCTACCTGTTCTCAGACGTTATCGGCGTAAAATTTTCACTTAGCGTGAAAATTTTCACAATATCTTGTAAGAATTTATTAAAATTCAAATAAAGCAGCTAAGTATGTTATTGTGTAAGGTTACGGGAACAGGACCAATTGTTGAAACAGCACCGAAATAAAAATACAGAAATGTAGAATTACACAAAAGAAACGATAAAGTGTGCTGACTCGGCACCCTCCTGCATTTATATAGGGTTAGGTTAGGTTAGGTTATAACTTGATTCTCGAAAAACGAATTAAACAACTGCACTAATATAAGAAAGTTACATAAACAAAGAAGACAAAAAGGAAAGGGAATTAAATTTTATGGCTGAATGAAGGGCCAAAGAGGAATATTACATGGTTACATTATAAATCAAAAGCAGTAAGCGAAGTGTGACATTTATAAATATGGCCAGTTAGTGCAATATTTGTCGTAACGCACTGACTGGCTTTCTGAATATATCTACGTCTCGGCAGAAAAAGCTCTTTGTTTGAAGACAACTTGATGAAGAAAAATGTTTGCAGGTAACAGGACACAAGGAAAAGGCTCTAAAATTATAAGTGAAGACTCGTTGACTTGTAGTTTCCAAAAGAGATGGACAGTGTTTAAAACCATCATAAACCCTTATCCTGCTAACGTGGAGAATATGATAAGCTTCTAATAATGACAGCAAATGGCAGATGGGACTTAAACTCGGTGTTTAAAGGGTAAATGAAAAAAGGAGTGTGAAGGTGATGTCTCTAATCCTAATAGTGTGTGAGGGTCTAGACAACAAAGTGAATCATCTTACGGGAGTTATACAGGAGAAAGATGGATTTAGCACAGAGCTACAAATACTACTACTACTACTACTACTACTAACTACTAGCTACTACTACTACTACTACTACTAGTATTACTACTACTACTAGTATTACTACTACTACTACTACTACTACTACTACTACTACTACTACTACTACTACTAGTACTACAAATAACAGTAATTTATGACGTTCGGTACATATGACATTGCTATTAAACTCGTCGCAATTTGTTATCAAGCTAAATGATGATTAACCTCTTGGAGAATTTGGAATTCTTACATTGAACATGAATTTAACAAATTAATACCTTTTATATAGACATATTCTTTATATCAGACACAGCGGCAGATCGCCTATTTAGTGTGGTGATAAGGAAATTGGTTTCTAACCGAGGTGGAAGTGTTTTCTCCACAGCATCTACACCGTCTCTGGGACCCACCCAGCGTCCAAGGATATAAGGAACTTTTTCACCCTCAAGGGTAAAGCGATAGTTTCGTAAAGCTGGCCGCTCACCGCAGTCTCGTGCCGAAGTTAAGATCGCATGGAGGTGTATCTGCACTCGCCCATATACTTTATGTCATGGTGCTTTATTAAGAAACGCGACAAATTCGCACTCTTACGTCGGGTACATTTTACTCGAATACTTCCGGGCCACACTCATTTCAGAATTTTAAATACTATTCCGTTTTCTTCACACTTTAATTATCATGATTCTCTTGCTTACTCCCTCTCCGAGACCCCGCACCCTCTTCCATGTCCTAATTCTTCTTCTCTCTTCTACTTGAACAACTGCAAGTTCCTCCTCATGGATACAGTAAGTAACAAACTAGGCACATACATCAGAAAATCTTCCTTTTCTTTCTCAAATTAGAAATCGGCTAAATGCAGGAAAGAAAAATGTGAGCGCGAATAAGAATTGAGAAAGAGGGATAACAGGGAGAAATAATCCTCAGGCTTAGTGGTATGAGAATGGGGATGGTTGGGGTGTAAAGATGGATGGGTACAGTAAAGCTTCAGAGATCAGAGAGGAGAAACTATACTGTACTGGAATTAATTACCTATTCGCAGTTACAATATGGCTTAAGCGTTACATGGAATACGAAATAAGTTTAATGTGTACGATAACAATCAACAAAATTATCTGCAGACTCATATACTGTATATGACATATCGTTAGTGATTACATGGTTCGTTGATGGACAGTGCGATGTACTTCTGTGGGACACAAAAAAGATGGCTTCCTTACTGAGGATACAATCACAATGCTAAAACTGAATGTTGTATTTCAAGTATATTGTACTGAATACTATTAAACATCCAAAATAGAACGGTAATTAACCCTTCACAGCAGAAAAATTGTGCTAATTTTACTAAAATTTCTGTTCGCAATTTAAGGCGACAAATGCTATATCTGTTTGAGTGTTGTTTGACCGTGCAACTACATCATGAAATAATGTGAAATGCCAACTTGATGCAACAAGGTAATTTATTGATTTACGTGTATTCTTAGCTCGACATGTTTCGGGCGCATACACCCATCATCAGGAGCACAACATGTTAAGTTGCAGCATATGGTTTTCTGTACCGAGGTTTGGAAGGGTGATGGTCCTGAGAACCGCTGCGTGGGTCGTGTGTAGGGTGCGGATGGTGCCGTGCACGGCACCATCCGCACCGTACACACGACCTACGCAGCGGCTCTCAGGACAACCACCTATCCAAAAACTCGGTGCAGAAAACCATATGCTGTAATTTAAAATCTAGAGCTCCTGATGATGGGCGTATGTGCCCGAAACATGTCGAGCTAAGAATACATCAATAAATTATCTTGTCGCATCAAGTTGGCATTCCACATTATTTCATGCTTTATCTCTTATTACATTCATTACGTGCTATTATTAACCTTTCGGCGCCGGAATTATTTTTTTAAATTTTAGCACATTCTGTATATAAAATGTGAATAAAACAGGAAGCAAATATGTTAGAATTATGAAATAAACTGCATTTTGAAGAGAAAAAAACGGAGAGTATATACCATGTTTAAAATATTCAGTAACTATATTTGTTTAATAAATATATGAAATGCAACATTTAGAGGTTAGCGGTGCGGTACGAACACTATAGTGGTCGTTAGGCGTCAAAGGGTTAATAAAAAATCTGTTACTTGCATCAGAAGACGGTATTTAAAAAAAGGTACTTAGAAATAAGGACGTCTAGCCTATGAAAATACTGGCCCTATTAAAGTGGCGAAACCAGACCCAAGTGCATAATTGATCATAGCAGTTAAAAGGGAACCAACTCAGATCCTGAATTACCCTAAATGAGGGTAATTACTTGCAAGTAACCACTGCTACTTAAAGACTCCAAATTACTTTACCCCCCAAATATCAGATTACGTGGTTTTAACAAGAAGGCAACAAAACCCTTGGGGCTACCAGTTTCGTAACTGAGATTTTCCTCTTATTTCTCAGCCTCTATTGGCGGAAACCTGGAAAGTGATCAGGAATATCTCCATGAAAGCTATAAAATCATTCATTTGAAAGAGCAATCAAACATAACTCAATAAATCCAGATTATTCCTAAAGCCAGTATTGCTTGTTACGTAATACACTGCTGGCAATATTATTTATTTCCGGTATTAAAGCTAATTTCAATCGCAGCTCGCTTAAACTGGACCACACTTCACACGAACAAGTGCTGTGTGTACAGCTTCGAGTATTAAGTAAAACCTGTTCAAGGCCATTGAAAAATTTAACATTTCAAAGTCAAAACTTTTTATTTAAACACTAGTACCTTAATTCCTTTCCTCCTTATTCCCACCTTGATTTCTGAATACAAAATAAAATGAAACATAGGAAGAGGGCCACTACAAGATAATATCATACAGACTTAACAAGATGGTAATGCGATAAACAAATATAACTTTCTAACGGCAATCATAAAAGCATGAAACCGCACAGCGCAGTCCACAAGCACGAAGCAGGAGGATCCGAAAATTAGGATGACACGTGACGAACATAATGTATGTTCGGGAAGTCGACAACGAGAATAACAGCAGTACAGACGTCGAAAAGCTTATGTCGTAAGTAGTACTTTTATAGATATGGTGAAAAACTACTGACATGTAACAATAATAATTATTAAAAATAAAATTATTTCTTATCAATTCGAATACTGCGGTACTTCAAAATTATATTACCAGCTAGACATTCAATTCAACATGGACAGTTTGCTGAAGCTTGTACTTGTCTGCTGCCTTCGCGGAGTTTGATATCCTAATCGTCCTTCTTCTTCATATTAGGACACTATTGTTATCATTATTAGTGTTATTATTATTCATCGCCAGATTGCTCTGAGATTCGTAGCAGATCCTCCTTGCAGGTCTCTATACTGCCATTCTCGTTACTCTTTGGAGTCTTTGCTTTTTTAATGTGAATATGGTCTAGAATTTCGTACAGAACCAAAGGTAGTAGCCAGCAGAATATATTTATGGGAGAGTCTCCCTTGAACAAGATATTCTACCTTCGGTTACTGAAACTCCTTATTCTATGAGACTGATTACTGTTAAATAAAATTATCACTAAATAATACGGAAATCCTTAAAGAACTTGGATTATCGAACGGTGGCTCAGAATGTAAATGCAATTTGAACTGAATCTTATTTGATTAACACGTACATTCATGACAATATAATGCGTAATATTATCCCTCTTCTGTTCCTAGTAAGCAAGATGGTATGCATATAGCACACGTTACGGCACAAACGCTGAGACATAAACAAAGCTGTAAATAATAAAAAAGCCATATAATACACATTCTTCTTACCCATAAAATCGTAGAATGTGCATTGTTTATTTTTACAGTTCTCATTAAATTGGATCTTTAATTATACCCTTAAAACGTTTGCACCTTAAATCACTCTAATGACAAACACGAACGGTATATATATATGTGTGTATATCACCAAGGTGCAAGAGTTAAAAAAGGAAAAAAAAAAACGTAAAGAAGTTTGGCGCATTGCAGAGCTTTCAAATATTTTTGCAATAAAAACATTTAGAATCGCATATTCGAAGAATTTATATGGATGTGACTTTTAAGGTTTTCGCAGCTGTTCACCTCAGGGTCCGTTCTTATGCGACATGAACCTGCGTCCATGGGTGACCTACCGTGATGTCTCGGGTAAAAGTAATGTCATCTTCAAGACTGGAAATTTGTCAGGAAATTTCCCATCCGCATCATATACCGGAAGAACGGAATGCTCAAATTCCATGCAGCAAAAATGTACAGGTTTCTTCTCGCCGTTAAACAAAAAGATTTAAACTTGTCTTTATAGATATAGAATCCTGAATATTAAAATGTACACACCTCTGTAACGCTAATAACTGGCTCTGCTGGAGTCAAACATTATCTTTCACGCGAGAGAAAGAATACTGAGAGGAAATCTCTCAGCGTCGTAGAAGAGCAGGTCTTCGAAGATGCTAATGTAAACCCAAGAAGTGTAAAAGTGTATTTCGACTTACCAACGACGGTCATATCTCCGTGATCGGACACGGTCTGGAAGGAAGGCGCCTCAGCTGACACCTCGCAGCGGTAACGTCCTGTGCTAGACAGGTTCACAGATTTGAGGACGACCTGGCTGTCTGTAGAGTTGTGAATCTGAAACACACAACGCGGGTAAGGAAACACGCACAATTCCCCATTAACCTCCATAACTGTAAGCGTCTAAACGAATAAACTGGCTGGGTTGGTGACAAATCTACACTGTTGTGCCACTTGATGAATTTTTTGTGGCGTTTCGACACGATTCCGGGTCAAAGCCTCCCCTAATGGGTCTTCATGATCACACTCATTGGACACACCACACTCGGTAGAACTGCCCTTGGCGAATGATCGGTCCGATGCATAGACCGCTACTTTACAAAACGCTAACGTACTTTTGACGTTTTGCTGACCGTGCATCTCAGCATATTTATCTCAGCAATTAACCACCTTTATGTACAAACTTTTGTTTTACAATAAGTTTATTTCATGACTCTACATGTTTCGAGCACATGTGTTCATCAGCAGGAGGTCAAAATAGCATTACACAGCCTCTGGTTTCATGACACCTATAAGTGTGACGATACCAGAGGCTGTGTAATGCAATTTTTACCTCCTGATGATAAGCACATCTGCTCGAAACATGTAGAGGCATAAAATAAACTTATTGCAAAACAAACATTTTCTCCATCAAGTTGGTTAATTACTGACATAAATGGCTAACGTTCTTGACCCCGGCGACATTCGAACCGACAAATCCAGCAAGCGAGCAACCGCAGACCCACGCCTTAGACTGCGTGGGCACTGGGATCGGCACTTGAAGATTTAGGAGGCACTATTTGAGGATATGAAGTGTAGGTTGTTCGTGGATGAATTAAATAATCGTAAAAAAAGTAGTGTTCACGTTTACACTGAGCAACACATACACCAATATTTATGGTTACTCAATTACAGACAGAAAGCTGAGTGAAGAATGTGACAAGTTTAGTACAAAACAGAAATACACACCAAATCTTAGACAGGACCTGAATGGAACACATACATTGCGATGTTCAGCCGTAAAAGGAAGGATAATATTAACGTGAATACCATGGAAACTGGACATAAGGATATGAATGGGACTCATTGGTTTCGGAATGTGAAATTTAGGGTTCGATCAACGAAGGGAAAATTCTTGACTAGCTGGTTGTCTACTAGCTTCTCAGGAAGGAATCTTTTTCGTGGAATTCGTTTAAATGTATAAAAATGCCTGTGCATGAACACAGAAGTTTCTATGTGTGTAGGATGACCCACAAAACCGAAAGCAGTCCATCGTATTAACGGGAATACCAATTAATAATTGTGCCAGGCAATTTGTACAACAGTGTCACAGCGATGTGGGTAGTGTGCAGAACATGGGGAATTTCATTGCGAAAAATGTTTTTAAACTGACTTGATGCAACTTGGTAATTTTATTGATGTATTCTTAGCTATACATTTTTCGGGCGCATATGCCCATCATCAGGAATATTAGATGTTGAGTTGCAGCATATGGTTTTCTGCACCGAGTTTTTGGGTGGGTGGTGGTCTTGAGAGCTGCTGCATAGGTCGTGTTTACGGTGCGGATGGTGCCGTGCGACTCATCGCACGGCACCATCCACACGGCACCATGTACAGACCTCTACCTGACAACACACAACACGCACAACAGAAAAACTTCCATGCCTCCGGTGGGATTCGAAACCACAATCTCAGCAGGCGAGCGGCCACGCTGACCGACACACTATATAAATCAGATGTGGAAATTATGAGGTAGAGAAACATAAGATCAGTGACAGAAATGGGAAGGGAATGTGGTGGGAGTGTCGCTGCTTAATACTCCTTCGGTCCCTGTACAAAACTTAATGTTCTGTGATTAAAAAACGTAAAGTACGTACAATGTGGGGACCGCGGTAGCACAGTGGTTAAAGTGTTGTGTTACAAATCGGAAGGTCGCTGGTTCCATCCCAGCTGGTGCCATTGGAAATTTTCATTGACGTAAAATCCTTCCGATCGCACTATGGCCCTGGGGTCGAATCAGCCTCTAGCAGAAATGAGTAACAGGAGCATTTCCTGGGGGTAAAGGCGGCCGGTGCGTAAGGCTGACAACCTTACCATCATCCTGTACCATTGTCATTAAATCTAGGAACCTTAACTTCCTGGAACCCTCTGGGCCACTCCAGGCCTATAATGGGACTGCTTTACCTTTACCTTTACGTAAGACGTAACATTTGAGATTTTCGAATAACGTTGATAACTCCTCGGCCATGCTAAAAGCCTGATACAATTTCGCTCGAAGAAAGCGCTTTTACGGCAATTTAATGTCGTCGGCAGCAATTAAACGTACCTGGGGTTTTCGTGTAAAGTGCCAGATAATTATTACCGATTCTAATCAAATTTGAATTTTCTCGACAGATTTTCATAAATGACAATGACGTAACAACGTGAGAGGGAATAATGACCGCCTGATCATTCAGCGAGAAGGGACCTAGTGTCCAAACTGAATTTATACAGTGCTATTACAAAACAGCACTGAAGAGACTAAAAGAGGTAAATACGATTCCAATAATGAACCGCAGTACCGTCCTGGTGCCATGATCAGACCTGCGCTATCGTCTGTGCACAACTTGACTTTCAAACACGCCGATGGAAATTACATCCACTGTATCCTCGAAACAGTACAGTTGGTTACGTGAGATCTGCCCTCTTCTGAAACATTGCGCAGTGTAGTGTGACAATTCTTTACCGACGTTTCGGGGCAGCCTACCGGTCTCATATTCAAGGAGTTAGTACACCAGAACAGATGACCAATCCATGAATTAACAAAACCGTGCTATTATGCTAGAGTTTCACTTCCTGCACCATAAGCTATATCAGAAACAGGCAACGAAGGGAAAGGTACGTAAGAATGTTAGCAAGAAGGAAGTAAGTTACGAATATAAATAAGAGAATCTTTCCGGATATAAGACAGAACTGTCTCCATCGAAAACGCATACACTGGTTCACTGGAACATACAGTGTGTGACATATATATATATATATATATATATGTATATATACTCGTATATTACAAAATATATAGACCGAAGAGTTGAAAAATATGTACAGTTTCTTTTCAAATTTCCAATTGTTTCTTTTCCTCAGGTTCACGGCGGAAATAAAACCCAGACTTTCATCTGCTTTACAATCGATACCGCATTACAAACAGTATTCTACATTCAAGGGATCCAGTTCCAGAGCCTTAAGACTGATTTTTCCATTTTTGCTTAACTTCTCCAGCCAAATTTCATACTTCCGAGTTCAGAGATATTCAGTCAGCTACTCACTGAAAACCATACACGCGACTTAGTAATACAAACATACATACACACACATATAAATAAATAAATAAATGCGAGTTGCAAACATTCGTAATATATATATATATATATATATATATATATATGGCGTGGCTATACGGTATTAATTTTTGTATTTGCAATAGTCAAGGAACATTTATGTTGTATTGAAATAGGGAAAACTGAAAATTTTTTTAAGGAAGAGATCTTTTCCTCGACAACAAACTTCCATTTAGCTTCCTTTTATGTATTGCACAATTTTTGTCTTTTCATGACCTCTTAGGTTTAAACATGTAGCCGATTATAAAAACAGATTTTGTGTTTCTGATAAAGAGGTAGTCGTGTTAACCGAACTATTCGTTGATGTAAGTATTCTTATTTCTGTAAGGGCACCAATTACATTCGGCCAATGAGACAGAAATACTTGAAAGTCTCCGTCTTTTAAGATTCCACTGTATATATTGAAATGCCGCTCACACACTCAATACCCAGAACTGTAATAGTGTGGCTTATTTTCTCGGTAATGTTTTCAGCTTTTATTCAGTTCGGCAATTTCCACACATTTCTTTCTTGGTCAAGCGCCCTCAAACCGTAGCTCGGGGATAACATTTTGCCCGCGACGCAGTGTTATATTGCCCGTGGAGACATTTGAATTGTGAAACCTCTTTAACCCTTTCCGATTCAAAGCAGAGACAGAACCCAGAAGTGACGTTGAAAATTTGTAAGCCGTTTATTGATGGAGAAATACGTTATATTATTCATTAATTTTGTAAAAATGTGCTAAAATTAGTTAACCCTTGACTAGTGTGAGAACTGCACATTTTATAATTTTATTTTGTTATCAGTACATAAGGTTACTCAACATGATGTACAGAAAAAAATTAGGGTATAATTATACATATAATTGGAAGTACAATTTTACGCATTGTTTGTACTAATTTTCATTTTGCACGCATGCAGTCCACACTTTGCCGAAGTTATCCGTACTAAATAAACGGCTAAGCAGGACTTCTCTAGGCATTAGTGAAATGACAATAAAATGACAATAAAATCACATATAATTCGCCTCTTATTTTATCACAAGTGTAAAATCTCAGTACTTTAGTTCAACATTTCCTAGGAGCTCCTGCTTAAAAGATAAGCCTTGATCCATTCAGAACATATCTCTGGAGATCATTCTAAGACTGAAAATAACATTTCTAGGCAGATACCCAAAACAATCTGGTAACTTCTCGAGCCAAATGTTGTAAGTTTTCTTATGGTTAAACCGCATGATATTGCGGGAAGGATGTAAGGGCATCTTTGCGCACCATTTTGAACACGTGGCGCCGGTCCCTCGGGTCTTCAGCCGTGGTGGTTTATGATGACCAGATAGTGTGTGTCTGTGTGTGCACAGAAGGCTTAAGTAGATATCTCGTGTCGTAAAACTTCCCAAATTCAGCAAAACGATAAAGGTAGGAGGAAGGAAGACCCACTCACCATTAATTATTTCGTTCATAGTTCCTCGACCAGTGGCTCACCTTCTGTCAGTAGCAAGATTTACAATGCTGCCTGTCTTGTTCCTATATTTGACATGAGTGGGTTGTAACTGGCTGTCTAATGGATAACCATAAGTAGTATATTATTTAAGCCACACATGCGAAGCTTTATGTGAAGATAGATAACGAACATACCTATCGACAAAATGTTTAAGAACTGCCGCGTTTATCATTCACAGCTATATAATAACTGCAGGTCATGGGGTTTCCCTACCTAATTGACCACTACCAAAATCTATAGTAGATGAAATTTTGAGGAGATGTTGAGCAGTAAACTGTATAATTATTTATTGCAACTTACTTAAGTTTATTGGACCGTGCATCAATGTGATAGTTGAAGAATAAAAGACCAACATGATGTCACTTGCTATATTATTTCACTTCTTATGTGCTCAACATTTTTCGGACATTAATATATCCATCATCAGGAGCTTGCGACTATTCTGTTGAATTACCACATTGGTCGTATTTTTCTTGGTTCGATGTGTGTTGACTTCAACACACATCGAACCAAGAACAAAACGATCAATGTGGTAATTCAACAGAATAGTCGCAAGCTCCTGATAATGGATATATTAATATCCGAAACATGTTGAGCACATAAGGAGTGAAATAATATAGCAAGTGACATCAAGCTGGTCTTTTATTCTTCAACTACTGCAACTTTCTATTCGGCAAAAAATTACACATCGTGCATATTCATATAAACTCTGATATTCCTCACAACCATTCCCTTCACAGACTCTAAGTTATAACGGTGCATCACTACAAGGGGTTTTAATATAAGTATACTGACACTGTGCGAAGAGCTGATCACTCGTCCAGAGGAGTCTTACCGATTATGGAGCGTCGTTCTGTGATCTAGAAACCTCGTGAATGAGGAGGACCTGGCCCACCGGGAGCTGTGGCGCCAAAATCAAACAATAAACAAATATTTTTAAAATTCCATTACTGTACCACCAAGCTGTTCTGTTGGTACTTGAAAAACATTTTACTTTGGATTCCCTGAACATGACGCCCTGGCGCTGAAACACTTAGGAATTTTATGTTATGTATGTTTGTAATCGTCCTATTTGAATTTGTTGGGAATTACTTGTAATGATATGCCATCGTCAGAATTATATTTCACAGTAATGTGGGACGGGGTAAGGGGGAATGGAGGATATTGCATAAAGAGGAGCTAAATGATCTGTTCTCCTCACCCAATATTGTGCGGGTGATAAAATCGAGAAGAATGAGATGGGCTGGGCATGTGGCGCGTATGGGTGAGGAGAGGGGGGTGTATAGGGTCTTGGTGGGGAAACCGGAGGGCAGGAG
>Ga0123357_10007159_pt1 | contig 13732 bp, 14 predicted proteins | sample TergutEmb28metaG_FD_89873 | JGI IMG/M metagenome (GOLD analysis project Ga0123357, IMG submission 89873) | Embiratermes neotenicus P4 segment gut microbial communities from Petit-Saut dam, French Guiana - Emb289 P4 | ecosystem: Host-associated > Arthropoda: Insects > Digestive system > Gut ... | reverse complement strand
TTCACGCATGCGCACTAAGGTTCAAGGTCGGCTCATGCAAGCGCGCTAGATTATAATCCATCAGGTGTTCGCATAAAAAAATACGGTCGGATACTTTTCTAACAGACCTCGTATGTGCTACAAAGCAGGCATTTGTCATCTCTCCAAAAACAAAGTGCCTCTCCAAAAATAAAGTGCAAGCAAAAACCAAAACTGGCAATGCCATTCAAACTATTACAAGGTAAATGTATAGACTGATAGGTTTACATCTAAAAATCTGAAAAATTGAAAAACCAGTGTTTTCATAATTATTTACTACCAAACTGTGAAACTGCATTAGGGAAGGCAGTCTATTTGAATTAGGTATAAATGGATGATAAAATAAATTGTGTAATGTAATGTGATCTATCACAACAGCTGTGTGTTTTGAGCATAAATGTATTTTCTGTGCTTTATCTTTCTGTAAAGAATGTTGACATTATTCAGTCTGAAGGCAAGGTGAGGGGATTTTTGTTTAGTTTTCAAGTGTAAAGCAAACCTATAAACTAATAACGAACTAACTTCATGGAGCAGAGTCCTTCTTGACAAGCTTAATGGTTCTCAGCTAGTTAAGAAATTTCATGCATTTTATGGAACCTGAAGGTTTCATTACAGCATTCACAAGACCCTGCCACCCATTCCTATTCTGAGTCAGATCATTCCAGCTCATGCCCCCCCCCCCAATCCCACTTCCTGAAGATCCTTTGTAATATTATCATCTCATCTAATGCTTGGGCCCACCAAAACCCTGTATGCACCTCTCCTCGCCCCCGTACATGCTACTTGCCCCGAACATCTCATTATTCTTGATTTGATCTTCCAAATAATATTTGGTGACAAATACAGAGCATTAAGCTTCTCATTGTATAGTTTTCTCCAGTCCCCTGTTTCCTTGTCTCTCAGGCCCAAATATTCTCCCCAGCACCCTATTCTCAAATACCCTCAGCCTGCTTTCCTCCCTCATTTTGAGTGACCAAGTTTCACACCCATGCAAAACAACAGGCAACATTATAGTTCTGTATATATTAATGCTTATATATTTGGGTATCAAACTGGAAGACAAAAGATTTTGCACCGAATGATAGCAAGCATTCCCGGACTTCAGTCTGCTGTTAATTATTTCCTGAATAGAATTTCGATTTGTTAGGGTTGTTCCCAAATATTTTAACTGTTCCATTCTTTCAGACAAATTATCAGTCTCTATAATGTGATTTTTTCCTGCATTCTGATCTCAAGACATGACCATGCACTTAGTTTTCTGAGCATTTACTTAGACTGGTCTCCTTACTAGCAACAACTAAAGCATCTTTGTTTTTCTTTATAGTACATACGCTTCTGCCGAGTATGTTAACATAAACTAGAAACTTATATGTACCATTTTATTTCAAACTGTCCTGGATTTCCTGAATCCTCCTAATGGTATACTCTAAAGCAAAGTTGAGATGAAATGGCGATAAGGCATCTCCTTGTTTCAGACTGTTCATAATAGAAAACATGTCAGACAAATGTTTGCCTACCTGGACTCTGTAGGCACATTTTAATTAGCCTTATTAGTTGCATGGTGGTACCAAACTCAGTGATAATATTATACAAGATATAACTAGATTTTTGATGTAGCAAAATGTACTAATCTAGTACCATTGTCATTACTATCCTGATGTAGACTGACATTGCTAATTGTCAGTTTGAAAATATCCTCTCTCCCGAGTTTTGCATTAAAATCTCCTACCAGAATTTTTATATGGTACTGAGGAAAATGCTCTAAAACCTGCTGTAATTCCTCAAAAAAAAAACTGTTTTGAATCATCACTTTTCTCCTTAGTTGGTGCTTGTGCATTCAGAACAATGGTATTACATCAACAACCTCTCAGGGCTATATATGACATACTGTTACTAACAACCTCTACTCTCTTAACTGCTGATACTAATCTGTAGTGTACAAAAGTCCTGTTCCCCATCAATTTTCGTTTCCTTGTTCATAGAAACAGTACAGTTGCCTGCTGTTACAGTGCCCCCCCCCCCCCCCCCATTTACCCACTGAATCTAATCTGTTCCTCTCCAATTCCCTTGCTACTGTTATAAGTGACCCTTACATATACAGGCTCCTTTTGCTCCACATGCCAAATCTCATGTCCTCTTTCCATTGCTTTGTCTGTACCAAAGGTTCAGTCCAAGCTTTGAGGGAATTGTGAATGTTTTGTAACATGACAATTTTTTAAGATGAGTTGTTAGGGCCTTGCCCAGCTCCCAAGCTGGATGACCACTTCTTGTCAGCTGCCTGCAACTTCTTTTGAGTACATTATGTGCTTTCAGCAGATAAGGTCATATTTATATGGGTCAATTTGAATGTTCGAGGAGTTCTGGCAGTCTGAGTGTCAGATCCAGGTGTGTGAGAACTAGGAATTTTTAATGCAAAATTCAGATTAACTTCATTGTAAAACTGAAATAATTGCCTTCTAATAATGAAAAATACAGTAATCCCTCAGTTTATGAGTTTTGGCATATATGAGATGCACTTTTTAATATATGGGTTTAAATTTGCAAGCCAGTTTTCACTTTGAGCACATTCCTGTCACAAACTGATTGTTGTTCCCAGCACCTCTTCTCAGCCGTCAGTTTCTGTATCTTTTCAGAAAACACAGAGTATCACATCCTTAAGTGATCTGTTTAGAAGCATCACACTGTCTCTCAGTGTTCTTACACCTTTGTTGTGAAGATAGATGTTCTGAGCATTTGATATTTTGCATCAGTTAAATCTGTGTATCATTCTTGTACCTAATTATATGTGCTTTCCCTGTACTACGTTAATGACATAACTGTTGTTTGTACGTATTCATGACGAAATTAATTAAATGTAATACATGACCATTTATGTTTTCTTCATATTTAGGTACCATTCTGTGTTGTATTATGGTGAACTTTTCATGTTTGGGGAGACATTTTTGTCCTCTGGAACCAGTTAAAATTTATAATGTGTGAGGTAATGGGAAATTATTTCATTACAAATTTTCACCTTATCAAGCAGTTCTGAAAGAGCAAATTAAGCTGCTCACCTGGCAGATTACTGTGTTAACAAAAACTGTTTATACTACCCATCTGTAACTTTAATACAGAGGAAGTGCCATTTCTTGGAGAATGTTCCTTTGTTAACTCAAAGACTCGTGTATGTGCAGCATGATTGACCCTTCTCCCCTTTCTCTCCCAAATTTTAGTGACAGGTGTTGTAGTATCGTAATCACAACTGACCCCAGCCATTTTATTGGCTGGCATGGTCCCTAGGTTATCATCTTTGAAGAAATTTTCATAGACTATATATAGACTTTGAACGAAACAACCAGCAACAGAAATGCATGTCTTCAAAGAATTTTGGTTGCAGCAGATGGCATTTAAAACAGGTGTGTTTTTGAGGGCATAACCATTTCAGTATTGTGCCATATACTTAAGTTAGCAGCATCAAGGAGCAGTGGAGACATAATTAACTGTTTTGGTATTAATGCATAGTGCTGAATTATTAATTGAAGTCACAGAGGGAAACTTTGAATAGTTTTTGTGGCATGTTTCATTACCATATAATGCCACTTTTAGTTGTATATTCGGGTTGTGAAGTTCTTAATTAAAAGTTCCTTGTTTCTGGTCACATCTCTCTTAGTTTCAAACTGCCATGTTTCCTTCAACTTTCCAAAGAGAATCCTTATTAATTGGACTTCTTTTGTGTAAAATCTATCATTGGACCCGCAGAGTCAGCACATACCTCCTAAATCATGATGTGCTGAAGAATTCTGAGTGTGTTTATTCTTGAATGTACTGCACAGTCATTTTGAGAGATGTTTGGCAAAGAAAAGTGTGAAATAGATTTAGGCAATTACTGTATCTCAGTACTGCCTACAGGAGTATTCTGTTTGGCAGTTCAAGAATGTTCTGTGAGAGTGCCACTTTTTAATGTTCATACTAATTGATATTGACAGTAAAATGTGCCTGTAAATAGTCCCTCTTTATTGACAGTCAGTCAATGAATTTGTCCTTTGGTTATATTAGGGCTGTAAGTATTGCATTTTGATGCTTGCTGCAGTTTGCCACTGTCATACGAGAAGGTGAAAAGTTGACACTGCGTGCTGAAGACATTGTACTGGGTGATGTAGTGGAAGTGAAGTTTGGTGACCGTATCCCAGCAGATATCCGAATAATTGAGTCACGGGGCTTCAAGGTGGACAATTCGTCACTGACTGGTGAATCTGAACCACAGAGTCGAGGCGCTGACTTTACCCATGAGAATCCACTTGAAACCAAGAACCTGGCTTTCTTCTCTACAAATGCGGTGGAAGGTTTGTGTATTGTCTTATGTGTTTGTTATAGGTACTCACTTTCTAGTAATAAGAAGGAGAATAGAAATGTAGATAATGTGGAGATAAAGTGAAAGTTCTCTAAATACACAAGGTCAGTTACATGCAGATTATATACCAGCTTTCAGTGTATGGTCTTGATTTTGTGAAGATGTTATGTAAGTGCAATTCTGTGAGGGAGATCAATCACTACCATGTGTTGAAACTGTGCATGAATATTATGTACATAAATAATCATATATATATTACTAGCAACATGCTTATGGACACCAGATTATCATAATGGTTCCCGTAGTGGAAACCTCTATAAATGAAGGGCACCACATGCCTAACACTTCATGTCAGTGTGTCTTTTGGAGTGCAGATTGCACACTGTACCATCTAACGATTTGTGATGGAACACAACCACTGGACTAGGTATTGGTGTGTGGTAAAACTGTCAGTGGATGGAACACATTGTTACCTTAGTGATACACATTACACTTAATTTTAGAATTTATACAATCAGTTGTTGCATGTTGGACAGTGTATGTATGAAAATTATGCACACAAGTAAATAATGACAGGTAAAGACAGGACAGCATCAAATTAATAAATGTTTATTTGTAAGTAACAGTTATTGAATGTGGTATGTTTCTCAATGTTTGATGTAACAAGTTTGTAGGAAAAAAGTGTATTACATATATGTATGTTGTCAGTTGGATCCGTTTTGATCATCCTTGTCCTGTTTTGTCTAACAACTTAAAAAGCATTTGGTGGTTATTAGAGTCCATTCCTTGACACAGATTGATGCTGCGTCTGTTGCAGATTGCCGTAACTTTCAATTTAATGCAGCTGTATCCTCTGTTCCTTCTTGTAGCCTGCCCTAGGAGGGCACAGCAGTAAATGTACCTGTAACTGTTGTTGATTGGCCTTGTCTGTTAATACCTAAAACTGCTTATGAGTGGTCTTTAAATGTCATCTTCATCCTGCAGTTTCCCTTCTGCTGTCTGTAAGTATCACAGGGTTACTGACAAGTAGCAGAAGGGTTGCTTGAAGTAATCCTTTCTTCTTCCCCCTCCCACCCCTCAGAAGTATATTTGCAGCGACTGTGGCTTGTGGTCTGAAAGCGTTTGGGTGTACTTACAGATGTGAATGGGTTCATGAATGCTTTTGTAATTAGCCTTTTGTTAGTAAGGACTGTTGGAGTCGCCTCCAGTGCTGAAGTGTTGAGAGTGATGGCTTATATTTGCTACCTATGAAAGCATTTTTTATGTAGCATTACTGATCACTGTCACTGACAGTGATATCCAAGTCTTTTTCCAAAGTGAGTTCTAAAATATATTCATTTAAAAGAAATTGTTATGGCTACCATGATGCATGTAACAGGTAAATGAAAACAGCTGGTGAATGCAGACTTAATACTACGTGACCAGAATATGAACAAATGTAGTTCACTGGAAGATGGCATATGAAATAATCACAAAATTAGAGAGTAAAAATGGTCCAAATAAATGTCATGAGAGTTATATTTAGTGTACTAAGTAACAACCTTGGGGACACCCATGTAGAGAGAACCGAGTACACTTTATTTCTGTAGCAAAAGAGTTTACCAGAGAGTAGAAGTGTTGGTAACATTCTGTGTTTATTGACAGGTACTGCGAAGGGTGTTGTTATCAGCTGTGGTGATCACACTGTGATGGGCCGTATTGCTGGTCTGGCATCAGGTCTTGACACTGGAGAGACACCCATTGCTAAGGAAATCCACCATTTTATCCATCTGATCACTGGTGTTGCTGTGTTTCTGGGTGTTACATTCTTTGTCATCGCTTTCATTCTTGGCTATCACTGGCTTGATGCTGTCATCTTCCTTATTGGTAATACTGCTATTATGTTTTATGAAGAAATTGAAAGAATATGTACTGTAAGAAAGTACAACATGTCTTAATTTTTGTCAGTTTAATTAATGTAACTGATATTTGAGGTTAACACACAGTGTTGATGAAGATTTCAATCAAGGAGGTTGGGAATATTGGTAAAGAATAAAACTGATAGTTATGACTAACCTTGGGGGAGGAAGATGGAGAGATGTGTATGAGGACCATGGTAATTTGTACTCCTCACCTGACATTGGATGATGAAATCAGATAGAATGGTGATATTGACATAACTGTGAGTATGCGTAGGGGAGATGGAATGTGAGCACACAATTTTAGTCCATAAACATAAAGGAAAATTGCGTGGTAGACTTTGGCACAGATGGGACAGCATTAAGCTAGATGTTACAGAAGAAGCTTGTGGACTGGATTTACTTGGCTGAGGATATTGTGCGTAGGTGGCCCATTGTGAATGTGGCAATGAACCTTGAATCATAAGGAATGAAAACTTGTTAAACAGCTAAGAACCTGTCACCTTTTTGTAAGGAAGGCCATACACCTTGCAATGAATGGGTTTGTTTGTATAATTTGTTTGTTTGTTTGTTTAAGGGGTAGCTTATGAGACCATACAAATAATTTTTTGGATTACCCTGGTACAGAGTGTCTTTACTTTTATGCAGGTATTATTGTGGCAAATGTACCTGAGGGTTTGTTGGCCACTGTAACGGTATGCCTCACACTGACTGCGAAACGTATGGCCTCCAAGAATTGTCTAGTGAAGAACCTTGAAGCTGTTGAGACCCTGGGTTCCACATCAACCATCTGCTCAGATAAGACTGGAACTCTGACCCAGAACAGAATGACTGTGGCACATATGTGGTTTGACAACCAGATCATCGAGGCCGACACCACCGAGGACCAGTCTGGTGAGTTAACATCATGAAGTACCTTAGCATCTTAATGTTATGTCTCTATACCATTGCAGTGCATTGGCTGTTGTGTGAGATACAGTTAAGGTAATGTTAATAAAAATCCAACCAGATGCAACAGTATGCAGATATTTATTTACTGCAGAGCTACTCTACATGTTTCAGGTGTCACAGCACCCATCATCAGGAGTACGAAAAACTGTAACCGCAGCCTCCGGTACAGGTCATAATACTGGTACAGCTACTTCCCTCCAACTTAGCCCGATCGGGCCACGTTGGAGGGAAGTAGCTGTACCAGTATTATGACCTGTACCAGAGGCTGCGGTTACAGTTTTTAGTACTCCTGATGATGGGTGCTGTGACACCCGAAACAAGAAGAGTACCTTTGCAGTAAATAAATATCTGCATAGTGTTGCATCTGGTTTGATTTTTATTAACATTGAATTATGATGCAAGGAACCATGAGCTTAAAACAGTTAATGTACTTGACTTATCAGGATTTGATTCTACTTCAGTCTTCTGGTAACTTTCTGTTTGTATACCTACTTTTTATTTATATATATAAAAGTGGCAATAGTAGGAACAACCCAGAACCAACTGAATCCTTAACTTGACCAATAAGGCCGCATTGTTGTGGACAGTGTGGTACTGTACATGGCATAGAGGATTTTAGGATTATTGGAGTGATCCTTGATAGCTTCTACTAATAAAGAATATAAATATCCCCACAACCTGTAAGTTTGAATCTCAGCAGGGGTAAGATTTTTTTCTGTTCTCAAAAGCATCTGTACTGGCTCTGGGGCCCACCCAGCCTCCTCTCCTGTGGGTACCAGGGTTCTTTCCAGGGCATAAAGCAGCCAGGGTGTGAGGTTAACCACTCACCTCCATCTAATGCCAAGGTTAAGAATTAGTGGGGCTATACTTCTGCTCTCCCATATGCAGTCATGGCTGGATAGAGAAAACTTAACTTTGCTTATCAGTCTTAATGGAAGTCAGTTATGTGAAGACTGTAGTTATAGCCAGCTCCCAGAACATTGTGTGCATTAAAACTTAATTAAGGAATGGATACCACGGGAGAGAAGGAAAAGAGGATGTCCAAGAAAAACGTGGATGGAAGGAGTACAAGCAGCCATGACAACAAGAAATTTAGAACCAGATCAGTGGAGAAACAGAGAGGAATGACATTTAGTTTCTGGAAGACGGTGACAGCTGTTAAAAAACCGGCTAGATAGATAGATTAAATCTTCATGAGATGGTGGGCAGTGTCCACTATAATCAGGTGTAATAAATGTGCCATTGGCACATACCTTTGGAGAATAATTTATGTTCCATATCATCCATGAATTTGGCATTTCAGGTGTGCAGTATGATCGGACTAGTCCAGGTTTCAAAGCACTGGCAAGAATTGCTTCTCTTTGCAACCGGGCTGAGTTCAAGATTGGTCAAGAAGGTGTTCCAATTTTGAAGAAGTAAGTGCACTGTAAAATGCATGCATCCTTTCTAATAATTGGACCTTGGTCACTGTTCTGTTGGCTTAGTGTGACTTCTGGGTAAATCACTTTCCATTTCAGTGTCTGATTGGACCCAACAGTTTTTGTATTAAAGAAGATAAATTGATTGCATTAGGTACTGTATGCCAAAATATGTAGACCTTGGTATTTTAAACTTGGCTGAGATGGAGATGACTAGATTAATAGTAACATCTCCTGCAGGGAAGTGAATGGAGATGCTTCAGAGGCTGCATTGCTTAAGTGTATGGAGCTTGCCTTGGGCGATGTGATGTCCATTCGTAAACGCAACAAGAAGGTGTGTGAAATTCCTTTCAACTCTACAAATAAATATCAGGTGTCCATCCATGAAACAGAAGATGCCAATGATCCTAGATATCTGATGGTGATGAAGGGTGCTCCAGAGAGGATTCTGGACAAATGTTCTACCATCTTCATTGGTGGCAAGGAGAAGGTTTTGGATGAGGAGATGAAAGAAGCATTCAACAATGCATATCTGGAGCTTGGAGGCTTGGGAGAACGTGTGCTTGGTGAGTTCGCTTTTCAGTACCATGTCTCTTGAGAACTGTTATACTAGATGTTGATGGGCAAGGCAGGCAGTTTGTATTGGGAAATGAGAAATGCATATAAAATGGACATAAAATCTGTATGTCAGAAACCACTTGGGAAATATAGGCTTATGTTAAGGTGTGTCTCAGACAAGTAGGTTATGGGTGTTGACTGGATTCACTTCTCTGAGAGTGCGGTGTTGTTGGTGTGCTTGTATGAACATGGTGATAAACTTTCAGTTTTCAATATTGCAGGTTTCTGTGACTGCCTGCTCCCATCAGACAAGTTCCCACTAGGGTTCGCATTTGACTGTGATGACCCCAACTTCCCACTCACTGGATTCCGTTTTGTGGGTCTCATGTCCATGATTGACCCACCACGTGCCGCTGTACCGGATGCTGTAGCCAAATGCCGGTCTGCGGGTATCAAGGTCATCATGGTGACTGGTGATCACCCTATCACTGCCAAGGCCATTGCAAAGTCTGTAGGAATTATTTCAGAAGGTAAGATTAACTTTTATCCTGGATGGTTATTTTTTGATGCATGTCAAATAAAGACTGGTGGAAGTACATATTCCAGTATGTGTTTTCAAATGAGTTTTTGTCGTGTTACATGTTGACTGGCTATATGGTCATTTATTCAGGAACAAAGCTATTGTAAAGATTGCCACTGCACCAAGTCACATTTAATTTATTGTATTTCTCAGATGTTAACTAAATGTGTAGATGTTTTAAATGAAAGTTACAGATTACAGAATGGTTTTTAGTTTGTTATGAAAGTGATTAGATTGGATGGCTGGAGACAAAAAAAAATTAAATTTGTCCAGTAACAAACATGTTTTACATAAATATTTGCAGGTAATGAAACTGTTGAAGACATTGCGCAGCGACTCAACATTCCAGTAGCTGAAGTAAATCCTCGTGAAGCTAAGGCTGCTGTGGTCCATGGAACTGAGCTTAGGGATTTGACTTCAGACCAACTGGATGAAATCTTGAGGTAGGGCATGTTACTTTCACTTTGTTAGCTTCTTGACAAGAAGTTTCCTTATGATGGTGACCTGCAGAAGAAACTTAACATCTCTGTATTTATATATATATATATAGAGTGACCTGTAGTACAGCATTGTGTATAGCACAAACTCAGAACAGTTAAGTAAACTTGTGAACCTGATGGGACAGGTTGCATTTTGAATTGAGTCTGTACTTTTCTTCTTCTTCTTGTTCTTGTTTTCTTTTTCTTCCTCTTCTTCCTCCTCCCCTCCTCCTCCTCCTCCTCCTCCTCCTCCTCCTCCTCCTCCTCGTCGGGTATCTCTGGGTCTCCCTGTAGTTGTTAATTCCTTTTTGTCTTGCCAGCAGTACTTCTGTAGTACTGTAAACTCTGTTATGAGCGGACTTCTTACATATGTAATTTCAGAAATAATGGACACAGTCTGTTGGTTCTGAAATTTTGGTCCACAATGGGAGTATGTGAAATTAGCAGTCTTGACCGTTAACTATTGAAGCATCCACTAGATTGCATATGGAGACATGTGTCTAGTCTTTGCTGACACTCATATGGGGGTATGATATGTATGCATTAGTGTTATTTGTACATATTAATGTTTTGGCGACTTTTTAGTCTGTGTATGCAATTCAGAAGTAAGACAATTGGCATTATTGGTCCACCCAGTCCCCCTCTTATTCCATTCATTTGGTGGTGTATATACCACAGTGAAACTGTGTTCAGTTGGACTTCACCCCAGCATAAATAACAGGAATCCTGAAAACATGCTGCTGATACTGTTACAGATACCACACTGAAATTGTGTTCGCCCGTACATCACCCCAGCAGAAGCTTATCATTGTGGAAGGATGCCAGCGAATGGGAGCCATTGTAGCTGTGACCGGTGATGGTGTAAATGACTCTCCTGCCTTGAAGAAAGCTGACATAGGTAAGGCCAAGTTCAACAATACACACATGCATACACATACACACACACGTGTGCGCACGCATACACATACATGTCCACACAAAATGAAGCCACCTTCCTTGAGAAATAAACTGGAAGACATTCAGTGGGAGCTTGCAACAGCGCAATGCCTGGCAGCATGCATGCAGTCACAGGATGGTCATTTGGTAAATGTGATTTCCTTGTAAAAGTTAAAGTTGACACTGATGACGTTGCATTGAAAACTGAACCCTTATTCATCACTACAGTACAATAGTGCCTAACTTGATGACATCATCAAATTAATGTATGGTTTATATGAATTTGCTGCAAACAACGCCATGAACATGCTGTAAAATTTGGTGACTTGATGACACAACATTGCATGTGGTGCCATTTCTAGGAATGCACCCCTGATGTGAAATGGGGGTTACTTGTGCTCTAAACACACTATTATTTAGTGTGGGCCAGATTTGTGTCGCTTTAGCAAGCACAATTGGATTTGTGGTACAGGAATGCATGCATTAGATGCAATGATTACAGATGATACTGTAGGAGATTGACTGGTGTTTTCTATGACAAAATGTATTTGACAGTGCTAGAGGAGAGGTTATCAAAATCAATATTGCATTTCCATAACAAGGAAGAATAATTTTAATATTTGACTTTTCAGTGGCTCTGACTGTATAACATCAAATTGGTACACCTGTAACTGTTGGGTTTCAAGCAAGTAGCGTACAGCGTATTCTGCAAGAGCTGAACTGTTGTGCATTGGTATCATGAGATATTTTGTGCCGTGACTAACGTTATATTGTGTTTCAGGTGTTGCTATGGGTATTGCTGGTTCTGATGTTTCCAAACAAGCTGCTGACATGATCCTCTTGGATGATAATTTTGCATCCATTGTTACTGGTGTAGAAGAGGGACGACTTATCTTCGACAACCTAAAGAAATCCATAGCTTACACCCTGACGTCTAACATTCCTGAGATTTCGCCCTTTTTGGCATTCATCCTGTGCGACATTCCACTGCCCCTTGGAACTGTCACCATCTTGTGCATTGACTTAGGAACTGACATGGTGAGTTCAGTGTTTGTAATTCTCATCTGTTTGTAAGTCAGAAGATTTAATTTACTACTGTCAGGTGTTATGTTGTAAATTAGTACTTAACAACAATTTAAGATATTAAATTTTACTATATAATTGGAGAGAATTGCAGAGTTAGAGAATGGTCCTAAATAGGGTTTGTTTGTGTTGTTCTGAATATGTTATTCTTAGCATTTTGTTAACTTCAGAATTTATCTTTCACTAAGAAGATGTTGCTGTGATCTCTTTGTAAGACTGTGTCCTATGTGTGATGCTGCAGAGTAGCAGGAGGCATGCTGCTTGCATTTGCAACCACATGTTCCAGATACTAGCAGGCACGAATTTGATTATTTACTGCCTCCAGGACATGATTGTCCTGTGTGTCCTGAAAACCATAGTGCCTCCGCACGATGTTTCACGAGTATTTTGAGATTAACATATGGCAGTCCTATGCTGTTCCATGTTTTCTTGTGACCAAAGAATTTTAATTTATGTTTCAGAATAGACAAAATATACTATATATAAAACTAAGATGACATTGCAACAAAAGGAAATTTAAAGAAGTGTTCACGGAGTTAAGGCCAGTGTACTTCAATAAAGATTACATGTTTTAATGCTCTGAAAACATTTTTTTAAACTTGTGTAAAAGTAAGTCTGTTGTAGAAGTATCAATTTAGTGATATAGTCCAGTGGTAGATGTGTACTCAGTTTCTTTTGCAGGCTGTGTCACATTCCATGGCATCAAGGGCACTGCATTGCGACTGTGTAAATGATGCTTGTTTCTTTTAGCATTACGTTTCAGGATGATTGGAGTTCTTACTTTAGCCATGTCTTTATTTATTAAATCGTCATTCATCAAGTCCTGTTTCATACTTTCATTAATTAACTTATTTAATAAACTTCTTAATATTTAGTTATATCTATTTAATATGTGTTAGTTTATTTGCGTGTTTTTGCAAATTGTCAAGGAAGGTGTTGTAAATTGTTGGTCATATAATCCCTGATTATTTTTGCATTAGAGTGGGTTCCTTCAGTAACCTTTCCATTTTGTATATTGATTACTTGCAGTAAAATGCAGTGTAACCCCAGTATACTGGATCTGTACAATTTACCAAAATATTTATTCTAACATGTAATTGTAATACCTGTAAATAGTCTAAATTCTTCACATATTAAGTTGGTTAAGTCTGTTCCCAACTTCTTCTTATGTAAAACACAGTGTCTCCTTTTTTGAACTAATTATCATCACAAAGGTATGAAAATAACAACATTTCGTTTTTGTTATTTGAACCTCTGAATCAAAATATGTTCCTGTGCCTGCAAAATCGGGGACCGTGGTAGCACAGTGGTTAAGGTGCTGTGCTACAAATCGGAAGGCCGCTGGTTTGATCCCAGCTGGTGTCATTGGATTTTTCATTGACATAAAATCCTTCCAACCGCACTATGGCCCTGGGGTTGACTCAGCCTCTAACAGAAATGAGTACCAGGAGTATTTCCTGGGGGTAAAGGCAGCTGGTGCG
>Ga0123357_10007157_pt1:0-12500 | contig 13735 bp, 8 predicted proteins | sample TergutEmb28metaG_FD_89873 | JGI IMG/M metagenome (GOLD analysis project Ga0123357, IMG submission 89873) | Embiratermes neotenicus P4 segment gut microbial communities from Petit-Saut dam, French Guiana - Emb289 P4 | ecosystem: Host-associated > Arthropoda: Insects > Digestive system >... | reverse complement strand
AAACAAACAGCACACAAGGAAGTAGCGCAGGAATGTTTGAATTAAAGAGGGAATAATGGAATGCAAGCAGACTGTACATAAATTGTGTATGAGACACACTGAAAGACAGGGTTGTGTATTACATCGTATACATTACCACAACTTGCATTAGTCACATTTAGAGCATGCGCAATCATATCTATAATTATATTGTCGTAATTGGTTTTCTCCTCAGCATGGCCCCACTGTGTGTTACAACAATTGGCATGTTTACATTGTTCTGTTCGGCAGCACTGCATGGCTGTGTTGGACTACTTTCAGCTCTTGAGTGCTGAATTTGAAACTGCATTCACTGGGCGTCACTGGGAGGAAAGGGGAGATTGACAGAATCTGTTTCATCCATCTTGCAACGAGCTGACGCTCAAAGAACCCGAAGCGCCAGTTCTGCACCAAAAAACAAGTAACGCTTTCTGCGCTTTGTACTGCGCCTGATTTCAGAACTACAGTTGCGATATCACATCGCCCCCCGCCCCCTCCCCACCGTTGCAAACTCCACCACATCCTGAAGAATAAAAACCAACTAGATGCCACTTATTTATTACAGTTTAAATTGAAATTAAAAATTAAATCGACATTAAGTCACTGTTCTTAATTCCCACTCAGAATGTTCCTGATTTTGCGTCCAAACGGCTCTCACTTCGTATCCATTCAGAACTGGGAATCGAACCCGGGACCTCATGGTTAGTAGGCAGAGACTCTGACCACTAGACCACGAGGCTGGTCGAATACATCATTGTGATAACTGAAGAATGAGAACCAATTAGATGCCACTTGTTATTTTATTGTATTTCTTATAGACTCAACATGTTTCGGGCACTACTATGCCCATCATCAGGAGCTCACGACTATAATGTTGATTACCTCATTGGTGGTTTCATTCTTGGTTTGCTGTAGGTTGGAGGTTAGGTGCGGTTAGGCTGAAGTAGTGTCCGGGCTGCAGGCCAAAACACAGTCGTGCTTTAGCCTGCAGCCCGGACACTACTCGATCGAACATATACCACTAAGAACCACAATATTACATTAACACCACCTCTTCCATCTTTTCAGAAAGAGACGACCAATGTCGCGAGCTCCTGATGATGAGCATAGTAGTGCCCGAAACATGTTGAGCTTTTAAGACGTACAATAAAATAATAAGTGGCATCTAGTTGGTTTTTATTCTTCAGTTATCACAACGATGCACTGTTCAACAGACATCAAATCAACTACGTCCGTTTGACAGCATTACCTTAACAATTACAGTAAAATCTCTTCTCCTGTAGACGCGTAAGCAGAGCTATAAAATTCACGTCATGTCTAGAATTAATGAGCACAACTGATAACAAAAACCCGGAGTGTGGACCTGCATTACAATTTACTTTATTGTCAGAGCTTTCTAGTTGCAGATGGTGAGTTTTTTACACAGGCAGATCGCCAGCGGTTAGTCGCGGAATGGAAGAACTTGCAGTGGATGTGAAAGACTGGCAGTTCTGTCTGGCTGATAATGTCAGGTCGCTGCAAGATTTCGGCCTGGAAATACAAAGCGGCGTTGAATCAGCAGAATTGCACACTTCTGTGTTTGCTGCATATTCTCGGAATTGTTCCAGTGTCTTTGAATTGTCACCGTAGGACGGATTTGAATTTTGTATTGTGCATCCCTCTGCACTGAATATTGAAAGATTCTGTAATTCCAGGTTTTTATCTTTAGGCGAGGGAGCAGCATGATTATCCTCAGGAATGTTCGGTTCCACTTCTCTACTTGATTGAATATGATGGCCGGATTTTTTGTTGGGAACTTCTCCGTCAACGAGGGGAAATTCGGGAAGAGACAGTTGAACGGTGTTGTTCTTGCCCTTTTGTGATAGCAGGTTACGTTCTGTTCCGAGAGAACATTCAGCGCCACTGGTGGCGGTATGAATTTCACCATAGTTAGAGAGATCATCGAATTTACGTCTTGCTGCTCGTGATATGCCATTTAAATTCTGATTTTGTTCTGTTACACTTGCAGTAACATTTCGTACGTTCGATTCTGATTTGGAAATGTTCTCACAGCCGAGAATGTCGAAATTTATGTATTTTCTGTGAGTGTCGCTCCTTGCAAATCGCGTCATTGACCTGACCCTGTATCCTGCATGGTGCAGTATGTCGCAACGTGATTGGAGAACCTTTGTGAGACGTAGAGTGGGAACTGACATGTCCGTTGTTCGAGTGTCCCTTTCCTTCGTCGCGGAACGTAGAGATGGAAATGTGGACGAGCGAGTGACGGCGCATTGCGGTGTTCCGCTTTTGCTACTGACTGTGCCACTCCGAACTGCATCAAACCTCAAGTTTAGCCTGTCACCTGATTCTTTGAAGGAACACTCAATGCTGTTACACGACGAAACTTGTGCCTTGTGTTTGTTTGTGTGACGACTGTGTCTGGAATTGCGCTGCTGCTTCCTGAAGGAGCGCTGGATCTTCAGATGTTCTTCTTGGAATATCTCAATATCTTCAACTTTGGGATATTTTGTCGATTTAGTACACCTTCGTGATTGATCTTTATCTTTACCATTTACGTTTTCTGTGATGTCGTCAGTTACTGGGAATTCCTTCGATATATTAACATCATCTGCGGGAAGGCATGGAACATTCTTATTTGTGTGCCAAGCGAGCATCAGAACACCTGGCTGAGTGTCCTGTCTGAAGCTGCAAGGGAAGGAAGAGTTTGGTGAGGACGTAAATCCTGCGTAGGAACCTGCTTTCTCGCCGCCTTCTTTCGCCGACTTGCCCCTGACGCCTCTCCCAGTCGGTTTCGCATGTCTGCAGATGACGCTAATGCACGTCTCATTTAGCTTGTTTCTTGTTTTCTTCAGTTTACCAATTTTACAGGAATTCAATCCAGATCTGTTCTTAATCAGCTCCTGCATACTGACATAAATCTCTTGTCCTGTGGATGTTGAACCACCCGACACCTCCGAGTCCCCGGCGTTGTCCTGTCGCTGTGTATGACGACGTCGGAACGAGACGACAACAGGGCGTTGCGACTCGTGCAGCTGGGTCGAGTCGGTTTCCAAGTAGCGACCCAGGCTGGCGACGCCACAGTTGCTGGTGTTGCTAGTGGCACTGTGTCTGGCAGACAGCACTGTGTAACACTGCCACCTGCCGCCGCCTCGCGACCGACTCCTGCCCAGGTAGCGCGCCAGCGTGTCCTGCGGCACAGATGCAGTAACTCTGAGTTAGCAATTGCAATAGTGTGTCCCTGTTACACAGATACTGTTACTGATTGACCGATACGTTATCATGTTTCGGCTCCAGTGAGCCATCAGCAGGTTAACTGAGCTCGATTCAGAATATATTAACTTTTCAACTGGACGTTCTTTACCATATTGTTAAAGCTGTATGCGTACTTTGAATTTGATGTATGTTTGTCCGTGCATCATAGTATAAGCGTAGAGAAGAAAACCAACTAGATGCTGTTGAATGATTTATTGCACTTATAATCTGCTCAACGTGTTCCGGGCACTTATGTGCCCATCATCAGGAGCTCGAGACTGTATTTGTGTTATTGCCACATATGGTGTGTAATGCCTTGGTTTTTGGTGGTCGTCGGTCAAGGGCAGGATATGTGTCCGGGATGAGGGAAATTGTGCACAATTTCCCTCAACCCGGACGCATAGCCTGCTGCCCTGCTCCTGACTGCCCACCACCAGCAACCAAGGCATTACATACCAAATGCGGCAATAACACAAGTACAGTCTCGAGCTCCTGATGATGGGCATATAAGTGCCCGAAACATGTTGAGCAGATTGTAAGTGCAATAAAGCATTCAAGAGCATCTAGTTGGTTTTCTTCTCTACGCTTGTATGCGTACGTTTAAGTCACATTGAATTAGTCCATTTCTGAAGTTATTAGTTTCAAGTATAGACTATGTGGGTACGGCGTCACAGCGCAACTGATTGTATTGCTGTTCAACTAAGCTTACTGTGCACTGCGTTCTGTAATCAGGCTAGTAACAACGTAGCTAGAATGCGTAATTACGAAATGAAGGTAAAGGCGACACGATCGTTCGAGACGTCGGTAACCCAGTGACATGTGCCCAGAGGATTGGAATCTTCGGCAACAAAATGTGACAGCTTCCAATTCCGCATTTGCATCTACGTGAAATTTCGGTGTAAACTTCGGTATGAGTACTGTAACTGGCTCGTCATATGACACATTTGACGTAATAGTCTAAAGCTGATTTACTCAATCATCCAGCGGCAACCGAAAGGGCCTGAGATGTTCAACAACTGATATTTCTACTTGCATTCAACACCGATCGTAGCATTACGTAAGCTATAGGGCTGAACCCGGTAGCCGGGCGGTCTAAGGCTTGGGTCTACGGCCGCTCGATTGCTGGGAACGCGAGTTCGAATCCCGCTGGGGCCATGAATGTCTTACTCTTGTGAGTGTTGTGTGTTGTCAGGTAGAGGTCCCTGCGTCGGCCTGATGGCTCGTCCAGAATAGTCCTGCCGACTGTGGTGTGTCTGAGTGTGATCTAGGAACCTGGCCTACTGGGGGGCTGTCGATTGGTGGATTGGAATACGATAGGGTCTGTAATATTTATTGTTGTGTCATTCAGGTTGTGGGACTTGCGAGAGCAGTGAAAACATGTTCATAGCAACCGAACTGTTAAATAGGAACTGAACGTTACGTCACAGCACGTAAACGTATTGTAATAAAACGAACATTTACAGTGTTGTCAACAGTATTGTTATTTACAAACAGCCCCGTTGAAGAGATACGTTACTTTTGCAAGTTTAATACACAATGAAAAATTTACTTCTAAAACCACGTACACCCCAGTGGTTACTCTATATACAGGGTGTTTCAGGAGGTATAGTAAATATTTTAGAAGGTGGTATTATGGACTATTCCGAGTAAATAAGCTCATATAAACATCTGTCCAATTTTCAATGGGTGTGAAGATAAAGCTGTTTGAAGTTGGCATGTAAAGTTTAGATTTTTGTCTGTGGGGGTGGATGACGAGCGAAGTTTACAAAGAAAAAGTAAACGCAACAGATGAATTGGTCGCTCTTATTGTGAACAGTGCTGCCCTCATAAAGCAAGAACGCCAAGACGACCTCAGGAGAGCTACACGTACTGTTGCCAAGAGGGTTGAAAAGTGCGTTGAAGTCGATGGTGGGATTTTTGAACACTTTCGTTGAAGTGCTGCAACTTATTGAGATCATTTACATAACCAATAAATGCAATCAATACGTCATTTGTCTTTCCTTCATACTTTTGGTAAGGCTTTTTATGCGTAACGTTCAAACAGCTGTATCTTCACACCCATTGAAAATTGGACACGTGTTTATATGAACTTATTTACTCGGAATAGTCCATACTACCATCTTATAAAATATTTATTATTTCTCCTGAAACACCCTGTATATATAAACACGTTTCACATCCAAACATCGTAAGTTCGGTTCACGATGTATTTACGTGTTCGACGTGTTTCCAGTCACCAAGTGACATTTCGTCCCTTCACAGAATCAAGTGATTGTTATTTAACGGAGATGAAGTATGTTTACTGCGCGGTACCAACTGAAACTTTTAATATAATTCAGGTAAAATTAATTACCTGCTTTTAGATGGTTAAGCTGGGTTCATTAAGTGCCATACAAAGGTACACAGAGCACTGCTATATCGCAGGTTGCTAAAGTCTATAGACCTACAAGCGGTAGCAAAACAGTGCTGGAGATGAATAGTCTGCGTGTTTGTAATAAATCACTTACAGCTCACTGGTGACTTTGATGTATTCTGCTGCCGCCCACCGCTTGTCGGCAGTTAAGTAATTAACCAGAAATCTAATAGCGTCAGCGCAGGCTACGGTACATGCCTGCCCGTCATCTTACGTTCTGTCGGTAAGCCTGCGACAGACACTAACTGTATTTTCGTACTTCATCAACGAACGAGCCAGTTCCCATTAGCACACACTTCACGCTATTCTTGCCACTGGCACGTCTATAATTATACACCATCGTAATAAGGCCAGAACTGCGCATATCACAACGGTACTGTCGAGAATTCGTGGCCTGTGGGTTGTGACGCCATGTCGTTGTGTGAATGCATTCCGACGTTTCGGAAAATCGTAATGAGTTTATCTTCAAGGACCAAGCGGTACAGAATATGACACCACTGCGTTTCTTCGAAACGTCGCAAAATCACACGCCGATCACTACGGCGTCATTTCACAAAAACTCAAGCCTCAAATCCAGATCTGATTTTGTGTTTAGACCGTTTGCAGTTGGTGTCACGTAGACTACGTGACCTTACAGCGCATTTATCCTACGTTTCAGCATGAAATTAGGCGACAGGAGTTCCAAATCGTTTGCTAAGACTGTATATCGGTGGTGACAAAACGTGATTTGTAAGTGGTAAAGTTTTAAATTCCGTAATGATGAACATTGTCTTGTCAACTGTTACGGGACAGCGGTATATAGCTTGTCAACTGTTATGGCATGGCGGTACATAGCTTCTCAACTGTTATGGCTAGGCTGTAGATAGGTTGTCAAAAGTTACGGCACAACGGTACAGTATATAGTTTGTCAAATGATATGACACAGCGGTATATAGCTTGTCAAATGTTATGGCACTGCTGTAAATAGCTATTAAACTGTTATGACACAGCGGTAAATAGATTGTCAACTGTTATGACAAAGTGGTAGATAGCTTGTCAACTGTTATGGCACAGCGGTATACAGCTTGTCAACTGTTATGGCACAGCGGGATATAGCTTGTCACCTGTTATGGCACAGCGGTAAATAGCTTGTCACCTGTTATGGCACAGCGGTAAATACCTTGTTAACTGTTATGGCAGAGCGGGAAATAGCTTGTTAACTGTTATGGCACAGCGGTATATAGCTTGCCAACTGTTATGGCACAGTGGTAAATAGCTTGTCAACTATTAAGTGACAGCGGTATATAGCTTGTCAACATTTATGTGACAGCGGTACGTAGCTTGTCAAATGTTATGTGACAGCGGTATATAGCTTGTCAACTGTTATGTGACAACGGTAAATAGCTTGCCATCTGTTATGACACAGCGGTATATAGCTTGACAACTGTTATGACACAGCGGTATATAGCTTGTCAACTGTTATGGTAAAGCGATATATAGCTTGTCAACTGTTATGTGACAGCGGTAAATAGCATGCCATCTGTTATGACACAGCGGTATATAGCTTGACAACAGTTATGGCAGAGCGGTACATAGCTTGTGAACTGTTATGACACAGCGGTATATAGCTTGTCAACTGTTATGTGACAGCGGTATATATACCTTGTCAACTGTTATGGCACAGCGGTATATAGCTTGTCAACTGTTATGGAACAGCGGTATATAGCTTGTCAACTGTTATGGCACAGCGGTATATAGATTGGAAACTGTTATGGCACAGAGGTATACAGCTTGTCAACTGATATGGTACAGCGGTATATAGCTTGTCACCTGTTATGGCACAGCGGTAAATAGCTTGTCATCTGTTATGACACAGCGGTATATAGCTTGTCAACTGTTTTGGGACATCGGTATATAGCTTGTCAACTGTCATAGCACAGCGGTATATAGCTTGTCAACAGTTATGGGGCAGCGGTATATAGCTTGTCATCTGTTATGACACAGCGGTATATACCTTGTCATCTGTTATGACACAGCGGTAAATAGATAGTCAACTGTTATGTGACAGCGGTATATAGCGTATCAACTATTATGGCACAGAGGTATATAATTTGTCAATTGTTACGGCAAAGATGTATATATCTTCTCATCTGTTATGATACAGCGGTATATACCTTGTCAACTGTTATGGGACAGCGGTATGTAGCTTGTCAAAGATTAGGGCACAGCGGTATATATTTGTCATCTGTTATGACACAGCTGTATATAGCTGTCAAATCTTATATGACAGCGGTAAATGGCTTGTCAACTGTTATGGCACAGCGGTATATAGCTTGGCATCTGTTATGTCACAGCGGTAAATAGCTTGTCATCTGTTATGACACAGCGGTAAATAGCTTGTCAACTGTTATGACATAGCGGTATGTAGTTTGTCAATTGTTATATGACAGTGGTATATATCTTGTCAACTGGTATGGCACAGCGGTATATGGCTTGTCATCTGTTATGACACAGCGGTAAAAAGCTTGTCAACTGTTATGACACAGCGGTATATATTTTGTCAACTGTTATATGACAGCGGTATATAGCTTTTCAACTGTTATGGCACAGCGGTATATGGCTTGTCAACTGTTATGTCACAGCGGTATATACCTTGTCATCTGTTACGACACATCGGTATTAAGCTTGTCAACTGTTATGGCACAGCGGTATATAGCTTTTCAACTGTTATGACACAGCGGTATATAGCTTGTTTATCTTTTATGACACAGTGGTACATAGCTTGTCAACTGTTACGTCACAGCGGTATGTAGCTTGTCAACTGTTATGTGACAGCGGTAAATAGATTGTCAACTGTTATAGCACAGCGGTATATAGCTTGTCAACCGTTATGTTAGAGAGGTATATGGCTTGTCAGCTGTTATGTGACAGGGGTATATACTTTGTCAACTGTTATGTGATAGCGGTATAGAACTTGTCAACTGTTATTTGACAGCGGTATATAGCTTGTCATCTGTTATGACACAGCTTTATACCGATTGTCGAATGTTATGGGACAGCGGTATTTAGCTTGTCAACTGTTATGGCACAGCGGTGTTAAGCTTGTCAACTTTTATATGACGGCGGTATATAGCTTGTCATTATTATGGCTCAGCGGTAATTAGCATGGCATTTGTTATGACACAGCGATATATAACTTGCAAAATGTTATGGTACAGTGGTATATAGCTTGTCAACTGTTATGTGACAGCGGTATATAGCTTGTCAACTGTTATGTGACAGCGGTATATAGCTTGTCAACTGTTATGGCAAAGCGGTATATAGCTTGTCAACTGTTATGTGACAGCGGTATATAGCTTGTCAACTGTTATGTGACAGCGGTATATAGCTTGTCAACTGTTATGTGACAGCGGTATATAGCTTGTCAACTGTTATGACACAGCGGTATCTATCGTGTCAACACTTATGTGACAGCGGTATATAGCTTGTCAAAATTTATGTGATAGCGGTAAATAGCTTTTCAATTGTTATGTGACAGCGGTATATAGCTTGTCAACTGTTATGTGACAGCGGTATATTACTTGACATCTGTTATGTCACAGCGTTAAATAGCTTGTCAAGTGTTATTTGTCAGCGGTATATAGCTTGCATACTTATAAGTCACAGCGGTATATAGCTTGTCAACTGTTATGTGACAGCGGTATATAGCTTGTCAACTGTTATGTGACAGCGGTATAACCTTGTCAAATGTTATGTGACAGCGGTATATAGCTTTTCATCTGTTAAGACACAACGGTACATAGCTTGACACCTCTTATGTGTCGGCGGTATAAAGCTTGTCATCTGTTATGGAACAGCGGTATTTAACTTTCCAATTGTAATGTGAAAGCGTTATATAGCTTATCAAATGTTATGGCACAGCGTTATATAGCTTGTCATCTGTTATGACAAAGCGGTATATAGCTTGTCAACTGTTATTGGACATCGGTATATAGCTTGCCAACTGTTATGTGACAGCGGTATATGGCTTTTCAACTATTATGGCACAGCGGTATATATTTCTTCAAGTGATATATCACAGCAGTATATAGCTTTTCATCTGGTATGACACAGCGGTATATTGCTTGTCAACTGTTATGGCACAACGGTATATAGCTTGTCAATTGTAATGTTTCACCGGTATATAGCTTGTCAACTGTTGTGGCACAGCGGTATATAGCTTGTCAACTGTTATATGACAGATGTATATAACTTGTCAACTGTGTTGTGACAGCGGTATATAGCTTGTCAATTCTAATGGCGCAGCGGTACATAGCTTGTCAACTGTTATGGCACAGCGGTATGTAGCTTGTCAACTGTTATGACACAGCGGTATATGGCTTGTCGACTGTTATTTGACAGCAGTATAGAGCTTGTCAACTGTTATGGAACAGCGGTATATAGCTTGAAAACAATTATGGCACAGCGGTTTATAGCTTGCCAAATATTATATCACAGTTGTATATAGTTTGTCAAATGTTATGTGACATCGGTTTATAGCTTGTCAGCTGTTCTGTCAAAGCGGTGTATAGTTTGACAACTTTTATGGCACAACGTTATATAGCTTGTTAACTCTTATGGCACAGCGGTATATGGCTTCTCAACTGTTATGTGACAGCAATACTTATTTTTACATATATTATCGGACAGCGGAATATATTTTTTAAACTTTCATTAAACAGACGTATATACCTTGTCAACTCTTAAGGCACAGCGGTACATAAATTTTCAACTGTTAATACAGAGCGGAATATAACTTGTCATCTGTTATGGCACAGCGGTATATAGCTTGTCAACTGTTATGGCACACCGGTGTATAGCTTCACAACTGTTAAGAGACAGCAGTACATAGCTTGACAAATGTTATCGGACAGCGGAAAATAATTTGTCAACTGTTATTGGACAGCCTTTTATAGCTTGTCAACTCTTAAGGCACAGCGGTACATAACTTGTGATCTGTCAATGTAGAACGGAATATATCTTTTCAAATGTTATGAGACAGCCGTAATTAGCTAGTCAACTGTTATGGAACAGCGGTATATAACTTGTCATCTCTTATGTCACAACGGCACCTAGCTTGTCAACTCTAATGCCACAGAGGAAAATAATTTGTCTGTTTTTAAACAACAGCGTAAATAGCTTATCAACTGTTATGGCAAGCGGTACATACCTTGTCAACTGTTATGGGACAGCGGTAGATAGCTTTTCTACTTTTATGGCACAGAGGTATATAGCTTGGTAACTGTTAATGCGCAACGTTATATGGCTTTTCAACTGTTACCGCACAACGGTAAAAAGCTTGTCCACCGTTATGAGTCAGCGGTACATAGCTTTCCAACCCTTATGTCACAGCGTTACTTAGCTTGTCAACTGTTAATGCAAAGCGGTATATTTCTTGTGAGCTGTTATGTGACAGCCTTATATAGATTGTCAACTGTTCTGGCACAGCGGTTCATTGCTTGTCAACTGTTATGGGAGAGCAGTACACAGCTTTTAATCTTTTAGATTACAAGGGTATATATCTTGTCAACTGTTATGGGACAGCTGTAAATAATTATTCACCTGTTATTGCACATCGGTAACCAGATTGTCAACTGTTGTGGCACAGCGGTAAATTTCTTGACAACTGTCAATGCACAGCGGTATATAGTTTGCCAACTCTTATGACACATCGGTACCTAGTTTGACGCCTGTTATAGTACCTCGGTAGATAACTTATCATCTGTTATGTCACAACCGTAAGTAGCTTGCCAACTGTTTATGCTCATAGTTTTATAACATGTCAACTGTTATGACACAGCGGGACATAGTTCTTCAGCTGTTATGTTGCAGCGGTATATAGCTTGTCAACTGTTAAAGCACAGCTGTACATAGCTTGTTATCTGTTTTGGCACAGCGGCAATTAGTTTGTCAACTGTTATGGCACAGCGGTTAATTACTTGTCAACTGCTAATGCACAGAGTTAAATAGCTGGTCAACTGTTATGGCACAACAGTACATCGCTTGACAACTCCAAAGTGGCAGCTATAAATAGCTTTTCAACTGTTATGGCACAGTGGTACATAGCTTTCAACTGTTAAATTTCATAGGTATATAGCTTGACAAATGTTATGGTACAGCGGGACATAGCTTGTCAACTGTTATGGGACAGCGGTACATAGCTTTCCGTCTGTTAAGGCACGGCGGTACATAGCTTGTCAACTCTTATGGGACAGCGGTATATAGCTTGTCAACAGTTAATGCACAGCGGTTCATTGCTTTTGAACTGTTATGTGACAGCGGTAAAAATCTTGTCAACTGTTATGGGCAGCCTTATATTGCTTGTCATCTCTTATGGCATTTCAGTAAACCGCTTGTCATCTGTTTTGTCACAGCGGTACATAGTTTGTCAACTCTTATGCGACAGCGGTACATATTTCTTCAACTGTTATGTCGCAGGTTTAAATATCTTGAAATCTGTTATGCCACAGCGGTACATAATTTATGAACTGCTATCTGACAGCGGTCTATACGTGGTAGGGTCCATAATTTTCCGGTCTGACCAACTTTGAATGGTGACAGAAATGAAACAACTTTGATATTTTACAATATAATCTCCCTTTACTTTAACACACTTTTCATATCTGTGAACCAGCATTTATATGCCCTTCAAAAAGTACTCTGGACCTTTATCTGCAAAATTTTCCATCACAGCGCTTTTGACCTCCTCCTTATCATCAAATTTCCTACCCCGAAGATCTTTCATTAGTTTGGAGAAGAGGTAATAATCACTGGGTGCCAGATCTGGGCTGTAGGGTGG
>Ga0123357_10007156_pt1 | contig 13735 bp, 10 predicted proteins | sample TergutEmb28metaG_FD_89873 | JGI IMG/M metagenome (GOLD analysis project Ga0123357, IMG submission 89873) | Embiratermes neotenicus P4 segment gut microbial communities from Petit-Saut dam, French Guiana - Emb289 P4 | ecosystem: Host-associated > Arthropoda: Insects > Digestive system > Gut ... | reverse complement strand
TTTTGATTTTCTCTACAATTCTGCCTGAAGTATCTCTTATTCTAAGAAGAAATGAGCAAGATATGACCAAAAATGTACATTGGTCTTCATGTGAAGTACCCATTATTCTCGTTCTTTTTAATTAAACTTGAATTTTCTCGATAAAGTTTTGAAAAATACTCGAACATGAAATTATATGAAAATCTATCCAGTGGGAGCTGAGTGGTTCCATGCGGACAGACAGCTGGACAGACAGATATGACGAAGCTAACAGCCTTTTTTTGCAATTTAGCAAAATCGCCTAAAAATTGTTACCAGTGCAATCAGCAGTTCAAGACAAAAGGAGGCAGTTTCAACCGCAACCTGCAGCAAAGGGAGTTTCCATCAGTGAGCTAAAATCTTGTGTGATATTCATTAATGTCTATCTACAGACCATCAGATTAGTGACACAGTTTCAAAAACATAGTCAAAGTGACAGGTAATAATTACTGATAAAAATGGTGCCAATAGAACAAGAAACCAAATAAGTGCACAGCAGTACAAGCTGAATATTACCTGTAACCTCATGCTGAAAGGGTTGATGTTCCTCTTCCTGTCCGATGTGTATTGGCTGATCAGCTGCCGTAGTTCTTTGTTTACACTCTCCATTGTCTCACAAGCAAACTGCACTGGTGGTATTTCCTTCTCACTTTTCTCTACCACTTCAAACCATCGCAAGATTCCTGGCAAGGAGCTGGATATCACCAGCACTGTACGTTCTATCCACAGGCTCTGTTTGTGTACGAAAATAACTTAAACAACAATTTCTGGGAAAAACTTTTAATGCCGGTTTTCTTTTAAATGTTGAAGTCAATGTAGAGAAGCTATAAATAACTACAAAGTAATGATTATACAAGGTAATGATCCATTCCATGACAATTTCCACTACAGGAGAATCAGATTGAACAAAGTTCTCAGACATAACCACTAAGACATGTACAATGTACATATCATCAAGGGCTGGGACAGGGTTTTGGTTTCCCTCTAAGTTTAACAGGGACAGAAATATTGTCTAATGTCATGCAGCAGTATGTTTTTTTTTTTTTGGGGGGGGGGGGGGGGGGAGGGGGGTCATAGCTCTCAGTGAGTCATGATACTTCCCACCCCTTATGGGACATGAAGTTTCATAGCTGTGATCAAAATGGACACTATAATGAGTCAGTCAAATCGAGCCCATAACTTCATACAAAATGTTAACATTCTTCCCCATTTTCACCTAAAATCTTCCAGTGATCTCTTAATCCAGGTTTTCTGATATTTTACATGCACTTCCCATTTCTACCACGCATACAATGCAGAATGCCCTGCCAATCGCATCCTCCTCCATCCCCCTGTTACTTTCTCTACCTTGCAACAGAAAGATTCTCACCAGGGTTTAACGATCAGGTGTTGGGTAACTGGTAATTGCATGTTTTTGATCATTACATTTGCTAATGGCCAGTGAAACTTCTGTCAGTAGATGGTCCTTACTAGAGTACACTAGGGCACACATCTTTCAAACACTTACTTTGAACTCATTGTCTTTATCAACAGGTCCCTTGTGAACGGGACGATCAAGCTGGAACCTTCGGACGTCGTTAACCTGATAGAAGCTTGCAATCTTTTCTGGAATATCAGTGCCAGCTTCAACAAACAGTGGATTGTCTTCAGGTATTGGTTTCACATTGCAGATCTGGATGTCTGAACACTTGGTTAAGGAAATTCATAATTTTGGGTGGAGGATTCAAGTCTTCTGGGGTATGATACTGTGTCGCTGAGTGAGTGGTGTCCAGCATTGCAAAGGGACATAATGCCTTAATCTTCAGGAACACTCAGTACATACATACATATGTATGATAAAGAATACAGTATTCTCCTTGGATTGCTCAACTCTTGACGATGAAGGTACCATGATCTTTAGAAACAATGGGAACCACTTACCCAGTGACACAGTGTAACATCCCAGAGGACATGAATCCTCAGCAACACCACTGTGAGAACCTCAGATCTAACAATTCATAACTTTTTTCTTGCTTGGAGTCTACAGTTACTCACCTAAGCACACTCATTGACCTTTGTGCCTACCAGACAAAATACTTTTCACTTTATCATTTTGTTGATGACGTTACAAAATATTCACATTCTCATGCTCCTGTGTTTGCACGGTAACTTAATTTCAATTCATGAAAAACAATGAAATGATAAGTAGTCACATCAAATTTAGTGTGAAAGTGGTGGTGTGGAGTTTATTTGTACACATAATCATATTATCTATCCCTGAAGCTGTCCATTTAAAACACGATCCATCTGCATCATTGATGGATACTCATCAGCTACAGAATATCACCGAGTCATTACTTGGCATTTTAGCAAAGTCATAATCACTTAGTTGGCAAACTATTTTTAATAATGTAATAATTTTTTAGAGGATTCCAGTCTTCTGGAATGTGACAGTGTCACTGGTTACATGGTCTCCAAAGTGCTGATGGATCATCCATAAAAAATGAGGATCTTGAACTTCTGAAGATGAAAGTGACACTCATTTGAAACAGTGGGGAACACTTACCCAGTGATGCAGCGTCACATTCCAGGAGACATGAATCCTCAATTACACAGCTGTGCAAACCTCAGAACTCACATAATGATTTTTAATTGTTAAATTATCTGCATCAAACGCCCAAGAAAGTCTGCACTATGGAGTTAAATAAACATGTATTCTTAAAGGTTGGGCCTTGTTGGATGGATGATGCATTTTTCAGGAACAGAAGGATACATTGCCCTTCTGAATTTATAATGGCATCATCTGGTGCAGTGTTCTTCATAAGGATCTGAGCCGATGGAAATTCTGTCTGCAGTCGCTGTGTGAACGCACCAATTCGCTCATACTCCAGGCCACGGTAGACAAATAGTTTATTCTGCAGGAGATTAGAATGCATTAGTAATCCTGTTGATAGCACCTACTAATTAATAAACTTATCTACAGAGCTAGGTAAAAAAATGTCTGACGGTAGGTAAAATCTTAAACATAATATGAAAAGTTGTACAGAGCATAAAAATGCACCTCACCCTCACAAAAAGTGGAAAGCTGAGCCCATAAAAGCCAACCCTGAAGTACTCAGGTTCAGGCCTCAACTGAGTCAGGATATTGTCAAAGAACTTAGCCTGTGTCTGGAGTATCTGGCTTAACTTGGCATAGTCAAAGAGGCGGCGTTCATACAGTTCCGCAAGCTCCTTGCAAAGGGGGATGCCCTTTTCCCAGCACTGCAAAATATGGGATATGACAGGTCATTAAACTGGGAGTGGCAGATTAATTAAACAGTGACAACAATAATGGCATTTCAAGCCATTAAATGTCAGAATCATTCAGCACACAACATGTCAGGTATCATTTTTCCACAAAAGGCACTGTAATTCACTGTACAAGATGTGTTATATTCACCTTGCCACTGTCAAAGTACTTGATGATCTGGTGATACAGTTGTTCCTTCCTCTGCCATTCCTGTTGTCCTGGACAGTGTGGGTCTGATACCAGCGTGCGGGCTGTCCAGCTTAGTTGGTCAGCATATAGCTTCATGGTGAAACCCGCCTCTGTATAGTTTTCTGCCGGCAGATGAAGGTCGTGTAGCTTGTAGATGTAGCGCAGATACATCTCCTTGCGGTTGATTTCATTTTTGTAAAAGTTCTGAAAGAAAAGGTGCAGTATGTGGGATAATGCAGTCATCACAGCTTTGTTTTTGACGATTCAGGTATTCTGGTATGTGACATTGTGTTCCTGGCTGAGTGGTACCTGCCTGATATACTGAGGTAACATTGGGCCTTCACCATCAAGCAGTCCACTTGTGACCACGAAGACAGAGGCACTACAGGCCCTTGAAAAGTCAGCAGTCACTCACCTGATACAGTGTCAATCCCAAAAGACTTGAATCCCACCACATAAAATGCTACATAATATAATGGTAACTGACACAGAAAATGTAGAAGGTGGCCTTCATCTGACTATTCTACATTTCTGCATGCACATACGGTAGGAATCCTCTGAAGGAGTGGTCCTTTCATCATAGGGGCCACTGCCCACACCACACATCACAAGCACAAGAGATGTCCATATGCCCTGGGTGGGATTTGAACCCACAGTCCTAGCAATTGAGCAGCTGTACATCTACAACTTTGACCACACAGTCAGCAGGATTGGCCAACCCACATCTCGTGTAAGAAATTTTTGGATCTTCCAAAAAAAACTCATAAACCAGTTCAACATACTGTTCTCAAAACAATGGTCCATACTCACATTCCTTCTGTACCAAACATCATTACAACCCAATCATAATTTTAGACAAATGCTGCCATACATTGAATATAAACCAAAGTCATTCCACTTGTGACAATCCCGTTATTCTGATGATAAAGTGAGGTGGTTCCAGTGTTCACTTTATGTGTAATTAGTAATTTTAGGAATTATGTAGTTGAGTCAAATGAAACGTTTAAAAATTCTTTCAGCAACAAACATAGTGCAGAGACATTCAGTACAACTTTGACACTTGCCAACACAGTCCCAGATCAACAACACAGTGTACATGCTTCTAAGCCATGTCAATGACTAGCTGTGCCCAAGGCTGCATGCAGTTTTAAGGTATTCAATTTACTCACCCTCATAATTTCATCCTATTACGTAGTCATAATTCAAACTAAAAGTGGACCAATGGCAGACAAGAAGAGTGAAGACTGGAAGAGGAGTTTGACAAGGACGCTGTTTGTCACCAATTCTATTCAATCTATACAGAGAATACCATAACAACGAAGCTCTCCATGGCTTTGGAGACTTAAAAATGGAAGGACCAGTAATTTGCATTGTGCAATATGCAAATTACCTTGTGTCATTGGCTAAGGTAGCAGCGATACTATGGGGCATTATTACAAGACTAAATGAAATTGGCAGATGCTATGGAATGGAAATGAATGTGGAAAAAAAACTTATGGTGATGGGAATCTCAGGGCAACCATCCTCAATAAGGTTACTGTACATCAAAAACAACTGGAGAATGTGAAATATTTCAACTATTTGGGAAGCATGATAACAAATGACGCAAGATGTACATGGGAAATTAAACCCAGGATTGACACGGAAAAAGCAGCTTTCTACAAGAAGAAGGCTTCTATCATCAGCAAATTGGACTTAAATGTAAGAGAGAAACTAGTAATTTGCTACATTTGGAGTACAGCTTTGTATGGTGCTGAGACTTGGACACTTTTAAACGAAGATCAGAAACACCTGGAAAGTTTTGAAATGTGTGGTTGCAGAAGGATGGTTAAGATCAGTTGGACCAATCATATGAAAAATAAAGAAGTATCAGACAGCATCAAGAAGAGAAGGAATGTCCTACACACAAAACAACAAAGGAGGGCTAACTGTGTTGCTCACATCTTGTATAGGAATTGCCTTCTAAAATGCTTTATTGAAGGAAAGGTAGAAGGAAGGATAGAAGTGATGGAATGAAGAGGAAGTATAAACAGGTACTGGATGACCTTAAGGAAAAGAGAAATTATTGGAAAATGAAACAGAAAGCACTAGATCGCACTCTGCTGAGAACTGGCTTTGGAAGAGGCTGCAGCCATTTAGTAAGACAAAAGAATGAATGAATGAGTTTTACTTATTTGAGTACATACAGTGCCTTTAACGACTCATGTAGGGAAATTTTTGGTGACATCATCATGTTATGTATTTCTTATCATTAAAGTGTTAATTATCCAACCGAACATAACCACAGAGATCCTATACTTACTGATGACATGAACCAGAGTAGGTATGATAATTGTGGGTGATGTCCCATTGCGTACATCTTATCAACAGGGTTGTAATTATCCGTCCAAACACAATCACGCAAATCTGTATGGTTGTGTTTGGTCCGATAATTAAGACCTTATTGATGTGTGTAAGGAAATTATTTTATCACAGTACAGCAAGCCTAAGTAAGATAAGAACTTTCACGATGTAATTTTGCATAATCCCCACTTATCAAAAACCCTGATAGAGTCATAAGAAAAGACATTCCTCCAAAGATTCATGACATCAGGACTTCACTGCAATACTTCCTGGATAGAATGAGTTATGACAGAGAGACAACAATAAGCAGCCACTACAGTATCAATCAATTGCACACCAGTCTCTAAGCACTGGTGAGATAGCAGCACATCCAGCAGGACAGGCCTTACTGCTGTATTTTGTTCACTGACAATGACAGGCCAGAGTGCATATCATGGTCACATCAATATATACCAGCAAGTTGACGGTGCAGGACATGCGTTTGTCCCGGTTCTCATCACCCTGAATGACACTACGGTAATCCAGCAGTCTCTCCAACAGCCTTGTGACTGAGCTGATGAATGCCGCCCCACTTTCCTTCCAAGCTGGATCTTCTGACTGCACACGATCCAACAGCCTGGAAACAGATTGGTACTGCTCTCAACAATGTACACAAATACAGTAAAACACTTATTTTAAGTTCCTATAGGGACCACCTAAATTGGCATACAATCCAAGGAAGTGTAAAATACGGGAAACATTGTTCTTACGGGCATGTGGCTAAGAAAAAAGCATGCAAAATCACAGAATATACAAAATGCAGTAATGTAAGTTTGTGTTTTACTGTGTTTTGACACACACACACACACACATAACAGATGACTTGCAGATGTTCTAAAATTAAATTTATTCTCACTGGCAAAGATTAAATTTTGTAATAAAATATTCTCATATTTTTACATTTTCCATTCCTCATAATCACATCCATGAGGCCCAGTTCAAAACAGGGAAGACAGTTTAACTTTACTGCCAGGCTGCTGTTTGGTTGTTTCAGTGACTAGTGACCAATCAAATGACTGCCGTCTGCTCAAATGACTTTGTGAATGGGTGAGGGAAAAATATCATAGAATTTAGTTTTGAATATAACATGATATATTAATGTTTAATAGCTTTCAGAGAAAATAATTCCACATTACCTCAGTTTCACTCAAATATCAACATTTCTAAGTACAGCTGTGGGACAACTCTATCAGCAACGATTTTCCAACACATTTGCATATATTAAAGAATGTGACACAGAAATTTAAGACATGCGTATGGATAATGTACAGACTTAATGTCAGAATAAACAAAAGAAAACAAACTCACATGATAAGACAAAGATAGGTTCCATAGCTACTGATAATAACATTCAATTAATATAGCATATTTACCTAAATGCAAGATGAAAATTGCTCCTAATTCATATTTGATAAATGACAGGTCACCTTATAACTGCGCACAAAGTTAAACATATTCTGTATAGGTTCTTTCCTGAAAACTTAAGATTATGGACATGCGTCATCTCATATGCGGGTAAATATGGTATACTTACTCAACAAAAATAGATACATTAATGTTACCACAACAACTACTTTACACGCAACTAACTGTCCAACTGTGCATCACTGATACCAAGGCCTGCTATTAGACACAGTACTTATACAGATTCAATCCACTCCATTTCCTCAGATTCCACTGCAATATTAAGTCTCAGTCTTATAAATGGCTGCTATCTGAGAAGTCTCTGCACCAACATTTTCTATACAGTTTATGCTTCCTCCATCCAACCTGCACATACATCTCATTAAAATCCCTTGTATCTGAACACATTAGCAGCACCAAATAATAATCATCAACAACTGGGTATAATCCATCCCCGGCTTGTTCCATCTTCATGGGTGCTGGTCTCTCCATATTTTCCTTCGTCAACTTGTGTTTCTTCTGCTTATTGCAATGCATTCATACATTACCTTGCAAACTTCTGTTATTGATCATTCATAATACGTGTTGGATCTACTTGCATCTATAACCCCCCCATTATTGTAATTTAAATTGCACGTATTTTGTTCTTCATTTACTGCAGCAACATTAAATGAGCCACGCAAATAACAAACTACATCAGTAAGTTCTATTCTCTGTCACCCACTTAAATCAATTTTATGAAATCAAAACAATTTTTAGTTTTCATTTTTCTTATACTACAAATTCATGTCCTTCCCTCATAGCAAAGAATCTTGTTTCTAATTTATCTCTTTCCATGACAACTCCTAACAAAAATTCTGAACATATTTCTCAGGTAGTTATGATGAGGCTATTAATGAAGGTGGGAAGCTGATAATATTTTGAAAAACCTTTCACAGATAGCCAGCAGGAGGATTTCTCAGGATTGGAGACTTGGTGCACAAATGACAGCTTTTGCTGTACAAAGTTCTGTGTTATGACACTTCTATAAAAACCTGAATCTTCTTTCATCTGAGGATGGAGGTGTTTATAATTAATTATGGATTGTATCCAGCGGCAAGCTTCAGCATTAAACATTTCGGTTATGCTACCAGAATGCTAGTTATTTCTTGCTTTGGCCATGCATGTTACATGCACTGCACATATCAAATTAGTTGCTTAATTACAGGTGGAGAAAATACTTCTGAGGTTCCACTTACTGCATTTTGTAACATCCACTTGTCATTTCATCTCTAATAGAAATTACTTCAACTCTAAAGTTTATTTATGATTCTTATAATGGGTGAGTAATGGACAGAATGGCAAATTGGCTGCTAAAATATAGCACATATTTCAACTGGTCAGGATTTTTAGTTTGGACTCAGGATACCAGAAATTGCTCCAGTTGGACCCACCAGCAAAATGACACAGTTCCACTATCCAGAAGCTCTGACACCAACACTGCTCTACAGGCATCGGTCAAACAGTTGATTACAACACTGACCTCATCCCAATAGCTTTAGCTCTTTTTAAATTTATCATTTATATGTCCGTGCATCGCTAATATATTCGCACAGTACAACCAACAAGATGTGACGTTTCACAATTTATTTATTTCTGTAAGACGCTCTACATGTTTCAGACGGTTTTTCCGTCCATCATCAGGAGCTCAGAACTGCACATACAGTGTCAAGTATTTGTCCGACCAATACCTGACGCTGTATGTGCAGTTTTGAGCTCCTGATGATGGACAGAAAAACCACCTGAAACATGTAAAGCGTCTTACAGAAATAAATAAATTGTGAAACGTTGCATCTTGTTGGTTGTACTCTGTGAATAGCTTTAGCTCTGTGTGATTGCAGGCTTCTGCCACAGTGTAAATGAGCAACTATCAATTAACACTGTGTAACATCCCAACAGAGCAAACACCAGCTTTAGTGTTGCTGAGCGCGGCATGACACGTCACAAGAACGCAGTGATACCAACATCACATAAAGCTACTGGTAACAAGGGGGAATATATCATGGAGGGTATACTGTTTGATGTTCACACTGGAGGTGGACATGGTGTGGAGATACACCATAAACATACACTAGAACTGAAAGTTTAACTCTAAGTGAGCAATATAAAATCATGGCAATGATATAAAAATACTGAGATTATACCTGAAAAGTATAACATATAGAGACTATGTACTTAAGTACTGGAAGATGGAGAATCGGGTAAACAAAACATAATTATAAAGACCAAAAATCAATGCAGTAGGATGGTAAACTTCATAAGTTCTGCTGGGAACTGCCTGGCTTTACTCCCCGGCGGACAAATGGGACGCTGTTCCGTTAGATGTACATACTTCCATTCCAAACGGAAAATGCTGTCCTGCAGTGTGCATTTAAATTGAAAAGTGGTCCAGCTGTGGTAAAAACGTGCAAATTTATGAGGCTTTAAATTAAAGGTTAAACATCACTGTCCTGCTTGTTTACAGTCTCTATGTGGCAACAGCATCTTTCACATAGAGTGTAGAATGCTGAAAATTCCTGTGAATGGTTCTTCGGACTCGTCCTGGTGTTACAAGTGCATGTTGCTACAGAATGGCTAATGCAGGATTTGGAAATTGTTCAAGCAGATAAATGTTTCAAAGCAAACAATGACAGACTGTTTTAAACACGTTTAACTGTACTGAAGGCAAACATTCAACTTGGATTAAAAGTGCAAGTGCTGAAGCTAGCAGTATACTGAAAACTCTAGTTTGCTTGAAAGGGATGCAGCTTCTGCAACAAACTGGAGTTGCAAAATACAATATTAACTTCTCTTTAAGATCCTAGGTGCCTGTAATGTTATACTGGTAAACAGTTAGTGACACTTCAAAGGAAATGCCAGTTGACAAAGCATAACACCCTACAAGACTTCAGTCTTCCTCACAACTGCTGTGGGAAACTCAAATCTCATATATTTCCACTTATTCCTGAAAATACAAATTTAATGCTTCAGGTTAACATCAGAATGGACTGGCCTGATCCAAAATACAGTGGACACAGGCATCACTTGTACCCTGTAATGCATTTGCATGGCCATACAGAGTTAATCTTTTCTAACAGTTCACACAGAGAATTCATCATGGAAGCAGGAACCAGCAGGGGCATCAAAATCAGTTGGGTAACATGACGGATTGTGCTGTGCTACAAATCAGAAGGTAGCTGGTTCGATCCCAGAAGGTGTCGTTGGGATTTTTCATTGACATAATCCTTCCGATCGCACTATAGCCCTGGGGTCGACTCAGCCTCTAACAGAAATGAGTACCAGGAGCATTTCCTTGGGGTAAAGGCGGTCGGTGCATAAGGCTGACAACCTTACCACTATCCTGTGCCATTGTCATGAAATCTGGGAACCTTAACTTCCTGGAACCCTCTGGGCCACTCCAGGCCTGTAAAGGACGCTTTACCTTTATCTTTACCTTTAACGTGTTGGATAATAAGAATCATAATTAGTAAGTCTACCTCAATGTCCAAATATCTAAAGATGAAAGATGACAAAGTGGTTGTAGAAAATGAGAAGGGTGCAGTTTTTCCAACAGAATTTAAACCTTCAGTTAGTGTTCAAAGTGGGAGTTCAGGAAAACAAAGTTAGGCAACTAGGGTTCTGCTAGTATTAGGGTGCAGTACGTCCTACAGAATTTAAGTCTTCAGTTAGTGTTAAAAGTGGAAGTTCAGGGAAACAAAGTGAGAGCTCTGTTAGTATTACATAGTGCTACTACAATACAGAATTGATTACTCACACTGCGCTTAAATGTTCCCTGGTTCGCAAAAACAGAAACAAATATTACAATTAAATTTATGTAACTTTGTAGGAATTTGTAAGCACTGATAATGACAAAAAAGTGTCCAGTCACAGGAACTCACATAGTGTTGAACAGTTGTCGGTACTCATCATCCCCCTTGTTTTCACTGATCAAGATGTCCAGCTTGTCTATCAACTCTGATTCAACTTGTTTGAAATTGCCGTGGTACTTCTGCTCACATTCCATCATGTCGAAGAAGATGTGAAGTGTGGCCTTGCGAAGCTCAGACTCTGGAACCAGTGTAACCTCCAAAAATGGACCCACCATTGATGGGATGAAGCTGATCTTGTGTTCGCCTGAATCAGGAAACAAATGTAACAATGAATTACCCAAAAAGGAATAATTTACAAATGTAACATGAACTGAAAGAATTCAGGTTCTCATAGTGGTATTGCTGAAGATACAAGTCTGGTGGGATGTTACGCTGTGGTAACTGGTAGTTACTGTTGTTTCAAAAGAACACAGTTCCTTCATCTTCATGATCAAGCAACATTCGTTCATAACCTCAGAAACTATTTACCAGTTGAAATGATATAACATCCCAGGAGACTTCAGTCTTCTTAACTTAAACTGGTTCATACTGTACAGGATTTCAACTGATACTGTTCCAAATTAACACTGCAGCAATCACCAGGTGTTACAAGATGTGCATGTCAGAGAGTAAGTTTTATAACAGGGTAGACAACTAGTAAAAGCAGTCCTGTTACAGGCCTGGAGTGGTCCAGAGGGTTCCAGAAAGTTAAGGTTCCCAGATTACAAGACAACGGCACAGGATGGTGGTAAGGTTGTCAGCCTTATGCACCGTCTGCCTTTACCCCCAAGAAATACTCTTGGTACTCATTTCTGTTAGAGGCTGAGTTGACCCCAGGGCCATAGTGTGATCGGAAGCATTATGTCAATGAAAAATTCCAATGACACCATCTGGGATTGAACCAGCGACCTTCCGATTTGTAGTACAGCACCTTAACCACTGTGCCACCAATGTTCCAGGCTGAAGAGAATCTTTTCCTAATTCATCAACTGAAAAACTACGGGTTGCCTTACAATCACACACAAAGTTAAAAATGTTCTGTAGAGGTATTTTCCAGACAACTGAAGACAGTGAAGGGGAGTTGTCATATAAGTAGAGGTGTCCTATATTTGAGAAAAAACGGTATGCATTCACACGGAAGAGGTAATACTCTCTGATTTATTGCATAGGTTTCTACATGACATTCTATGTTTGGCATCAGTCATACTTATGATAACTTTCTTTGTACAGTAAATAAACCTTTCACCGTGGTTCAAGACAGTGAAAACAAAATGCCATTATGTACAGCACACAGCACAGAGACTACGCACCAAGGTTGGACCACATGGAGAGGATCTGAAATCCCATCTCAACCCTCATGTCACCATACTTCTCAATGATCTTCTCTCGTTTCACCTCACTGAACTTCTCTAACTGCAAGGATGGTTGCGTTAAGAATGCCACTGCTAGGTTGAAGTAACTGCCCCACAGCTGCAAGTACATCAGTATAATGCTTAGGTATAAATAACAGATCACAGTCATCAACTAACGATGTGCTTGCAATTGAAACGTTACTGGTATGAGAAACAAAAAATATTTCTAAAGTATGACAATGTGGCATTCGGTGTGAACACCAACTGGCCATTTCATAGTAGCACATGCCGTCAAGCACATTTTTTAAACAAACATAACATAAAAACTGGCAGCTGGGTGATATGGTACACACATTATAGTTGTGATCTGCCAAAGATTATAAAACTGTCATAGTTAAACCAGGAAATAATGCATATTACAATCAGCCAACATGTAGACGATTGGTTATCATCAAGAGGCGTTGCCCCGTTCTGCACGTTGCGCAAGAATGCAGTACTAAACTACACAGAGGTAACAAAAGTTTAATTTTTGAGGACTCAGCTATTAGGTTTGACTAAATCCCCATCAAAACAGGAAGAATGTTTACAAATACCAGATGTCAAGGGACAATCAGTGGGGTAGGCCCCAGTTCAAAGTACACTGCTAAATCTTTGAGACTAAGGGCAAATGATGTAGTGTTGATTAAAGTGAGAATGATTACTGAACATTATATCAGAGGGGTCTACCAGCAGTAGTAATGTCAGATGATTGTGTAGAATTCCTAGGGCAGTCAGCTGTGCGGTAGTGGCAGATGCCAGAATAGAGAAGAAGCAGAAACAATTTCCCCATAATTCCTGATTATGTAAATATGTTTAAAGTCAATTATCTAATTAAAATGAATGCCCGATTCCATAGCTGTAACTTGGCTGATAACACTGAAGGGGCAAAATCAACCATGGGTATTAGGAACTTTACAATTAGTCATGAAAGAAACAGGGAGAATATTGGTTTCAACCAGTCTTTAATATACATAAGCCCCTTTCTCCCCACTCTCTCTCCAATGTTTTTAAATTTGCCTCTCTTCAACTTGGGAGCCAAAAAACTGTAGAAACAATTTTCATGTTTTCTCCCGTGCAATTATTACGTTAAGATTGATAAAAATACACCAACAAATTGCACTTGTTTATTAAAACACCTTAAAACACCATTACAGTGCGTGTCTCGATTCGATTCCTAGTATCTCCAACATGTTTCG
>Ga0123357_10007155_pt1 | contig 13735 bp, 10 predicted proteins | sample TergutEmb28metaG_FD_89873 | JGI IMG/M metagenome (GOLD analysis project Ga0123357, IMG submission 89873) | Embiratermes neotenicus P4 segment gut microbial communities from Petit-Saut dam, French Guiana - Emb289 P4 | ecosystem: Host-associated > Arthropoda: Insects > Digestive system > Gut ... | reverse complement strand
TTTTTTTTTGGTGTTTTTGGGCCGGTGGGGGGCCAAAGGGGAGGAGAAAAAAAAATTTGGAATGTTTAAAAAAAGTTTGGAAAAAAAATTTTTTGAAAAAAAAAGGGGGGGGGGGGGGGGGGGGGCAACGTTGAAGAAAAACTGCGTAACATGAAGTTGTTTTATTTTTGTTCTTCGCCAAATATCATTAGGGTGGTCGAATGAAGTGAGTGAATTGAGCGGAGCATCTGCGGTGAAGTACTGGAGAAGTTTGGTCGCCGGTTCGATTCCAGATGATGTCATTGGAAATTTTTTATTGACATAATCCTTCCGATCGCACTATGGCCCTGGGGTCGACTCAACCTCTAACAGAAATGAGTACCAGGAATATTTCCCGGGGGTAAAGGCGGCCGTTGCATAGGGCTGACAACCTTACCACCATCCTGTGCCGTTGTCATGTAATCCGGGAACCTTAATTTCCTGGAACCCTCTGGGCCACTCCAGGCCTGTAACGGGACTGCTTTACCTGCTATACTGGAGAAGTTTGATGGGGAAACCTTAAGTTGAAGAGACTCTTCGAAGTCCTGAGCTTAGGTGAGAACGTAGCATGTAATTGAATCTTAAATAAGATGAGAGATGTGGATTGGGTTCATCTGGCTCGGAATGGAGACCATTAGCAGGATTTTTTTAATATAGTAATGAACCTTCGTCCTTTGTGAAATACTGGGGATTTCTTTCATATGGCGTCGAATGGATCGAATATTGTAGACGACGGATGGGAAATATATCATGCGAGGCGTCCATGTAATATTTGAAGAGACCGTTAGAGCGAGGAAGTGAGGAAAACTACAAAAAAACGTTGAGTCGCGGTAGGATATTTAGCGATCCGATACTCCGTTTTATGAAGCAGAAACGCCATTTACTCGACCGCAGTTTCTCTCAGGTCTGTATTTATGGCTATTAATGAACTTCGTGAAATATTTGTGAATTTAATGACGGTGACGATTTATATCGTGCTGTTCTGGATTGTGACACCGTGTAGTCTGTTTGGAGGTTATCGGCATTTTGGAGGACTCTATCTCATTAGGGTCACTCTGCTCTGGTGATGAAGGCAGGGTGTTCGTCGAAAATCCTGTTACCCCACGTACCATGTTTCACGTTGCTAGCCAGAGGGCCACACGGCAAATACAATAGTTTTATGGGGTGCTTTATTTGAGTGCTGGCAGGACCAGCCTCTTTAAAGAATGAGTTTTTGTGAACAGATCCGACACGTCTGGAAAGGACTGAGTCTTGAGTCCTATTTCTCTACAAGATATTTCTACCGCTTGAAAATCGCCTGGAGCCAAGAACATAGGAAATAAAAAAATCCTCGTTTAATCTTGAGGAAAAATAGGATATACATATATATATATGTATGTATGTATGTATTGCAGGGTCTAAAGAAATCTCGCCCCCGAAACAACCGTCTCCTTGGACTGTTCGGGATTGCTTGAGGCCGAACTAGCTTGTACCGTCCGTTATTGCTACCCGATCTTCTTAAGGGTGCGGGGTGTAAGACGATTGCTGTTCACTTTAACCCCCCCCCCACAGTCCTCGTCTCCCAACGTCAAAGATACATTGGGATAATCCCCTATCCTGGATTCTCAACATGCCTCTGGAAGGGAGATTCTTCCCCGCTGCAGGCACACCGTTCTGCAGGCGTTCTTGATATTAGGCGTCCGTATACAGCTTGCCCATGACCCTCCTGTTTCAGACATTCTTTTGTGCTCATGCTGCTTAGAGGGGAGCAGTTCAAGATATTTCTACTTTGTTACATGTGTTGTGAAGGTGGTACAAAAATACGAACAGAAGATTTTTTTGGAGCTGGTGGCAATTGGAGGGAAATTACATTTTAGTTTACAGGTTTTCATACCGGTCGTGAAGGGGGAAAGGGAATGTTGAAAGTGTTGCGGCGTTGGGGTGCCCTTGCCTTCAAAGGTGTTTCGGTTCGATACACAGACCTAGTTGTACACACCCCATGTGTTGAAAGAAAGTTCCTGCTGGGAAAAATTGATCGGAAAACTCGCGCGTGCCTTCTGAATTCGAAATAGAACCGCCGCTGTTTGGGCGAGAATAACTTACAGTTATGTAGTGATTAGGCTGCGGTCTGGCAGACACGGATATCAGGGGCGATGTTCTGCACGTCTTTCTTCAGGGTAAGATGACAACGGATGAACCAGTTTTCACCAACACCTTGCAACCAAAGTATATGGCGTCAGGTCCCAGAAATGTTCGTTTCTCCGTGAAAACCAGAGATGTTAGTAATAAAAGGTGTTTTTGTATATGCACAAGTGTTTATTATCATGGATAACTGACCGAATGACAACACTGTATGTACAGTATGTGGTCACACTGGTGTGTGCGATGAACCAATTAAGACTGCTGGTTGCTTAATCTATTATTGAGGTGTAATAGAGAGACGTGTTTATTCCGTAAGTAATTCTCCTACCAAGGAATCATCAGCTTATTTGACTGAAGCATGTTAAATCGGACATTACCAGTCTATGCGGAGGTTACATAAGAAAGGGTCCTTCAAGGCTGTGGCTTTCAAAATCCAAGTAGCGGATCCTCCACACCCATGAGCAAGTAATGTTCCTTAAGAGAGGCTTGAGTTATGGTCTGTAATTAAACTTGGTTCAGATGTGAGAAACCAATATCAGAATCGTTTTCCGATATACAAAATGCGGCTTGACGACTTAAGAAGTGGCGCTGAATTAAAGTTTGGGAAGTTCTTCACGTGCAACTGGAGTCAGCCAAGTGTGGCCAGAGGTTTTCCGAAAGAAGGGGGAATGAATGTTCCGTTATCCTTGTGAATAACTGCAAATTGATAGTCTTTTATGACGTATCGTGGGGAAAATTGAGGGGAAAATTTTAAAATACCACTGTAAACGTATTGGTCCGTTTACATGGACGGAGTAAGTTTATTGAAAATTAAAAAAAAAATTAGGATAAATTTGTAGCTCTTTTTGTAATCTTGGGACTCTGTCTACCATCCGTTTAAAAACTGTCATGTTTTCCCTCTCGTAATTATAAATCTAAAGGCTAAAATACGCAGAGCTACCGTTCCGTCTGCTGTCTTACAGGAGTATTAAAACTGCGCGACCCTAAAGGACGAATAAACGCAATTGATATTTGGGAACAAAGTACTGCGGAGAATATTTAGGTCAAGAGAGAGAAACAACATAAGGATGACATAACGTGGAGTTATCTTGTACCTTCCGCCAGATATTTTTCTGGTGCTTAAACGAAGAATGTTGAGACGGGCGAGACGCATAGCCCGCGTAGGAGAAATTAGAAGGGACCTTCATATAAGGTTTGGCTGAAAACCCCGAAGGGTAAATACTTCCTTCGCAGATCTAGGCATGGTTGGGATTCAGCTAGTTGAGGGCGTGAGCCATTGGCGGGCACGTTTGAAGAGGATGCATACAATACGAGGATTTCCTGGACAAGCTACACAACTATCGTCTTCTCAAGAAGAATTTTAGGCTTACTCCACAACGTGAGTTATACGTACATTGAACTATAGCGGACATCAGGATAGGCAAGACATGTACAGAATTTTGTTGGGAAAACCCCATTGGATACTTTCGCTTGGAAGATCGAAAAGAGAATTGTAGAATAGCATTAACCCTTTGACGCCTAACGACGCTGTAGTGGTCGCACCGCACCGCTAACCTCTAAACGTTGCATTTTATATATTTATTCAACAAATATAGGTACTGAATATTTTAAACATGGTTTATACTCTCCGTTTTTTTCCTCTTCAAAACGCAGTTTGTTTCATAAATCTAACGTATTTGGTTCCTGTATTATTCACATTTTATATACAGGTGTGCTAAAATTAAAAAACAATTCCGGCGCCAAAAGGTTAAGATGACTGTTAGGATGATAAAATTAGGCTGTGAGGATGGGAAGTGGATGAAACAGGCTCAGATCCCTGCCCAGTAGCAGGTACGAGCTGTGATTTCCCTACTAGAGTTTTAGTACTACTAGTAAGTAGAAACATGAAGTTCTCAGGAAGGGGACCATGCTTGGTGATGGAATGCAGCCTAGTGAATATTCCTTGAAGTTTCTTGCCTCCCATCAGGGCATCTCATGGACGATGGTTGCGTGACTACTCTGAAACAAAGGTACATACCTACCAGACTACAAGGCATCACTTCACAAAGTACAGTAATTTTCATGTTATACGTTGTAAATCTTGTGACTGATCTAAGCACTGTTTGGAACATTATTGGCTCTAGTAGGCAATTAGGGCCCTGTGGCCCGGGGGGGGGGAGCACAACTGCGCGTTGCGGTTTGATGCCATTGGCGTGCTAATGTTGTGCCATCTGGACAGCACCACTTGCCTGCCTCACCGCTCTTCGCTAATTTCAACCCTCTGCGACATGTTGCAGTTCAGGAAACATCAGTTCGATGTTCGGCCTTGTGTGTTCACCACATGTGGTCCGTCTTTAGCTACACAAGATTGACTTCCGCTTCCATAATGATCGAATTTACCTGAAGAAAGCGCACACTTTGTCATCACTAAATACGTCCTAAAAATTCGCTGAGCGTTATATTCGGGGACGCTTATGTGTTGTCCCATTTTGCCAGAATCTCCTACGTTAAATGTTGTGACTAATTAAAATGTATTTTAGTTTCTCCTATGTTGGTGCATCGCAAAACAATAATGACTGTAGGAATATCAGGTTACGTAGATGCATATCTGCTCCATGTAATAATGTAACAAAGAAATGTTTTCACAACTTAGTCCCTTCGCTCTGTCATTGTTCTGACATGTTTTAATTAGAGAATAATTTACCCAAAACTCTGAAACTGCGAGTCTTCTGCATGTTTCTTACGTTCTGCACAACTTGCACTAAGATTTCTCTGCGTCTTGGGAGTAGATTTACAGTCGATCTTAAATTGATACCTTGTAAACGGGGAGATTTTTGCTGATCGTTGATCGAGTATCATGTTCAGATCGAATGCCACTTCTGTCCCAACTCGTACTGCACAGGAAACATATCGTTCATGGAACAGTAGTTTATCTTAACCCACCGATACACAAGTTTACAGAAGACACGAAAAACTTGACCGATACTCAGTCGACAAACATTTAAGCACGTTACGTTTTCACGAAAATGTAGAAACAAGCAATCTTTTTGTGGACGCAACATTTTGGCATAAGGTATGTTTGTGACCGAACTGTTTAGTAATGCGGGAATATCAGCTGGATCAATTGTGTGGGCTACTACAAGTTGCTGTTTCATGGGCGATATTCTGTGTCGGTTTTAAAGGCCAGTAACAGCAGGATGTTAATTTACGCGGATCATATAAAACGTTATTTTGTCCCATTCCAGCCAAAATCTAAATACATCGAAAATTTTATTTAAAATACAAATTAAAGAATTTTACGACTAATCACCCCCTAGAAGTTGAGGTTTTTCATGCGGAGAGATGCGCCTGTTGAGGTTAATAATCGCCTTCCTCAACAGCGTTGCAAAAGCGTCTAAGAATGTAACTTCCCACTTTACTCCAAATGAACTAAAACAGCACACCTAGAGGTTCAAAATTACTCAGCACTTTTACAAGTATGTACGGTAGCCACTGCTATTAACGCGACGTCCAAGTGCTACGGTGGTCCTAAAGGTTTTGGGTACCGTTGAAATCCTCATGTCCGTTTTCGTGTCATGAATTACTTTCATTTGTTAATATGAGAGCTGTTGACCTCTTAAAGACGAAACGTAATCTGCTTTATAGAAGGAATCAGTCCGTACCGCGCTGTAAACACTTTCCTCCACGGTTATAAAAACCAGTCATTTAATGACTGTCTGTTCTTAGATCCGTACAAAACAGTCAACGCATAGCGATCACCATGTAGAATTTTTGAATGTTCAGCCTGGTGGTACGTAAAGAAATCGCTAGGATTTAAAAGGTTAAGGCAGGAAACCATGTCCCTTGTGAAGAACAGTCGTGTTTACTTGTTTTGTGTAAGTATATCGTACTGAAGGCAGAGAGTTTATGAAGATATACAATGTATTTTATATAACTTCCGTTCTAGGCATCTTAATCAGTTGGCCAACAATGGTGACATCTGTGAATGATCATTGCAAACAGTTTCTCCTTCAGAAATGTTAACACTTATCATTTCAATGGAAATCACACAGTAATCTTCAGCACGTCTCCTCAGGGTGCCAGCACTATTTTCTCTGTACCCTCTGTTCCTAACCTCGTCGCCCGGAGATTCATTGTCGCCCAGTATGAATTACAGCGTTCATTTTGCCTTCGTCCATAAGAGATGTGCAAGAACTACGTAGACGACGCCGAGGGGGAATTGTTTCGAGTTTCAGAAGGGGATGTAAATAAGAGGGAAGGAAGAAATGCGAAGGGATGAAAATAAGAAGTGAGAAATGGACGATGCTGAGAAGATACAGTAAGGATTGTAATAATAGAATATGGGTCTGGAAGGAAAGAAGATCTCAGACGAATACAGGATGTTGGAAACAGCGGCATAAATGTCTAAAGAATTTTGTGTTTTGTTACATTTCGATTTAGCGTTTAATACGTGCGTAATATAAAGGAATGTAATGTTACAGTGCCCTGAAAATTGATAGTTATAGAGCTGATAAACACATTCCAGACTGTCTCAGCTAGTAAAGAAGTGCGAAGTTCCGACGATTGTGAATAGTCTTATGATGGAGAGGTACAGTTTGGAAGAGCTGTGTAGATTGTAGGGATAACAATAACACGGATCTTATAGATATAGGTTGGGAGGGTATGGCTTGGATTAAGATGGCGCAGAATATGGACCAATTGCGGGATATTATTGACACCATGATGGACCTTCTGATTCCACAAAATGCGACGGGTTTGAAACTTCATCTTCTAACTTGCCAAGAAATATCTTCTGCGGAGGGCAGAGACGCTGCAAGACCTACGTGTGCTTAAGGACCAAGCAGGAACTGCCGCCTTTCGGCTTCCTCTTCTGTAACCCTTCAGATCTCTTCAAAATGCCTTTATCGCATCGCACCCGAACCTTACTGTTCCCGTCATCCCGTCTTGCTGCAAATGTCACTGTTCTTCTGCACCGACAGCACAATTCCTTATTCTCGTAACGCATTGTTTATTTAGGTGAAAGAGTGCACTGTAATCTATGCTAATGCTTTTCCTGTACTCTGACGGCAGTGTTTCCGTCAGACCCATTGTTTCAAATCCTTTCCAGTTTATTTTTCGTCAATCGCCCTATCACGCGACGTCACATACTCTTTGAAAATGGCACCGCCGTCCAGTAACAGTCGGCAGCAGGGATACTTCTACCGTCGTAAAGCCATCTGGGGACGATTCAAACCCCGACGGATCTAAGATAAAGGCCGCTGTATCTTGAAATTGTCCCCTCACCTCACCGTCAATATCTGCATTGCACGTTACTCGTTTGTAAGTCATTTTAGTTGCGTTACTTTGCTGTTAACAACACGCAAGCACAGGATAGCTGCCGCTACAGTTGGGTCATATCACATGCCCCTCGAGATAAATCCGGCACGGCCTCAGGTTCACCCGAGGGATGTTTACAATATTGATTTTACTCAAAGTGTGGAATGGGCTGTAGGAGATTGTTGGGCTCTGTGTCGGGGGACGCGAATGATAAATGGACTTTAAAAGTTTTCTGATCGTGTTGTTGGTATTTTGACTAGCAAATTATATTTATTCCCTCCTGATACATAGGCAGGGATGTTACAGCACCGTTTGAGGCCTGAAGTTCATGCAAATGCCCTTAAAAAATTCAGTTCCGACATCAAACAAAATGGTGTATCTCCATTTCGGAGAGAGGTCAACGGGTTAATGCTGTTTAGGGAAATATAATCATTATGTAATTACATTAGGTTTGTTTTTCAGTGCCTCTTTCGTTTCCATGGACACCAAATGCAAATCTGAGTTGTTTACTATTACAGCAGTAAATGGCATTATAGTCGATGCTTCTGTTCGTATTGTAGTATTGCATAATGTTACATGAAGCCGCCTTAGAGGACAAAATTAAAACCACAAATCGGTATCGAACAGAATAGCTGTGTTTGTTTATCGAATGTATCGAAAATAAAGTTACGCGTATTCAGTTATTTTTGTGATTGTTCACAGCATATACTGTATGTCGTGATATCACAGTGTTCCTCAGAGACCGTGATGTAGCTATGAGAGCGAAAGATGGAATGATTATACGAGCCAGTCGTACTAAGATAAGGCTGTGTCAAAATTTTTCTTTGAATTTACACGGACGATTATTAATATTTGCTTTTTTTGCTTTTTTTTACTTTGCTTTTTTACTTGCTTTTTTTTTTACTTTAGATGACTGGCTAGAAGTCAGTATTCGGAAGGTCCTGCGACCGGCCATCTCGACACAGGTTTTTCTTGGTTTCTCTGTGCCTAAAAAAGCAAATGCTGAGATGGTTCCCCAGATTCCAAGTTGCCACTACATGCTTCTCATGTAGCCCTCCCGATTTAAATGTAGTAAAAACCAATTTCATGTTTTGTTTACATGTAAAATAACCACTGCCACCGGGTAACAACCCAATTGCAGTAAATAATAATAATTATTATTATTATTATTTATTATATTTATCTGCGACTCATAGGAACACATATTCGCAGAGTTTAACCAATAAGACGCAACGTTTCACAAATTCTGTATTTCTCTAAGACGCTTTAAATATTTCAGACGGGTTTTCCGTCCATCATCAGGAGCTCAAATCTGCATATACAGGGTCAGGTATTTGTCAGACCGACACTGCTACCTGCCGCTAGCCGGGCTAGCTGCAGGTAGCAGTATTGGTCTGACAAATATCTGACGCTGTATGTGCAGTTTTGAACTCCTGATGATGGACGGAAAAACCGTCTGAAATATGTAGAGCGTCTTACAGAAATAAACAAACTGTGAACCGTTGCATCGTGTTGGTTATTGTGTGCGAATGTATTAGCAATACACGGACCTGTGAATGTTAAATTCATAGGAACACACTGCAACAAAAGTAGTGACACCCAACTGGATGTTCTAGAATGTGGTTTTTGTTGTTGCAAGCATTCTTGATTGACGTCTCTATGAAGGTGAATATTAACACTGCCATCTTTTTTGTCGTTAGGGAGGCTATGTGGTTATTGTCTTCCTGCCATATAAGACTACATGGCATCAGGAATTCAGTGTTATTGTTTCTGGTCTTAGGAATATAACTATGTGTCCATCTCAGTGCCAGACATTGATGGACATTGTGACTTACGAAGGAGTGGAGGATAATCTCCACACTTTCTTAACCTCTGCACTAGATGCAGATGGGTGCTCACCTTCACACACCGGAAGTCTGACCTCATGTAAAGCTCCCCCGTTTTCAGGATCCAGAAAGAAACCTATGGGCGGTTTAACAGTAACTGTGCGTGGGGGGAATTTCATTTTCCCATAAGAATTTACGGTCCTTTGTGCTGCCGACTGTTCAAAATCGTTTTCGGAAGTCATTCTTCTGCCGCCACAGTAGGCTGTACGCAGCATCTCTCCCCTTCATATGTCTCCGCCGAAATCTATAATATTCTATTCCCGCCGGCTGCTAATGCTTTGGACTTTTTAGAGCTTCTTTGAGTCGGATCTTGTATAGGCGACAGTCCTACTGTCAGAACTCATCAGTTGAGGGCACACCCATCGCATATTTAGTTGAACTTTTCATCTGCACTTACCTGCTCTGAATGTTACTCTCTTCTAATATGTTTCCTTGTACGGAAATTTTTGGGCACTTATTTGTTCGTGGTTTAATTAACATTCATCATCCTACAAGACCGTATCCTGGTCTCTGTGTGTGTGTTTTTTATTTCTTTGGCGCAACAGCCCAACACGGGCCTAGGCCGCCTCGTTCTTGAGGCTTCTAGATCGCATCAGTTAGACACACATCAACAGGATACCTCTGAACGAGTGATAGGTTCGTGGCAGAGGCCGCTGCTTGCACAACAAACAAAAGACGAACATCTGTGTACTTGGCGGCGTCCGAACCCGCAGCCCCAGCAATCGAGCGGCTGCAGACCCATGTCTTGGACCGGGAGGCCAACAGGACCTGCTTCTGCGTTTGCCCTTGTAGCAATGCAAATGTCTCTGCTAAACTAGAACAATTCAGGGCGTCTCGAGATAGAATTGACATTTATATCCATCTCGTAAATGTTAAATAAGTCAGTAGCTCAGAGTATAGCGTAGAATCGTGTGTTTCGTGAATACGGAGTTGGAAAGAATTGGGAAGGAAGCGGTTGTGGCCTACATTGATATCCCAGCATTTCTGTGAAGGAACTGAAGATTTCCACAAAACGTACAGGGGTGCTGATAAGTCGTTAGCCAGACTAGGAAGGAAACAAGCTAATGTTTCTGTCAGAATTGCATGAATTTCCTTCGGCGCCTTGCCTTGCAGGAAAAAAACTTAATGACAGTTCGCGTCTCGATGTTGTTGAAATCTCGCGCATCCCTGACATGCTTCAGAGCTTGTTTCCTTCCTGGTCGGGCTTGGGACTTATCAATACCCCGCTAGTGGGTGTCACGACCGAGATTCGAGCTGGACACTTCCGGAACACAAATCAGATGCGTTACCGAATGATGCAGCTTGCTTTGTTGGGGCTGTCTGTAGTTCGATAGATAATTACCAACGTTTGGTAAGGACTTGCGGTTTCCGTCTTTAAGGTTAGTTGGAAAAGGCTTTTTGTTTTATGCTGAAGCTGTAGGCTGATAGACATTACAAAACACCACGGCGTCACATCCCACAGGATTAATCTTCATAGTCGTCGCAGAGAGATAACCTCACACTTAACGGCTGGGTTCACCGTAACGGTTGTTGAAGATCTGAAGGAACTGAGGTTTTTATCTTTGAAGATTAATATAATGATCTCCTAGGTCCTTCAGGGTGAAGACGAAGACAGCAAACGTAACCTAACGCTGGTACCAGTCTGCACGACTGTATGAGTCTTTAAATTCAGGATGCAAACGGTTTGAGTGATAGTCGGGCTGACGGCAATTCTGACCGAGAATTTTCATTTCTTTCTGCTGTGTGTATAGGCGAAGAACGGGAAATAGATCATCAATGCCACCTTCCAAATTTTTACATATTTGTCACTTCATTACAGTCTGTTCTTCCCATTTGAGAATTTTTGTTCTGTAACGTCTAAATGCTATCATATTAGACGCTGAAGTGCTGTCATTGAGTATAAGTTTGTGTTTACAGACAGCAACACGGACGAGAACATAACCCCAAACAGGGTTCGACCCGATGACTTTTGTACAGCGAAGAATAACTGCTTTTGCTTTACACTCTGCATTTATCGCCTTCGGCAAGTTTTAGTGACATAACGCGGTGTGAAAGAGTCTTCAGAACCTGGACGTTGCTCTTCTGTTCGATACATCCGCCTTTCTGTACTGGGCCCGAAATTTCTTTACCATGTTCCAAAGATTTCGCCACTAAGCCCTACCCTGATCCTCATAATCCAGTATGCACCATCATATCCATGTGTTAGTGAACTATCTGAAAGGAGAAGAGGTGTTAGTAGAATCTTATTTAGCCCGGCTTGTCAAGAGATTTCTCGACTCACATAAACCAAAGTTTGTCATTAGAATCCGCGACTAATCGAGTTACTGAATTTTATGTTTTGCTCACCGTGCATCCTGGTACGACTTTGGGTAAATGACCAACTTGATGTACAATTACTTTATTTAATACGTTTATTATTATAATCCTCTACATGTTTCGAGCAACTCTGTGCTCATCATCAGGAGGTCAAATTGTATTAATACAGCATCTGGTGCAGTATTCTGTGTAAGTGACCGTCCGGTGTGCAGGTTGATAAGGAACTTGTCAACCTGCACACCGGACAGTCACTTACAGAGAATACTGCACCAGATGCTGTATTAATACAATTTGACCTCCTGATGATGAGCACAGAGTTGCTCGAAACATGTAGAGGATTATAGTAATAAAAAACATATTATGTAACGTAATTGTGTACCAAGTTGGTCATTTACCCAGGGTCGTAATCAAGTTACGTCAAGTACTGGCTGATCTGTTTTATGTTACGCGTCTCTTTGTGTGATACAAAACAACCATTTGGCGTCTGTTTACCATCAACGCAGCTTTATTGGCATTAATGTTTGTTATTAATGTTGATAAGGTAATACGTTTCAACCAGTCATGGTCATCTTCAGGCTGTCGATTATCATAAAAAATTAGAAATATTACAATTGCATCAAAGACTGTTTTAAATGGCTTGAGATCACGGCCATACAGTCTTACAATATAACAATAACTGTGCATTGTTAGTATGATTAATTAACTTTAGTATCGATCAAGTTGTGTTGACGGTAAACAGCTGTTTCCCCTTATTTATTTATTGTAGCTTTTGTTTTGGAGGTTCCCAGTCGAGACTCGGTCGGGCCGTCGGCTACCTTGACTCATTTTCATGGTTCTTCTCAGCTCATCTAAAGAAATGCCATGGTAGTACCTTCAAATTTTTTCGGACCGCTTCATTCCGTGCCTTTGCTAATTAATAATTCTGTCATAAAACTGGGGCTTCACTCAGTTTGTAAAATAGACCAAAAAAGGGTTACTAAGTGTCTGCCAGAGTGCTCCGTCCTGAGATAGAGGAATGCCATCCACACTACCTTCCAACAGATGACATTCCTTCTAGAACTTGATTATAAACTGTTTTCCCAACCTGGTGCAGAATAACCTTTAGCTGTCTCGTGATACCCGATACACCCATCTATCAACGCATTCATCAGTATAATATGCAGTAAAGTAAAGGTACTTGCACAAACAGGAGACTATAACTCATAATAAACAGGTCAAACAAACTTTCTCCATGTATCATTGTATGTTTCTTCCTTGTCGTGACCTCTCTTCACCCGTCACTTTATCAGGTTTCCCTTCCTACCCACTGCTGTCACGCAGATGAATGGCCCTAGAGGGGCGATGATTGGACCATATTTCAAGTGTGAGAAAATGCAGCACTAGGAAATATTACACGGAGAAAAGAGTGATGGAGATGTACAGGGAGGTTTTTATTTTCTGTTGATGAAATAGTCTCCCATTCCGGTGGGAGCATCGGCGGTGGTGGTTGTGGATGTTGCAGTTAATTGAAAGAGAAACTTGAAACTTGGTTAGTAATCTCCCACATGGCTGTCATTTACAAATGGGGACTTCATAAGTCTCCAGAGCTATATATGTTACGTTATTTGTTCTATTTATTATTACAGACACTTCTGACAAACGAGAACACGTGGCGGCCTAACAAACGTCTGATTTTTTATTTTTATTTTCATTTTTCCGTGCAAAAGTGTATATATATATAAAATTGACCAACTACTTGCACTTTTTATTATATTTTTTAAATTTATATCATATATAATATTTCACATATAATATTTTTTAAAAACATATAATGTTTGATTAAAATTCACTCCTACATGTTTCGGTTATATATAACCATCTTCAGGGAGTACTTAAATTTGTTACCTAAAAGTTGCTAAAAATTGTTATTTTGTTGTGGCGGCATGTCTGCAATTAAAAATATGATCATGCTACTATTATATGAATATGTATTTATACATTTATCCTTATAGGTTATTGTGATTCCGTCAGATTTCTTTCGTGGAGATAGATACTACTTACATGTGTTGGTTGTGTGCCAGCTGTTGCTCTGTTGATGTTTTAGCCGTGACTGAAGTTGT
>Ga0123357_10007154_pt1 | contig 13736 bp, 4 predicted proteins | sample TergutEmb28metaG_FD_89873 | JGI IMG/M metagenome (GOLD analysis project Ga0123357, IMG submission 89873) | Embiratermes neotenicus P4 segment gut microbial communities from Petit-Saut dam, French Guiana - Emb289 P4 | ecosystem: Host-associated > Arthropoda: Insects > Digestive system > Gut ... | reverse complement strand
TGTGCTGTGTGTATGTGTGTGGTTGTGTGTGTGTGTGGGTGTGTGTGTGTGGGTGTGTGTGTGTGTGGGTGGGTGTGTGTGCTGTGTGTGTGTGGGTGTGTGCTGTATGTGTGTATGTGGGTGTGTGTGTGGGTGTGTGTAGGTGTGTGTGTGTGTGCTGTGTGTGTGTGTGTGGGTGTGTGTGTGTGTCTATTTACTGATTATCAGACACTGTATAGTTATAAATTTACCACGGCATAGTTTAAGAGCCAAACGGCACTATTAAACGCCGTTCTTCTTTCTCTCAGAACAGATTTTGCTGTGTGAAGGTAAAAATGACCATTTATTTTTTGCATCTTACGACACATATAAATATACTGTGTGTTTGTGCTTTTGTGTGAAATGAATATCTTTTAGCGTTAGGTCTGGCGGTACACATATTAACCGTTACGCTTTAAAGGTCTGATTGCCTTTTTCTAAGAATAGAACTCAAACGGATCTTCAACTGATACTTCCAATTAGAACTGTGTTTTAAGAGTCACTATTTCAGCTTTTACTGAAATGGTCTAGTTTCATTATAAAGTAAGCCATTGTCCTGTTCTGGGCTCGTAACCCATTCGGGGGAAATTCTAAATATTGGCTAGTCTCAAAAGAAGAGGTCGGACGGATTATACCCAAAGGAAGATTTGACAATGAAACTGCTAACGCTGTTATTTGCTGACGAACAAGTTTTAATATCAAACATGGAAGATGAATTACAGAAAGCTGCGTAAAAATTAAATCAAATAATACCAGAACATGGTTCAATTATATCCTGGCAGACAACAAAACTGATGATATTTAAAGGACGAGATCCAGTTAGAAATAAAACTTAAATAGATAACAATATTATAGAACTACTTAGGAAATTTTATATTTCATGAAAAAGAGGTGGACATTCATAACAAACTAAATAACTATTTGAAAATAACAGACAATATTAATAGTATGTTTAGATCACAGAAAGCTTAAAAAAGTAAGGGTAAAACTATGCCATGCACTAAACTATACCATACACTAAACTATACCATACACTAAACTATACCATATACTAAACTATACCATACACTAAACTATACCATACACTAAACTATACCATACACTATACCTTCCAGCTTTGTTATACAGTAGTGAAAATTGGATCAATAAGACAAGAGACGCAGAAGAATAACAGCAGCAGGAATGAAATATATGAGAAAAAATAGGATACACTTGGACAAGTTAGAAAACAAAATGCAGAGATTGCAAAGGAATTAGATATAACCCCAGGTTTGGATAAAATACGGGACTACAGAAGAAACTGGAAAAGACATATTAACAGAATGACCCTTAACAGAATACTGAGGATAATAAAAATTACAGTCCAAACAACAGATGGAAGCAGGAGAGGTCATTGAAGAGACTTCTGGAAGTGTGAGAACAGAACGGGTCATCAAGTGGTCCAGCTCCGTTTTAGCTAGATGATGACGATGATGAAAATGATGATGATAATAATGATGATCAACTAAGCCTTTCAAGATTAATTTTTATCTAAATTATGTATGAAATTCATTTAATACTTCAAGGAAAGCATATTTGAGTCGTTTATGAAGGTAGGTCCGTTACTGAGGCAAAGTAAAATTTTTGCTCTTTATTTTCTGGATCGTTTGAAACATAAATACAAATGTGAAAAAACAAGCACCTTTTTGTTGTTGTAGGAAGTGGGACCTACTGATAAGGTACCTACTGTTACGGTACCTACTGTTACGGTACCTAATGTTACGGTACCTACTGTTACGGTACATACTGTTACGGTACCTACTGTTACGGTACATACTGTTACGGTACCTACTGTTACGGTACCTACTGTTACGGTACCTACTGTTACGGTACCTACTGTTACGGTACCTACTGTTAAGGTACCTACTGTTACGGTACCTACTGTTACGGTACCTAATGTTACGGTACCTACTGTTATGGTACATACTGTTACGGTACATACTGTTACGGTACATACTGTTACGGTACATACTGTTACGGTACCTACTGTTACGGTACCTACTGTTACGGTACCTACTGTTACGGTACCTACTGTTAAGGTACCTACTGTTACGGTACCTACTGTTGCGGTACCTACTGTTACGGTACATACTGTTACGGTACCTACTGTTACGGTACATACTGTTACGGTACATACTGTTACGGTACCTACTGTTACGGTACATACTGTTACGGTACCTACTGTTACGGTACCTAATGTTACGGTACCTACTGTTAAGGTACCTACTGTTACGGTACCTACTGTTACGGTACCTACTGTTACGGTACCTAGTGTTACGGTACCTACTGTTACGGTACATACTGTTACGGTACCTACTTTTACGGTACCTACTGTTACGGTACATACTGCTACGGTACATACTGTTACGGTACATACTGTTACGGTACCTGCTGTTACGGTACCTACTGTTATGGTACCTACTATTACGGTACCTAATGTTACGGTATATACTGTTACGGTACCTACTATTACCACTGGACTTCGGATGGTTAACAAGTTCTCTAAATATACAAATGATTACATATTTCATATTTAATCTTGGGAAACTAAATTATTCGTGTTTAGGAAAATGCAACGCTAATTATCAATTAATAGCTATAAATTTAGTGACCTTTCATTAATCGTATGAAAAGACTAGGGCCCTGTATAAGATTATTTCATAATCGGTCATCTATTCTTTGGTTTCCAAAGAAGTTCAGACATCTCTGTACTAGGGGATTGTTTTATCAATTTAATATTGATTTTATCTAACGTGTTCATTTGGGCTCTGTTGGATTCACACGGATATTTTGCCGGAATGCGTACCTTCGAGAAATCCTATAAATGTCTAAAATGATTTTGTTCTTGTATGGCTTTCAGGATTTGTGTGTTTGAAAATACCATTACAGGTATAAGGATGCACTTACGTAACAATCCTCTTATATTCATAGAAGTGGGACGTACAGACAGCATGTCACAAGTGCGTATTAGCTTACACCGAATAGTAATTTTAAATTCAGTTGTCATGTACATACTTTGTGCTTCATACTTAAAATTGCTTAATTTAATAAACTATGCAAATTTTAATTACTTTACACGTACACGGCAGATTCATTCAAGAAGAGCTAATTGTTGCTCACATTGTTAAGAAATTTCCCGCTTCTGTTATAATAAGAAAGTTTATTCAAAGGCTAACACATACTTATCATGCTAAGATAAATCCAGCCTAAAATCTCAAATGCCGATTACAGTGGCAGCGCAGTCTAAGGCGTGGGAAGGCGGCCGCTGACTTACTGGGATTCAAGGTTCGAATTCCGCCGGAGGTATAGTATATGAGACTTGTGTTTGTCGCCAGGTACGGTTCTCTGCGGCGGTCCGATCACTCGTCAAGAGAAGTCCTATAAGGTGATGTTTCTGTGGGTGATCTCGAAACCTAATGACAAGGAGGTCCAGGCCCACAAGGTCTGTCGAACCGTGAGAAGAAAACCTTTCACTCCTATTTCTCTAAACCTTTTTCTAATAATATCTTGCCATCTATAGCTATTTCTGTGAAAATGTAAATTTTCCGACGTCGCCATATTACAAACATTTCTCATGTTTCCTCACAAGATATTTTTGAAAAATATTTTCACACAATTAATGAGTCTAAGTGTGGGCGGACCTATTCTTTTGGGTCAAATTTGAGCTTCGAAGACTTTTAACGTTCAGATTCTAACAATATCACTGTTGCTAGTAGATGTACACGTCACCACTAATCTTTATTAGAAAATTTAGATAATATAATACTTTTTATAAATGGATCAAAGTATTTCTTGCAATACTCAAGTAGGTTTGATATAATTTTCATAAGCGTTTATTTTATCTTTAAATGGTGTAAAAAATACAGACAAGAATTTGCTTTAAATGTGGTAAAATTGAACACTAAATGGCATTGCTACCATACTGACCTTATTTAAGAGGTTAACTAAAAAACTCGAAAGTTCAGTGCCTTATCTCGACACCCATTGGTGTTTAATGTTTGCGAGAAAGTCTGGGTTGTCAAGCAGCCACAAGTAACAATACAAATAAAACAGATTTAATAGCAAGAATTTCCAATCACACAGTTTTTTTAAAACTTGTTGCCCTTGAGCCTTCAGACTTATGATTAGACTTACCGCATAGCTTCAGTGTTAGAGAAGTTGCCTTTCTGTACGGGGAAATGGAAACTTACATTAGAATTAAGAACAAAATTTAGTTATGATAATTACAATAACGTTGAAAGTGAAAACATTCTCCATATTTTAGCACAAAAAACCCCACATGTAACTTTAAAAACTGATTTTCATGTGGACCACAAAAAAGTTGCTGAAATTAAATGTTAATAAGTACATATTTCTTAATTAATTGCGATATTTTGGGATGTGAATTTGTGTAGCCTGTTAGATTGGAAACAGCTTTTCTGAGAAAGGCGCTACTTCCATCTTCAGGCCAGGATGATACAGACGAGGAAGTACATTCTTCTTTATATCTGTTCCCGAATAACATGCCATGAAGTTACAAGGAGCAATGGAGTTAAAATTTGAAGCATTTGGATCAAAACAATATTGAATTTCTTAGCGATGTAATCACTTTTCTTTGGCACTTTGGAGAAAGTCTGAACTTGAATTGATGAACTGTAATAAACTGCGGTAATAACCACGTAAAATATTGCTCTAATTTATATCGCGCCTTAATTACCTACTTAAATTTACGTATTAAATTACCCCAAAAAAAGGGTATTGGCATTTTTGTGCAATACAAGCCAGTGGTTATGTGTTTTGTCTCGTTACGACACGATCGTCAGAACAGAAACATTGCAATGAGTATTAAACTAATAACAATAATAATGCCTTTGACTGCACCTGAAATTTCGATTGAGCCATTTTACATTCTTTATTTCAGCTGGATATTTAGAGGCATACGTTGCGGAGTTTTGAGTTTTGTATTTCTATAAATTATTGTAAACTGGTGTTTATTTTATAAAATTGCCAGGTTATTTGGAAGTCGTGGGCTGGGTAGTTCAGTCGGTATAGCGACTGACTAGGGCCTGGACGGTTCCGGATCGAATCCCCGTGGGACGATATTTTCCGCCCGTCCAGACCGGCCCTGGGGCCCACCCAGCCTCCTGTAAAATGGGTACCGAGTCTTTCTCGGGGATAAGGTGCGGCCAGGGCGTGCTGCTGACTACTCACCCCCTTCTAGTGCTGCGGTCATGGAAGAGTAGAGCTATACCTCTACCCACCCTCTGGGCCACACCGGGCCTGTAACGAGAGCACTTTACTTTTTTACTTTAGAATTCAGTAAAAATTAATATTTCTCTCATACAACTTTGTCTTCCTTGATGTTTATATTTACTAATGTTGGATATTTAAGTTTTTTTGTTAATAGTGTATCAGTTTTTAGAATCCTGTGTAAAAGATAATTTCCTTTACTTGTTTTACTTCTGTTATTTATTTCCATTTTGTTTCTCCATCCGACACAGAAAATTCTGTAGACCCGCAACTTATATTTATTTTTGAAAATTATATCTCTGCTTAGTTACTGGATTTTTTCACAACCAATTTACCCAAATAAAAACAATATTATTCATTTTTAGTTTTCGTTTATAGAGAGTGATATTGACAAGGAATTCATGTGAAGACCTAAGTGCGTTTCTCCATGCACCTCAGAGGAAGTAGTTAAATACTGAACGGAGCGAAAGTTAGTCCGAACCAAAATTGTAGAGAAGAACAAAGAAGGAATTTAATTTTGGTTTCATTGCCCCACGAATTTGTAGATAATTAAAAAACGTGAGTATCCACATTTCTGGACTTACGCGAGTGTAACACACAATCAAAATTTGTCTCATGAACGCATTTATCTTTCGACATGACAGCGAAACAAAATCACGATTGCTGTAAACTCTTTAGAAGTACAATATATTTTATTTCTGTGACGTAGTGCTCTATGACAATATGATGTTTAACTATATAGTTCTATTTAATCAATTATTTAATTTTATTTTAATTTTAAGCAACAGTTTGTATTTAGATATTACTGAGTGTTTAGTAACGGAGTAAATAACCTAGTTTTCTCGCCAATTTGTGCAAATGTCACCTGAGAGTGAAGAGTTGCTTGTAAGTACAATGTTTGCTGTAAGGCAACGTTTCACTTTGGAGTTCCTTATTCAGCTCACTAAATAGCTTCACTTCCATGAATCACCCGAACGTGAACAGTACTCTAACATTGACGTTGGGTCAGGTAACTTTTAAAATCTTGTGTTTGTGTAAAATAATATCAAAATGGTAAAAAAACACAAGCACTGGAGCACGAGAAAGTGAGGGAGACTCTAAAATTGAGGTACATACATTTAACATATTTAATGGTGCTTTTCTACATTTCGTCTAAATATTGGAAAGGGCCTTCACTAAATCAGTTCCAACTTTTGGTAACGAAAAGCCACTTCTTACTATTACTATTATTATTTTCAAAAAAAGAGCTCAAATTTTGGCTACAAATATCTAGAAGTACAGTCAGTTCGCAGGAACATGACATGTGTGATTACTGAGCTCCATCAATTATGCTCATCAAGGACTCATAAGACAACAACTTTAGTGAATGTGCGAGTCCAAACGTGAGAGAGCTGCCTCAAGTCATTAGCGCCTAAATGGACTCTGCTTAACGTGATGTTGGAGCTCATCTCGCAAATTATTAGGGCGGTTTTGTAGAAACGCTGGAGGATACGAATGTGTGACACCAAGAAATTGCTCCTGCACAGCATCACTCTCTGGATTTCAACGGTGTTATGTTGTTCATATATTTTCTATGTATGAAGGAAGGCTTTAAAGGCGAAGAAGAAGAAGAGGCAAGAGGCTAAAGGCGATACTGTTGATGGTTTTATTCTCTGCACGAGGGTCTCACAGTGTTGTGCATCATGGGGTCTACATACTTCATACCACTTTCTGACAAGTTAGTCACAAGGTGTTACTTAAACTGTACATCACTAACCAACACGGAGTAATGGGAATCTCTCCCGGGTGGTCCAAACATACATACATACACATAAGCAGGTACCACAAAGTTGGTTCCGCATGCCCCGAAGCGGTTTCATCATAATATACCATCGGTAAAAACCTTGTTTATTTCCCTTTGTCTATAGTAGGTAGGCACATGGGTTGTCTGAGAAAGAGAAAGAAAGAGAACCGAATTCTTTACAAGCATGTTGTGTTTGTGGGCCACCGGGGTGGCGAGAAAGGGCGGAGTAACTCACCCAAACTCTTTCTCGTCTAAAACTAACAATTTCTATAGCGTAGCTTATAACAGCATTAGAGGCCACAAACATGACGTCACCACAAACCACTCTACAAGGGAAAAAATAGCCCCCCTTGATGTTTCTTCTAAGAGATAATTAACCTGTGAGAAGCCGCTGAAGAAAAAGATGGAACTTTCAGAAAGATATGAGAGTGAGAGAAAGAGACGGGCAATTCATGCTTTTCTTTCTTTCTGTCCGTATTATCAGCAGTATATTATATCCATCGTGTAGTTTTCCTCCGACATCCATATCCAATCGAACACAAGTCTACGGTGTTCAAATCTTTGTCCGGATTGGTGGAGACTGTATTTCCCAATAGAGGCGTAACCTAGCCAAACCTACTGTTACCACCACGTGGGCGGTGGGACGCACGTCGCTCTGTGTGAAAGATGGAAACTTGAAAAGAATGGCTAGCTATGGTATGTACATAAAATATAGCAGTTCTACTCTGTATTCATAACAACGAGGCACGGTCCCCATCTCAACGGAAATTATTGTGCAAGCACGGACTCACACAAAAGCATCTATGAAGTGAATTTTGTAACAAAAATGATGCTAATTTTCTATTGAATGCGTGAAGTGAAATGATTAGTCAGGACAACTATTCATACCTGGCAGAGAAATCTCTTGTTATTAGGCAGTTAAAAGTCATGTAGATATCATAGGGTGTGAGGAGATCTGCAGGCACATAAACAAGTACTAGTGCCCGTCCAATCACAGATTGCACTTATAAGTGAACAGAAATTTAGTTCAATAAGACTTGAGGAGATTTGTACAATCGATCTGCAAGGACAATAAATTGTAAAATTTCCAAAGGCAGAGATACAATTTTCCAGTTCTTCAAAATAACTTATGTCTTACATAAACAAATTTAATATTGGTAAAATCTTTACATTTCGTGTAATTGAATGAAAGGGTAGGAACACTGTTTTTCCCCCCTGCGGCGCTACAGCCCAATTCGGGCCTAAGTCGGCTTATTGTTGAGCTTTCCAAATCACATACATTTGGAAACACACACACACACACACACATACACACACACACATACACACATACACACACACATACACACACACGCACACACACACACACACATGCACACACACACACGCGGGAGGTTCTTCTGGAAGTGTGAGCAGTTCGTCACGACGACAACCACAATTGACGAATATCCATGCCCTCAGCGGAGTTTGAATTCAAAATCCCAGCAATCGAGCGGCCACATATCTATGCCTTAGACCGCGTGGTCACTGGGATCGGCTAGTAACAATCTTATTAATTGCAACTTTTCATTTATTTTCTTTAATATACAATTATACCTTACAGAAATACTTTCCCCTTCGTAAGAAGCTACTCATGTCTTCAAGCTGGTAAATTTTCTCCGGGTTTAATAGAAAAACTTCCTCTGAAAGCCTCTAAGAGATAACTATTCATTTGACCCTAAGTTTTAATTATGCAAATATTGGAATCCATCACCTTCGCTAGCACCGCACTGCTGTAGCTACACTTAGGTGTTCTGTTTAAACGTGAAATTATAAGTCATTAAAATAATGTGGAATGTACATATATGTAGAATCTAGTATATGAAGTTCAGTGGCATGGCAAGAAAGAAAACTTACACTGATTCTGTTTGCATGAGGGTAGTTTATCACCAGGCAGTTATAATGTGTTTCCAGCGCTGAAATAAAATCGTCGTATTCACCAAATTACAAATTATTGCGATGCGCCAAAAATCGTGACAAGACTTGCGTTAACACAAGCCCGACATCTGTCTACAGGAAATAGAAACGCTCGTCTCACGGTATGATAAATACCGCACTTGGATCGGGGGCTATGTGGTGAAGTACAGGCGTAGCAATGAGCTAAATAACTGCAAATAAAGAAATCAACGTCTGTGCATTTTAAATGGTGCGGAGAACTTAAATGTTGTTTGCGTCGGTCCGTTACAATGCACTATATTAACCCTTTAAATGTCGAACTAAATCCCATCTGCGATTTGCTGGCATTATTAGGAGCTCACCATATTCTCCACGTTAACAGGAAAAGGTTTAAAGGAACGCGTATATATTTTTATATATTTTTTGATTGGTCAAGAACATGAACAAAATGGCGCACAACTGAAAATATATGAGACCTAAAAATTCAATTTTATCTATTATTATATTTTGTATCTGAAATAAAATGAAATTATAAATATTGTATAATTATGCGTTGCTGTATGTACAATATGTGCACCATGATCAAATCCGCAACAATAAATAACATACTTTAAGTCCTCTGAGTTACGCGCAACCAATAAAAGTAATTAGAAACCCAATGCTTGTTATGACTTAAACTGTGAAAGCATTTGTGCAATTTGGTACATCACTTGGGTGTTCGATATTCCACTTCAAATAATACTTTGTCATTGATAGAATTTTGTTTCTTCTGCATCAAACGATGAAGCGTCGGTTCCATCTCCGTAACTTTTAAACAACGGATTGAAATTTATATTAGATGTGTACACAAATAAAAGAGAAATTTAATTCCTTTTTATATTCTGGGTTTGATATTTCATAACAGAGTTGCTGAACACTCGACCTATCGGGTGGTAAGAATTGTAACGCTTTCCCTTTCAGCATCAAGCACTTTTTGGAGCTGCTGAACTCCCACTCCCCCTCATGATGGAGACATTATGGTCCTCTGAAAGTTCAGTAACCCTTTACTACTTGACACAGCCTAACATCCCATCCAAGAATACTTGCATTTTATGCTGGTTTCCTTCCAGTACGTCCCATACCAGTTCACATGTTGACCGAAGGACATGTTGTCTTTTTTTTTTCAAATGTGACATGTCATAAAATACTTCGTATATTCTGGGGAGGGCGAATATTAGTGGACAGAAGGTTTAATTTTCAATTGAAAATAAGCGAAGCCACAACTCTGAGTTGGACCGGACATCACCTCTGTAAGAGGCCGGACATACGGTGACATCTCTCGGACAATAGGCTTACTTAGTGAGGACACGTAAAGTACAGCAGCTTCTGAGTATGCGCAATAGCTGCTGTTCAATGCAAAAATGTTTTAATATATAGAGCTAGTAAAATTGGTCGCAGTCTCCGTAACAATAAATTTTAAAGTATACATTTATCCAAGGAAACGTAAGGAATTTAAAACAACATATTTCAATACAAATTATTATACAATAAACACAATATAACACTATCTGTGATAAAAACTCCTCTTAATCGTTTGAACACATGTGCTGCAAAACTCGTGTGAATTGACGTATCGTATATCCAACACACGTCAGTACGTCACAGAGCAGCCCGACTTGCATCAACACAGGGTATTTAAAAACATAAAATATTCCAACACAACACGCAAATTCAACAGGATACTAGTTTTTACTTATTTCGTCTGTTTTATGTATTTTAAAGTACTGTTGTGTATTAATTATTAATCCATTTTGGAATAATGGCTTAATTTTATGGCAACATATTCCATATAATAGGAGTGACCTCGTCCTAGGTCACAATTTTTATTTGGATTTGTGGGCTACCAGTTGATGGCATATATTTTGGCCGAAACATGTAGTAGTGTAGTAAATTTACGAAAATAAAATACTAAAAATTTGTGTTATTCTGTTGTCATACTTGACACCTACATACATTCCGAACACTTTCAACGTTGTGAATATTCGACTACAAACATTGGGTGAGTTTAGTTTAAAGAGGTCTGCAGATATTTAAGATATTTTAAAGTTTTGGTTCTCGTCGCAAATGCATTCATGGTCTTTTCTTGTTTTAAGTACATAATTGCTTAGCTTAGTCGTTCTTAATATGGGGTCCACGGACCCCTTCAGATTCCGTGGATGGAATTTAGGGGGTCCGTGAACTTGGATGCGAAAGAGTAACAACCTTTTTTTATACTTTTTGTGCATTTGTTGGTGAATAAACTTTATAATAACGACTGTATTTGCACTACCCTCTAACTGAAGTTCGGATCTTCTTTCAATAATAAAAGTGGGCAACAAAGTAATTTAAGGCCTCTAGACTCCAAAAATATTTGTTAACTTGAATGACTCTCCCTAACTCTATTTTACACATTGAAATACTTTCTTCTGAAAAAGGGGTCTGTGGATAATTAAATTGAATGCGGGCTCAATAAGATATTTTTGGTGGGGAAATGGAAGCGTGTCTCCAAGAGGAAATGTGAGTCAGGATAATTTTATGTCTCATTCAGAGAGACATGAATGTCTGTATTTTTCATTAAGAGAGATTAGTTAAACGGAATCAATAGTGAAAAATGAAAAAAACGTCCAACATAATTTAAGTTACACTTTATAAAATATTAGCAATTTTCAGTGCAGCATGAATCGGCAGCTGCAAGGCGCAGAGTCCTTATGAGAAGATTGTAGTTGCTCAGCTGGTCAAAATATTTCTCTCACCTAGCTTGACCCTGTTGTGAACCCATAGATTTCAGTATATATATATATATATATATATATATATTAATTTTCTACTTTTACGCGGTTAGTTTTAAAACGTTACCCGTTGTGACGTGTCTTCTAATTTTCTGATATTTTAACTCGTATAGTTTTACTTATTTTGATGGATAACCTTACCTTATTCCGTATGTCTTACTGTCTGTTTTATGTTAAACCTCAAACTATTTGGTAAAGTACAAATTAAGAAGCGCCACTGAACATATTCTGCTTTTCTACACCATGGCTCTTATCTGGCACCCAAAAACATGTACTTTTGCGGGTGAAAAATCTCTGTTATGTCCAGATAGGAAAGTCGTTAATATAAAATCTCTAAATTATTATTTTTATATTTTCACATGCATAATTGATATAGGAAATTCCAAATTGAACTTAATAGCAGTGTTATTAGAATTTCATTCGACTTTCCTGCTTTACTGAACACAATTGTGATTTGTTACTCTCTTTTCTGAGTAATTGTAAAAGGTTACATTTTCCGAAGACTTATCAGTCATTTTATTTTATAATTTTTCACTAAAACAAATATAACATGCTGAATGTAGAGAAATATGAGAAAGTCAGATCTTTAGAAAGTTTATTGAAACATAAGCTTTTATTATTTCGGAAGCTGTGGACAACAAATAACTTTTAGAGCATTTTGTCTAAAGACTCTCTGAAGGCATAGTATTATAACCAGCAAGTTCATAAACGAATTTATGCAAAACGTCTGCGGGTCTGCAGCCTACTCAAATATACACCGTTCAGCACTGAGCCTTTGTATTGAGACAGTCGTGTACATTCAACATGAGAACATCAAACGACGCTTAGTAATTAGAGTTGTGCTACGGTATGATGTACTGTTTTGTAAGACAGAAATCAACCACTGGCTATTCAATGAAACCCTCAGATGTTACTCTTTTCATGTATATGTACCTCACTCTATAGAGATGAATCACAACACGGGCATTCAGATGTATTTACTCTTTATTCCACTGCAGTTCTTCATCTCGGTGAATGGTTGCCGGCAGATTACAGATGTAACCTTAAGTCCGCTGAAAACATTTAGCAGATCACAGGCCACGTTGCCGCTCGTAATCCTGTAATGCTGTAGTACTGACTCTCTATTTGTCCTCTGTCGTTAAAGCAGCCTGCTGTAATAATATAATGGTAGGGTGACAGCCCTCTCAGCTTCTAACAGTGATACTGTGCTCCTCATTCAAAGGGCTTGGATAAATGCCTTTAGCATTCGCGCTCACCGAACTTTGCCTCCTATTGTGAGGACTGACTGGGGTAGCTTGAATGCAGACCCAGTAGAAATTTTTGTAGCAAAGCATGTTACGAGTGGACAAGTAAATGAGTTTTGTAATATTTTTTTGTTACAAATCTGTGGGACTGCTTTGCTACAGGAAAAGAGAAGAGATATTTGGCCAAGTCGATTTTGAGGGAAAAAAAACAACATGAAGGTGTTAAGTTGGCAGAAAATATCAATAACATGGGGAAAATTTTAGATCTAAAAGAGAGAATGTAGCAGGATGTTGTGTTAAATACCTAAAACAGAACTGAATAGCCTAAGTGTAATCTATCACTTATCATTATTAGGTCAGTTGGTTAAATAAGAGATCTTGAGAAGTGAGAAAGAAAGAGATCTGAAATATATACAAAATCTTTGAGAAAGGAAGAATATATACTAAATATTCACAGTGTGTAGCTTCACAGTGTGTAGCTTCATAGTGTGTAGCTTCACAGTGTGTAGCTTCACAGTGTGTAGCTTCACAGTGTGTAGCTTCACAGTGTGTAGCATCATAGTATGTAGCTTCATAGTGTGTAGCTTCACAGTGTGTAGCTTCACAGTGTGTAGCTTCACAGTGTGTAGCTTCACAGTGTATAGCTTCACAGTGTGTAGCTTCACAGTGTGTAGCTTCACA
>Ga0123357_10007152_pt1 | contig 13736 bp, 11 predicted proteins | sample TergutEmb28metaG_FD_89873 | JGI IMG/M metagenome (GOLD analysis project Ga0123357, IMG submission 89873) | Embiratermes neotenicus P4 segment gut microbial communities from Petit-Saut dam, French Guiana - Emb289 P4 | ecosystem: Host-associated > Arthropoda: Insects > Digestive system > Gut ... | reverse complement strand
TCGACGACACCCAGGTTTGCAGCGACTGCAACGCTGCCGCGTCATCGCCAGTCGTGTCGCTTGGCATCGTCTCGAAGATCTGATCCGTCGTGAGGGGGACGTCGAGGGACGTCCACGGCGTCACACCCGGAACCTGCGTGACAGTGGGCTGGTCGTCACTCGACGGGAACGGCGTGTCAGCCGACGGCAACGTGGGCGGCACGATGGGGGGCGTCACCGGCTGGGCGGGGGTGCCCGACGCATCTGAGGTATCTGACGTGGCCAACGCGCCTGAGCTGGTGTTCTGATTCGTGCCTGCGGCCTGCGCCACAGTGCCAGAGCCGTCGACGGGCTGGGTGCTCGACATCTCCGGCATGGGTGTGACGACGGGCGTGCCGCCGGAATAGCCGTGGAAAACGTTCAGTGCCATCACGACTGGGACGGCCACACCCACCGCCAGGCAGCACACAGCCGCGATGACGATGATGGGGACGACATGGCTGCGTGTCGGCGCGGCTGGCGGCGGCTCGTGCTTTGTGGCCGGCTGCGCTGGCGGCTGGCTACCAGTGCTATCGTCGGCCGTCGCCATCATGATGCTGGGGACGGCCAGCGGCGGTGGTAGGAGTTGCTGGGTCACTTGAGGCTCGGGCGAGACGGGCGGCATCGTGACTGGCTGGATTGGGGCGCCACAGCGCGAACAGAACTTCGCGTCGCCCGCGTGCGGTAATCCGCACTGGCCACAAAACATGATGGTCACCCCTTTGTCAGTTCGCCATGATGTGGCGATGCCTACAATTGTCCACCCGGAGTGCGGGCCAGACGCGCCTTCCCCGACGACTCTGTGAGATCCTGACCGCTGTGGGCTCGACTGGGGCGCGCGCTCGTGGTTGGCTGGGGGTATGCAAACCAACTGGGTCATGAACCATCGCGGGCTCCTGCGGGTCGCGGCTGTCGTCGTGGCGCTCGTCGTGTGCCTCGTGGGATACGGCATCGGCGACTCCGTCACCTCGATCGCGCCGCTGGTGCTGGTGCTGGTCGTCGTCGCGGCGGCGGCCACCGGCGACCGGTGGTCGGGGGTGTTGGCCGCGTTGGTCGGGGCTGCGGGGTTCGACTTCTTCCTCGCGCCACCGCTGCTTAGTTTCACCATCTTCAGCGCCCACAACATCGTGCTGGCGGTGGTCTTGTTGATCGTCGGGCTGGCGGTCAGCGAGTTGTCGTTGTGGGGCGGGCGCCAGAAATCGATTGCCAGCGAGCGACAGGGATACCTCGACGGCGCGTTGGCGATCACGGACCTGACGGCCTCGGGCGCGTCCCGCCAGCACACGGCTGATGCGGTGTCCACCCAGATGCAGCGTGTGCTCGGCGTCGAGAAAGTGACGTATGTGGCCGGTCGTCCCGACGCGGCCAGCGCCGTCCTCGACCGTGAGGGCAACCTGACCGTCGGCGGACAGTCGCTCGACGTGAAGGCCGACGGCCTGCCCACCGACCGGTTCATCGCCATTCCGGTGACGCAGGCCGACGGGTCGGCGGGCCATTTCCGCATCTCGGCGGCGGCGAGCCTGGTGCGGGTGCGCCCCGAGCAGTTGCGCGTCGCCGTCCTGCTCGCCGACGAGTTCAGCGCCTCCGAACGCGACCGCGCCCAGAACGCGTAACTGAGCTTCCCCCACTCTTCCCTACCCCGCCCTGACGCTGAGGGCTGCCCAAAACGCCGAGGGCTGCCCTTATGCGCCAGTTCCCTGGGCAGGAAGGGCAGCCCTGGGCAGGAAGGGCAGTCCTCGGCGTGGTGGGAGGGGGCGTGGGGCGGGCGGAAGCGCTGGCGTGGAGGGTTGCGTTTGGGCGCGGCGTGCGCGGTTGGGGGCTGTGAGTTAAGATTGCCCGTGTGACTGTCGTTCCCTTGATAACGTGGCCGATCCTGACGGTCAGCATCGTGCTCGTGCTGACGAGTATCGTGCTGGCGTTGTTCATCCTGCTGCATAAGAGCCGGGGTGGTGGCCTGTCCGATCTGTTCGGGGGCGGCATGACGACCGGCATGAGCGGCACGTCGGTGGCCGAGCGCAACCTGGACCGGATGACGATCGTGGTCGGCCTGGTGTGGCTGGCGTCGGTGGTCGGCCTGCTCGTGCTGTACCGCTTCTTCCCGGACACGGGGACGATCGCCGCCCCTGGGGCCAACGCGACGCCCGCGCCGACGGCTGTGGCCTCGGCTCCTGCTGCTACCAGTTCGACTCCAGCGGGCGCGTCGTCGACGGCTGCCGGAATTATTCACATCGTGATCCCCTGGATGGGCTGAGGCAAGCAGTATGGCGAGTGGTAACGCGATCCGGGGCAGCCGGGTCGGCGCTGGGCCGATGGGCGAAGCCGAACGCGGCGACGCCGCCCCGCGTCTGTATGTGTCCTATTTTTGCGCGAACGGGCACGAGACGCGTCCGGCTTTCGCCATCGACGCGACCGTCCCCGACACATGGGATTGCCCCCACTGCGGGCTGCCAGCGAATCTCGATTCCTCGAACCCGCCGCCCAGGCCGCACATTTTGCCCTACAAAACACACCTGGCCTATGTGAAAGAACGCCGCACGTCCGAGGAAGCGGTCACGATACTCAACGAGGCGTTGGACGACCTGCGCGCGCGTCGGGCCGCCGGGGAAATCATCTACTGACGAGGTTGTGTGGTGGGGGACGACCTCCGCGCACCTGTATACCCGCGCTTACATCGAGCATTCACGGTGTCAACCTGTGGGGAGCGACCCCCACGCCCCCGTATACCCCCGCTTACATGGAGCACTCAAAGTACGGCAGGCCAGCCGCCGCGTCCTGGTCGACCAACCATGTGGTGGATTCTTGGCCGCGCACCTGCCCGGCGGGGATGGGGGCACCGTCCTCCAACGACGCGGCCACGGCGTCGGCGGTGTCGGGCCCGCTGGCCAGGAACCACACCTGGGCGGATTCGGACAGCGTCGGGATGGTGAGGCTGATGCGTTCCGGGACCGGCGCGGGCGCGTCCGTCACGGCGATGACGCTGGGGGTGGCCGACTCGCAGGAGAGATGCCCGGGAAAGATCGAGGCGACTTCGCCGTGGGGGCCGACGTCGAGCAGGCAGATGTCGAACCGCGTGTCGCCGAGTTCCTTGGTGTAATTGGTGGCCGCCGCCGCCGCGTCGAGGGTGCCGTCGGAGGCGGGCATCGGGTGCGTGCGCGCCGGGTTGAGCGTGTAATGACGGGCCAGCAGCGCCAACGTCGGGCCGGCCAGCCGGTCGGGGTGGGCGGTCGGGATGAACCGTTCGTCGCTCCACCACAGCTCCAGCAGCTCGGGGTCGACCGGCGGCTGGGAGAGGATCGTCGCAAATTCGTCCAGCACGCGCATGGCGATGCTGTCGCCGGACAGGCACAGGTGGACGACGTGTCCGTCGGCCTGCCGCGCGACGATGGCGTCGAGTAGGCGCTGCGCGACGTGATGCGCCAACGCGTCGGCATCGGCATACCGCACGACTTGTGTCAGTGACATCGCTGGGCCTTTCGGGACGTTGGCAGGCACCTGTCAGCTTATCGGGCTGGTGTGGCCGCGCCAATAGGCGAGCGGCATGGGTGTGACGGATGGCATCGGCGCGACGAGCCAACCTGATAGAACCTGATAGAACCTGACAACTCCTGACAAGATTTGACAAGACCTGACACGCCCTGGTGGATGACAGGTTCTTGCCGGGATTCGGGGACCGCCCGGCGCTGTTGGCCTACACCTCTTTGTGGGCGTAGATCGCGTTGGAGATGAAGCCGGAGACGACCAACAGGACCAGGCCGACGACCAATCCGATCAACGGGATCACCCCGACGATCGGGGCGAAATAGCTGGCCGTTGACGCCAGGTCCGCCCCGACGTTTGTTTTGCGGCCTATCAAGATGGACGCGATGACCACCAGGTACAGGGGCAGCATCGTGAAAATGTACGCCTTGGCGAACGAGAACTTGAAGAAAATCGGGTACGAGACACCCACCGCGAACGAGTAATAAACGAACGCGATCGCCACCGCGCCCAGCAGATCGAAGGCGGGGTAGTTTGCCTGCGTCGTCACGGTGACCGCCCAGGCCACCACCGTCGCCAAGATTCCCGCGACCAAGCCGATGACCAGCGCGTACACGTACCGCCCGACGATCATGTCCGACCGGCGGATCGGCAGAATGCCGTATAGCTTTTCGGAATGGTTTTTCTCGTGCAACTGGAAAACGTTCCCGCCGACGAAAACGGAGAACGCCATGATCAGCACTTCGCTGATGACCGGCATTTTCGTCAGGAACCCGATGACGATGGAAATGAGCAGCATGATGCCCGCCATCATCATGGAGGACAACGCCGTGGTGAAATCCAGTCTGGTGCAGTTGAGGATCCTAGACATGGGCGGCCTCCCCCTTCGCGATGTAAATGAGAATGTCGTCGATGCCCGGCGCCTGGATGGTGAAATCGTCGGGCAATTCGCCGACGCGCGCGCTCGGCAACAGCCCGGCGAAACCTTCGGTGGTGAGCGACAGGCCGATCATCGCGCGGCGGATTTCCGGCGTGATGGCCGCCGTCTTGCCCCTCACGATGCGGAAATGGTCGAGCAGCCCGTCTTTTTCGCCGGTGTAGAAAATCCGGCCGCGGTCGATGAGGGTGATGTGGTCGGCGGCGCGTTCCAGGTCGGACGTGATATGGGTGGAGAAGAAGACGCTCTTTTCTCCGTCGGCGATGTAGGCGCGCAGAATGTCGAGCAATTCGTCACGGGCCACCGGGTCGAGGCCGCTGGTGGGCTCGTCCAAGATCAAGAGTTTCGCGCCGTGTGACATGGCCACCGCGAGCATCAGCTTCATTTTCATGCCGCGCGACAGTTCCCGCACCCGTTTGCCGACGGGAAGCTCGAATTGTTTGAGGTAACCGGCGAACGCCTGGGAATCCCAGCCGCTATAGAAGCCGCGTATGGCGTTCTCGACCTGGCCGATCCGCCACGCGTCGACGAAGAAAATGTCGTCGAAGACGGCGGCCAGTTCTTGTTTGACGGCCAATTCGTCGCGAAGATTGTCCATCCCGAATATCTCGATCTCGCCGCCGTCGCGGTTGGCCATATTCAAGATCAACCGGATGGTCGTCGTCTTGCCAGCGCCGTTTTGCCCCACGAAGCCCATGATGTTGCCGCTGGGCAGGGTGAAGGAAACGTCGCGCAGCGTGAAGTCGCCATAGGTCTTGGACAGATGCTTGACCTCCAACGCGTCAGCCATCGCATTCCCTTCCTTGAAGGCCGCGTCACGGAGTGGTCCGGCGGCATGGCCTTAAAAACCTGATATCACATTAATAGCAGGTTTCGCGCCGCCGCTCAACCTGCGGGCGCGTTCGGGCGGTCACACTGCCTGGGCGGCGTCCTCGTGGTCGGTTTGCTGGGGTGCGGTTTGCTGGGGCGCGGCGGGCTTGGGGGGTGTGGCGTCGTCGGGGGTTTCGTCGGTGGTGTCGTTGATGCGCATGGCGTAGAACGAGCGCCAGGCGAAGAACGCGGAGACGAGGAAGAAGACGCCTGCCAGGACGTGGACGGTGATGCCGGCGGGGCTGGTGGCCGAGTTCGACGGGTTCAGCGTCACGGCCAGTTCGACGGCCAACAGGCCGAACAGCGTCGTGAATTTGATGACGGGGTTGAGGGCCACCGAGGAGGTGTCCTTGAACGGGTCGCCCACGGTGTCGCCGACGACGGTGGCCGCGTGGAGTTCGGTGCCTTTCATGCCCATGTCGGTTTCGACGATCTTCTTGGCGTTGTCCCAGGCGCCGCCCGCGTCGGCCATGAAAATGGCCTGGAACAAGCCGATGACGGCGATGGCGATCAGGTAGCCGATAAAGAAATACGGTTCCACGAACGCGAACGCCAGCGTCCCGAAGAATATCGCCAGGAAAATGACCAGCATTCCCTTTTGGGCGTAATCGGTGCAGATTTCCACGACCTCGGTGGAATCTTTGGCGGAGGCCTGAACGTCGGCGTTCACGTCCAGGCGGATATGGCCCTTGATGTATTCGACGGCCCGGTACGCGCCGGTGGTCACCGCCTGGGTGGCCGCGCCGGTGAACCAGAAGATCATCGCGCCGCCGGTGATGAAGCCCAGCAGGAAGGGCGCGTGGATGGGGCTGAGGTAGGCCGCCACCTGGCTCAGGTCGGTCAGCGTCGTGCCGGTCTGGGCGGCGAGGTTGTCGGCCAGGAACAAGATGATGGAGAAGATCATTGTCGTCGCGCCCACGACCGCCGTCCCGATCAGCACCGGTTTGGCGGTGGCCTTGAACGTGTTCCCGGCGCCGTCGTTCTCCTCCAGCATGGCCTTGGCCTTGTCCCACGCGGGCGCGTAGCCGTACGTCTTGCGGATCTCGTTGTCGATATCGGGGATGGCCTCAATGCGGCTCAGTTCGTACACAGACTGGGCGTTGTCGGTGACCGGGCCATACGAGTCGACGGCGATCGTCACCGGGCCCATCCCCAGGAACCCGAACGCCACCAGCCCGAACGCGAACACCGACGACGCGTACGGCAGCGTCCCCAACGCGGCGTCGAGGTTGCTGGTCTCGCCCACGAGGAACGCGACGCCCATGAGCGCCACGATCACGACGCCCAGCCAATACGACGCGAAGTTCCCGGCGACGAAACCGGACAGGATGTTCAACGACGCCCCACCCTGGCGCGAGGATTTGACGACCTCTTTGACGTGCGCCGAATTGGTCGAGGTGAACGCCTTGACCAGTTCGGGGATCAACGCCCCGGCGAGCGTCCCGCAGGAGATGATGATCGACAGTTGCCACCACAGGTTGGGCGAGACGCCGTTGCCGGACAGCAGGAACGCGGAGCAGGCGAACGTCAACACGATGGAGACGATCGAGGTCACCCAGACCAGCGACGTCAACGGCCTCTCGAAATCGAAGTCGGTGCGGCCATACCAGCTCTTGGAGATGGCCTCGTTGGCAAAATAGGAGACGGCGGAGGCGACCAGCATGATCGCGCGGATGGCGAAGATCCAGATCAGCAAGACGGCCTGGAGGCTCGCGCTGACGTGTCCGGTCTGGGCGACGCCCAGCAGGATGAACGTGATCAACGCGACGCCGGTCACGCCGTAGGTCTCGAAACCGTCGGCGGACGGGCCGACCGAGTCGCCCGCGTTGTCGCCCGTGCAGTCGGCGATGGTGCCGGGGTTGCGGGGGTCGTCCTCGTCGATGCGGAAGACAATTTTCATGAGGTCTGCGCCAACGTCGGCAATTTTCGTAAAAATGCCCCCAGCGATCCGTAGCGCCGACGCGCCCAGCGACTCGCCGATAGCGAAGCCGATGAAGCACTTCCCGGCCAGGCCCACCGGCAGGAAAACCAAGATGACGAGCATCAGCAGCAGTTCCAGCGAGATCAGCACCATGCCCACGGACATGCCCGAGCGTGCCGGGATGTCGTGGACGGGCCACTTGTCGCCTTTGAGCGCCGCGTGCGACGTGCGCGAGTTGGCGAAGGTGTTGATGCGGATGCCGAACCACGCGACGCCGAACGACCCCGTCATGCCCACCAACGAGAACAGGATGATGACGACGATTTCCCACGCCGCCGCGCCCGCGATGGCGAAGTAGACGACGATGACCACGGCGATGAACGCCCACAGCAGCAGCAGGAATTTGCCCTGTTTGACCAGGTACGCCTTGCAGGTGGTGTAGATCAGCTCGGAAATCTGGTGCATCGACTCGTGGACGGGCAGTTTCTTCAGGCGCGAGTACGTCCAGACGCCGAACAGCAGCCCCAACACGCAGATGACCAGGCCGACGTACAGCGGCCACAGGCCGTTGGCGCCCAGGATTTTGATGGTTCCGTCGCGCAAGGCGTCGGGGAGTTTGAGGTTGGCCTCGCCGCCCGCCTCGCCGGTGGACCCTGCGGACGCGCCCCCGCTGCTACAACCCGTGAGGCCGACCGCGAGCAGGCCGAGGACGGCTGCGGCTATCAGCCTGGTCCGACGACGGTGGGACGTAGGCACTGGCTTCGTCACGATGCGCTTCCTTTTGCTGTGGGCGACGCGTTGGCGGTTCGCAGGCCCCGCCGCGACGCCGAGAACCCGAAAACCGCCATCTTGTAGCTTATGCCTGTTGAGGGCGTCGGGGGCAGTTCTGCGAAGGTTGTGGGGGAGGAGTCACACAGCGACGCGGTTCGAGTCGCATGGCGAGATGGGGCCGGTGTAGGTGCGCTTGTTTGGTGACTTATGCAACACTGATGTTGTGAAAAACGAGGCGGAGATCATCGACGTGCCGGGGGCATCCGGCGACGCCGAGGCCGACGCCTCCACCCGGTCCCGCGTCGCGCGGTCGATCTTGCAGTACGGGCCGTCGACGGCCAACGAACTGGCCGACCGGCTGCACGTCACACCGGCGGCCATCCGGCGGCACCTGGGCGTGTTGGTGGCCATCGGGCATCTGTCCAGCAGGCAGCAGCGGGTCTACGGGCACCGGGGGCGCGGGCGTCCCTCGCAGGTGTACGAACTGACCGAGGCCGGGCGGTCCGAATTCAACCAGGCGTACGACGGGCTCGCGTTGGCCGCGTTGGGCTATCTGGACGAGATAGGCGGGGCCGACGCGGTCCACGAATTCGCGCGGCGGAGCGCGTCGGGCGTCCAAGCTCGTTTCGAGGCCCTGCGCCCGCGTTACGACACTCCCGCCGAAGCCCTTGTGGAGGCGTTGAGCGACGAAGGCTACGTCGCGTCGCTGAGGCCCGTGGGGTCCGGCGTCCAACTGTGCCTGTACCACTGCCCGATCTCCAAGGTGGCCCGCGAATACCCGCAACTGTGCCAAGCTGAGGGCGACGCGTTCGCCGCGCTGCTCGGCTCGCACGTCCAACAATTGGCGACCATCGCGCACGGCGACGGTGTATGCACCACCCACGTCCCGCACCATGTGGACGCGCCCGCGCGCCCACAGCCGGAAGTTCTAGCAAAGGGAGTTCGATGACCAGCACGACCACCGCACCAGCGCCCGGTCTGGGGAGCACGCAGGAAGAACACCTGGAGGCGCTGGGTGCCTACCAGTACGGGTGGCACGACTCCGACGACGCCGGGGCCACCGCCCAACGCGGGCTGGACGAGTCCGTCGTCCGGGGCATTTCGGCGCGCAAAAACGAGCCAGAATGGATGCTTCAGACCCGCCTGGACGCGCTCAAACTGTTCGGGCAAAAACCGATGCCAGTCTGGGGGGCGGACCTGTCGGGCATCGATTTCGACACGATCAAGTATTACGTCCGCTCGACGGAGAAGCCGGCGTCGTCGTGGGAAGACCTGCCCCAAGATATCCGGGCGACCTACGACCGTTTGGGCATTCCCGAGGCGGAGAAAGCCCGGCTGGTGGCCGGCGTCGCCGCTCAATACGAATCCGAAGTCGTTTACCATAAGATCAACGAAGAATTGGCCCGGCAGGGGGTGGTCTTCGTCGACACGGACACCGGGCTGCGGGAATATCCCGAACTGTTCCAGGAGTATTTCGCGTCCGTCGTGCCCATCGGGGACAATAAATTCGCGTCGCTGAATACGTCGGTGTGGTCGGGCGGATCGTTCATCTACGTCCCCAAAGGGGTACACGTCTCGATCCCGTTGCAAGCCTATTTCCGGATCAACACCGAGAATATGGGCCAATTCGAGCGGACGCTGATCATCGCCGACGAGGGCAGCCACGTCCACTACGTCGAAGGATGCACCGCGCCGATCTATTCGTCGGACTCGCTGCACGCGGCGGTCGTGGAAATCGTCGTGAAGAAAGACGCCCGGGTGCGCTATACGACAATCCAGAACTGGTCGACGAACGTCTACAATCTGGTGACGAAACGGGCGACGTGCCAGGCTGGCGCGACGATGGAATGGGTCGACGGGAATATCGGCGCGAAAGTGACGATGAAATACCCCGCCGTCATCATGCTCGGGGAGCACGCGCGGGGGGAGACGCTGTCGATCGCCTTCGCGGGGGCCGGGCAGCACCAGGACGCGGGGTCGAAAATGATCCACGCGGCGCCGCATACGTCGTCGTCGATCGTCTCCAAATCTGTCTCGCGCGGGGGCGGGCGGTCCAGCTACCGCGGGCTGGTGCGGGTCACCAAAGGCGCACACCATTCGGTATCGTCCGTGAAATGCGACGCATTGTTGGTGGACAATGTGTCGCGGTCCGACACTTATCCGACCGTGGACGTGAAAAACGACGATGTGTCGATGGCGCATGAGGCGACCGTGTCTAAAGTGAGCGAAGATCAGTTATTCTACTTGATGAGCCGGGGGCTGGGGGAAGATGAAGCGATGGCGATGATCGTGCGAGGATTTGTGGAGCCGATCGCGCGCGAATTGCCGATGGAATACGCTTTGGAGCTTAATCGGCTGATAGAATTGCAAATGGAAGGGGCGGTAGGATGAGCGGCGCCTCTTTCGACCACAGCAATACTGTTACGTCTCACTTGCATCCTGTGGCATCATATGCTGTTTTGGACCATCCGGTTCCTTCGGCACTTGACGAAATATGGCGGTTTTCTTCGCTCGAGCGACTTGAACCGTTGACTGGCGGCGAATCTGTGGCTACCGGGTCACTGATATCGGGCGCAGGGGCGCAGCGGAATGTATTCGCGGAGGGCGTTCGGGGCGGCGGTGCCTCCGGCACCTTACCGCCGCCCCTCTCTCTGGGCTTGCCCCAAATCGCACAGCGATTTGCGCCCAAGCCTCCGCGAACACATTCCGATGCGCCCCTGCTGGCATCCGGGGGTGACGGGGGCGTGTCGGGTAGTGAGGGCGTGCCTGATGGCGCGGGGCTGCCAGGCGTCACGTGGTCAGCGCTATCGCGGGACGACGCTATCGCGCTTGGCGTGCAGGCGCCGTTCGACCGGATTGCGGCTACCGCGATGGCGCAGGCACCGTGCGGGGTGCATATCGACGTGGCGGCGGGGTTTGACGGGGCGGGCGAGGCGCCGGTTGTGGTGGACATGCTGGGCACGGGGGCTATCGCGTTTGAGCACGTGTTGATCACCGTGGGGGACGGGGCTCGGGTTACTATCGTCGTTCGGCACGCGGGTTTGGCGACGCTGGGGGAGCTCGTCAATCTTGACGTGGGCGCGGGGGCCGAGGTCACGTTCGTCAGCTTGCAACTGTGGGATGCGGGGGCCGTCCATGCGGGGCAGCACTCGATTCTTGTGGGGCGCGACGCGCGGGTGCGGAAGGTGACGGCGTCGTTCGGGGGGGACGTCGTCCGGCTGTTCGAGACGGCGCGGTTCGACGGGCCGGGCGGGTCGCTGGAGCAGTTCGGGGTGTATTTCGCGGACGCGACGCAGCATCTGGAGCACCGGCTGATCATCGACCACGACGCGCCGCACACCGCTAGCCACGTCGACTACCGGGGGGCGCTCCAGGGGGCGGGGGCACATGCGTCCTGGGTGGGCGACGTGCTGATCCGGGCCGTCGCCGAAGACATCGAGACGTACGAGACGAACCGGAATCTGGTGCTGACCGACGGGTGCTGGGTCAATTCCGTCCCCAACCTGGAGATCGAGACGGGGCAGATTCGCGGGGCGGGGCATTCGTCGGCCACCGGGCGGTTCGACGACGAGCAACTGTTCTACCTGCGTTCGCGCGGCATCCCGGAAAACGAAGCGCGGCGCTTGGTCGTGCGCGGATTCTTCGCCGACCTCATCCGGCGCATCGGCGTTCCCGAAGTGGAGGAAACGCTGTCGGCCACCGTCGAGCGCGAGCTGGGCGAACTTGCGGACGCCGGACGCGAACCCGGCGCTGGCGCTTCCGCGACGACGGGCGACGCCCCCCACGCTTCCGCGCCACCTCGCGGCGGCCCCCCCAGTACCCACAGCGACGAACCCAACCGTCCGATCACCCATCAGGAGCAGTGAATGTCCACGTTGTCCATTAGCGGGCTGCACGTCGAGGTCGACACCGAAAACGGACCCAAAGAAATCCTCAAAGGGGTCGACCTGGTGGTCGGCAGCGGCGAGACGCACGCCATTATGGGGCCGAACGGGTCAGGGAAATCGACGCTGGCCTATTCGCTGGCCGGCCATCCGAAATACCACATCACCGGCGGGTCGGTGTTGCTCGACGGGGTCGATTTGGTCTCCTTGAAGGTGGACGAGCGCGCGAAAGCCGGGCTGTTCCTGGCCATGCAATATCCCATCGAAGTGCCGGGCGTTTCCGTCACCAATTTCCTGCGGACGGCGAAAACGGCGCTGGACGGCGAGGCACCGTCGGTGCGCACCTGGGCGAAGGAAGTGCATGGGGCGATGGGGAGGCTCGACCTGGATCCGTCGTTCGCCGCACGGTCGCTCAACGAAGGGTTCTCCGGCGGGGAGAAGAAACGCACCGAAATCGTCCAGATGGAATTGCTGAATCCGGCGTTCGCAATCCTGGACGAAATCGACTCCGGCCTGGATATCGACGGCCTGCGGATCGTGTCCGAGGGAATCAACCGGTTCGTCGGCCAAGGCGACCGGGGGTTGCTGTTGATCACGCATTACCCGCGCATCCTCCACGACGTGAAACCCGGTTTCGTCCATGTGTTCGTCGACGGCCATGTGGTGGCCGAGGGCGGGCCGGAATTGGCCGACCAATTGGAAGACGAAGGCTACGACCGATTTGTGAGGATGGCCCATGCTGACGCGTGATGTCCGGGGGGATTTCCCCATTTTGTCCCGGCGGGCCAACGGGTTTCCGTTGGTCTATCTCGACTCGGCGAACACGTCGCAGAAACCGAAAGCGGTCATCGACGCGGTCAGCGAGCATTACCGCACGCGCAACGCCAACGTCGCCCGCGCCATGCACGTCCTGGGCGCCGAGTCGAACCAGGCGTACGAGCAGGCGCGCGCGAAAATCGCGTCGTTTATCGGGACCGGGCGCCAGGAGGAGATCGTCTTCACGAAGAACTCCACCGAAGGGCTCAACCTGGCCGCGTACACCATCGGCGCGTCGCTGAAACCCGGCGACGAGATCGTCGTGTCCGTCATGGAACACCACTCGAACCTGGTGCCGTGGCAACTGGCCGCGCAGCGTTCGGGGGCGACGTTGCGCTGGTTCGACATCACCGACGACGGGCGTCTGGACCTGGAGAAGGCCGCCGCCGAGAACCTCATCAACGAGCACACGAAGGTGGTGGCGCTGACGTGGGTGTCGAACGTGCTCGGCACCATCAACCCGGTGGCGCAGATCGCCCAGATGGCGCACGCGGTGGGCGCGGTGTTCGTCGTCGACGGGTCGCAGGGCGTCCCGCAACTGCCCACCAACGTCGAGGAAATGGGGGCCGACATCCTCGCGTTCACCGGGCACAAGATGCTCGGCCCCACGGGCGTCGGCGTGCTGTGGGGGCGCTACGACCTGCTAGCGTCGCTGCCGCCCTTCCTCGGGGGCGGGGAGATGATCGAGGTCGTCCACATGGATTCGTCGACCTACGCGAAGCCGCCGCACCGTTTCGAGGCCGGAACGCCGCCGATCGCCGAGGCGATCGGATTGGGGGTGGCGGTCGACTACCTCAAAGGCGTCGGCATGGACCAGGTCGCCGCCCACGAGTACGAGCTGACGGCCTACGGGCTGGCGCTGCTCGCGCGGGTGGAGGGCGTGCGCGTCTTGGGCCCGCAGACCGCCGAGAACCGGGGTGGGGCGATCTCGTTCACGTTGGCCACGCGCGACGGGGAGGAAATCCACCCGCACGATGTCATGCAGTTGCTCGACTCGCGGGGAATCGCGGTGCGCGGCGGGCATCATTGCGCCCGTCCGTTG
>Ga0123357_10007151_pt1 | contig 13737 bp, 11 predicted proteins | sample TergutEmb28metaG_FD_89873 | JGI IMG/M metagenome (GOLD analysis project Ga0123357, IMG submission 89873) | Embiratermes neotenicus P4 segment gut microbial communities from Petit-Saut dam, French Guiana - Emb289 P4 | ecosystem: Host-associated > Arthropoda: Insects > Digestive system > Gut ... | reverse complement strand
TTCTCTGGCCATTATCTCCGTAACCGTTCCACTTTGGACATAGGTGTTTTGGGTTATATCGGTATATTTTAGCATAAGGAACACCCTCCCGAAGTCTGGCACATTCCTCCTGGGACACCCTATGTATATATATATACACACATATAAATATACACATACATGATAATATATTAAATAGTGTATGTCAGGACAATCACTTTATTGCTCAAGGTAATTATAAGGCTACATGTTTCGACTATCGATTAGACATCCTCAGGCCTATTTTGTCAATTTTGCCACAAAATGCTACACACACTTTGGGATCCCATCGTGTTTACATCCACTGAATACATCAAAATAAATCGTTTGTATCTAAGGGCGTGACGTGCAAATTGTGTTTACAACAGTGAGTAGTAATAGGTGGCGTTCAGTCCGCCCATGGGCAAAGCCCCCGGGCCCAAAATTAAAAAAAGGTGGTCAATGTGGTGCAATAGGCCCCGGGGCAAAACCCCCGGACTCAAACTCAAAAACAAGATGGCGTCGATGGATCCAAACCCAAAAACAAATTGGCGTCGATGGGCCAAAACCCAAAAACAAGATGCTGTCGTAGTTGAAAAACACGATGGCGTCATTTGTAGAGATGATATTAAAGAGGTGTGTTGGTTTCGCTTAGTGGAATTAGGTATTTTGTCAGGGTGTAATATATTAATAAAAAGGATGGATTTAAGACGTAGTTATCCTCCACGCCCTCCATCCGCCGCCCGTGCCGCCGTGTGGGTGGGGAAAGCAATGGGGTTCATCTGGTCTGAACGGGTATGTGCGCGATGATGTCCAAATCGCTAAATACTGACGCTATCTATGCGGCAGACATGGTGTGACTGAATAAGACTAGAAGATGTCCCTTTTTATTTCCCGGGCACGCCTTGCCGGTGTCTTTTTTGGTTTTTTGCCTCCCCGACAATTCGACGTCTCCGGCATGACACGTTTGAGGCCCCGGCCACGCAATTTGCTGATTAAACGATGTGTGGATTCGGTGACGGCATCTCCGACATGTTTTGATATGATATCCTAGGCAAGCACGTCAGTTGAGTTATTTTTCACGATATCGGTGATGATCTTGCCACCTGTACGACCCACAGTCCACAGGAGAGGTCGCACGAAACGGAAGAGAATGCCTAAGAAATTGCCGATCCCGTGCCCTCGCTAAAGGTAAAGCGGAGCTGAATAGATAGGGCCGATCCCCGGAGTGGGGGAAAGACCACGACTCGCCTGATTGAAGTAGTACATCTCTAAAGGATGCATCGTAATATATGTCCCATTATGGATGCCTACGCCATGTTTTATATAGATTACCACTTTGTAATTCTTGCGAAAATGAAGCACCACCTTCGTGGTCGTTAGGAACTCGATTCGAATGTCCTGAAATCTGCGCTGCTCCACTGACACGTATTGTACGTTCTGAAACTCGTCCTTACACATTGCGTTGGGGTAGAGCCGAAACGTCCGTATGCAACGGACGGTGCTGACGCCCAGGAATTGCGGAGATATCACGTTACAGTAGAGTAGGACGGGGTTTACCCCTTCGGGGGACGAAGAACATGAAATTTCTCAGACGCCCAATTCTAAATTGGAGGTCGATCCAAAATCTATAGGTTGCGCCATTTTCACCGAGAAATCTGCATGTGTATTCTGTTCGTAAATGTCCCGCGAGGCATTACTCAGCAGGGTCACGTAAAAGTTGTTCTGACCAAGTAACGTGATGTCAGATATCCTTCACGCTAGATGCCGGGATCCAAAGTCAAAGTCCTGACTGTAACATTTCCAACGGACGAGATACTCCCAAATGCTACGTGTAACTCGCTTGTCTGGTATTCAATCTATATTGTAAGTGGTATGTTTTGAGATTCGAAAAGGAGTCAGTTCCTCCCCGTAAAATTGTCCCTCTATCGGCGTCTTGTTTAAATCCTCCAGCTCGTAGACGGGTCGGGGAAGCCGTTGTATAAATTTCGTAATCCGAAATATTTCGGTGGAGAAATTCTGTTCGCCGCCCTTGGCAAACTTCATCTTCTCCTTGCTGATACGCACGTGCTGCCCTACGGTAAACTTGCTTTAGACACGAGAAAGCGTCGACGGCTCATCCTCTTCCGTATGGCGAGGACGTCCGAATCTGTCACACGCGAGGGCGCCATAACAGTCGTCGAGTGAACTGTGTCATTGTAGGCCCTGACAAATTTCGGCAAAACGTCGATATATCTGAAAGTATTTTTATAAGTAAAATTTTTGTATAATCTATCACGAATCGTACGATGAGCACGTTCCACGATCGCACATTACACGTCGGGATTCCTGCACACCTGAAACTCTATGCCCTCGTCGCGTAACATGTCCTGAAAATGTTTATTGAGAAATTCCTTGCCATTATCCGTGCGTACCCATGCAGGTCGCCGCGAAGTTTATTTCGGGTCATCGTCAAATATAGACAGGAAGGCCGTGGTGAATGAAGGACCGCTCTTTGTCTTCACAGGGACCAGGAATAAAAATTTCGAGAATACATCTATGACCGATAGAATGTATTTATAATTATCATTGTATTTCGCGTAGGACTGGACATCCAATAAATCGCATTCCCACACAACCATAACATTAGTCACGGTAAAGGGATTACGAGCGAAATGTTTCCTTTCAGGTCTCTGTAACGTATAGGCATCTTGTTCTTCTAACCATGCCTTGATAGCGCCGACAGAATGCAGTTTACCTTTCATTTTCCTCTCAGCAGCCTCCGCCGTCCGAAGCTTCGGCAAAGTCGTGAAGCCGGAAGGACTGCCTTCATCATAGTATAAATCGCTAATGGTAGCCATTAATACTTAGTCCACTTACGCCGTAACGCAGATTCGACGCCACGTCCCTTCGGTTTCGCAAAGAGGGGCGCAATGATATCCCGAAAATTTTTCCCCGTGTTATTTTAATTTTACCGTCGGGCTGATATTTGGTCAAATGAGTATTGTCTTATACGTCTTGAGATCGTCTTTGGTGATAAATTCCGTATTCACTTTCTTGCGCGTCAGCAGTTCCCACAATCCCTTCGAGCCCTTAAACACTTGTTCCTTAATCGTGATATCACCACCGGTATCAACAACTATATGCGAATCACCATCATAAACATATCGCCGTCCTTACGGACGACATATTGCGTGTAGAGAAAACGTCTCTTGTACACGTAAGGCATCAGGTATGGACTAGCCACAGGGCCGACATTTTCCCTACCGTACGCACGGGCCTCATCCTCTACGAAATTATCATCGTAATCATTTTCATCTTCGTCATCATCATCCTCTTGTTTCGGGATTCATATTTGAACTCCTTAATAGCCGGGGTAGTATTTAGTGGTGGGGATGTGGTAACTGACGCCGACGTTACGTCCGTCTGTGCTCCGCGGCGCATCTTTGGAGGTGGAGGTGGAGGAGGGGAAACATTGCTAGCTTGCCCGGTAGGCAACACTCGGCTTAAAAAATCTGCAAATGCATTCGTCTCCGTCTTTTTTCTAAGATCTGTTCGTCCATCTTTTGACGTACCTTAGGCCACTCCTCATACGGGTGATGTTTACGTATCTAAATGGCCTCCGCAATAGGGTGATGTTTACGTTTCTTATCCGTCTCCCGATGTTTACGTATCAAATCCGGCTCCCGTGTCATGAAAGGGGAGCCGTGCAAAAGATAGGCTGGGATGAGGTACATCTTAAGTAACATGATTTTATCTGTTTCGTAACATGAGGCTAGCGAGCGTAGGTAGGACGGAGCTCAATAGAGGCAGCAAGAATCCCCCGCGCTGAACTATAAGCTTCTTCTTGGAGGAGAGAGGCACGTGCCTGTCCACGAACTTGCGAAGCGCCGCCTTGTGTTTTTGTAGCTTGCGCGTGTCACAACCTGTCATCTTTATATTGCCGTTCAGAACGTTCAAGACACACTCGCTTATACAATTGACGAGTTTTTTGTTACGCTTTGAAATGATAGCTTTACGCAATTTCGGGTCGGCTGCCTTCAACACCTGCAGAGTGTGATAATTCGTCTTCACACGCTTCATCGCCTACATACGAATAGAGGGTGAAGGGAGGTATATCATACGGGAATATGTTTGTATGAAACTTCAGACCGTCGTTCGTAGTTTGTGTCAGATCGAAGAGGAGGTAGACGAAGGGTTCTTGCGTAGCGTCCAAGTAAGCGTTATATAGACCCAAACTATATTCGGGGCACACGTGACTGGCTAGGTACATGAACTGTTTCTTATATCTGACGTTTTTGAATGCCACTATATAATGAGCATTTAACGAGATATCCCTACGAAACCTGCCCTGATGAAACAGATTTTGAGTGATCAAAATAAAGCTGTGATGGCTACCTCGCGTAAACAATTCACACACTTGCTTTGAATAAACGTCGTTTAATAGATCGTCAAGGGTCATGAGGCACGGTTCGCCGTTTGCACTGCCAAAGTCTTCCGGAACGCCCTCGTTAAAACTGATGTTAGCCGGCAACTGGTGACGGGAGGGGACAGCACTCTTCTCACCGTAACACCACACTATCCCAACGGTAAATGTCGGCTCGGTACAGATGTCGCGGCGGTTCTGGAGGAAGCGTATGACGAAAGACGACTTCCCGGAACCGCTAGGTCCACTCACGATACACGAGAACGGATGCCTAAATTTCAGATCATCACTCATGGATGGTCGGGCGGTGAAAACACTCCTTTGCCCCATCACTCGCCCTATTTATACCCGAACGGGACCGATGAATTGTCACCTAATCGTCGACGTTTGAAGAAAGATAATCTGTACATCTTATCATCGGGTTCAGTGACTATGGCTACAGTACCCCCTCCATTCCTCTTACGCTTAATCTCCTTCTCCGTATGTACCGTCAGTGTAGGTCCCCCCTCCCAAGAATCATGTCCCTGATGACGTCGAAATTCACCAGCTGCTTGGCGCTGTAATTTAGAGTAATTCCCCGGACTTTACAGACCGTACCCACCCGACCTGTTACAGTATCAATTACCTTGTGTGCATAGTTCTTAGGCCCACCACTCACAAATTCAGACACATACTCTGTGGGTCGCAATTCGGAGGTCATATCGCCCAGTTTGTCCCCCGTTTCTATCAGATTAGGTTCGTCTCTGGGCTGAAGTAGATGACAGAATCTGTGTCGCAGTAGATCGCTCTCTCTCCCAACCGGTCGAGATAGCGATACAGATGAATCCTGGCACCTGCGGTAAAGTAAGCGCCATGGAACTCATTCGTATGAAGCAAGTTTGGCACGTGTTCCTCAGCAGCATGCTTCCACGAAATCAAAACTACGTCATAGCTTGCAAACGCCAAATTCGTCACCTCGACGCCGGGGGTGGCCAGAAAACTGTACAGGTCTTTGGGCTCCGAAATAACTTTCGTCTGCGTCCTGTCGTTCCTCTCCGTCAATTTCCCCCACATGGAGTTGAGGCAGAGTTTGGCCAGACCCCGTTTTGTAGCGTTAGACTTCATGGACTCCCTATCTAGTCTTATGGCTTCATTCTGCCAAAACGACTCGACATACAGCTCTTCGTCCGGAGGGCTTCGAACCCAACCGGGATAGCCGCTGGCCTCCGATTTCAATTTCAAAAATGTATTTATGTAATCAACGAAAAGCCCACCGTCGCCAGTTTCGGGGCTGTATTGAGTGACCTGGTATTCGTAAACCTCGTAGATTTCTAGTATCTTGTATCCCCTTTCCACGGCCAACCGCACCTCATCCATTAACCATGTACCAGTCAAGGCACGCTCCTCATCCGTCGTATGCATGCATTCTCCAGTACAGCATGTTTGGACACATGTTCCACACAGACAGAACATAAGTTTATTATTGCATCTATCGGGAAGGACCTGATGGTACAATTTCTGTGGCGGAACGATAGTACATTTTATCAGTCTGTCCATACGCAAACAGGCTTCCTTGTCCTTGCACGCATCTCCCACATGGATGAAAGGGTGACCTGTGGGAAACTTGAAATACTTGCATATGTACGGGTAGAGACTCATGACATCCACATATTGGATAGTCTCATTTTCCCGCACTTTATAGTGGAGACGCATGGCCTCCGTCCGACCCCCATACAGAGCATCGCGGGTACACAGCGGAGATTGTCTTACTACGGGATGTGTATGCAGGTCGGGTTTCTCCTCAAATTCACATTCCCACTGAACTTTAACCTGATAGCCTGCTCGCGTTATCTGCTCTAAACGCGAAATGGTGCGTTCATATCCTTCTGCCAGGGTATCGCCGCTCAGGGTGGCGACATCCCGGAACGGTTGGCACGTGTGTCCGTGCCAAAAACAGCCAAAGAAGTCGTAAATTGTATTAGTTTGGGGGCAGTAAACGACCACGCTAAAGCGAGGTAATTCCGGAAGCCTGTATTCACGCCCGTTGCGACAGTGCATTATCTGCACCCCGCCCGTCTCTTCCATATGTAACAGCCACATCAGGGCCTTCTTCCTGTACCTGTTATTACACGTATACCCTCCTGTCGGAATAAGTCCTATGGTGTCAGGCTTCAGAAACCGTTTGCGCAAGACCTTATTACAAGCGAACTCTAGTGCAATCGACTCGACAAAGAAATCGATGTGACCGATCTGCATGAACTCGCGCCTAAACACACGACACGCATGCCTTAATACGGTGACGTCATCTTGACAGTACGATTCCAGAACGCGCCTATTGTCGAAGGTCTCGGATCTCTGACTCGCATACCAAACGAGAAAATCCTTCCTCTCCTCTTCCTTCATCTCGTTCACTCCATAATACGAAATGTCGTGGATGGGTCCTGCATAGTTTAGGTTTTCCACGGTATTAAAATAATGAGGGTACCATGATTTGGAAGCCTGCAGACCGAACCCTTCAGGTAACTTACGCAATGCACACGGAAGGAAGGACACGCTGTCCAGGAAGACCAGGTGATCCATCTTCATGCACATGATCTTTAACCCGTTCATGATCAGTTCAAGCATCCATTTCAACATGATCGCCCTGTTCAGAATGAAATTCAAGTCGAACGCCTTGGCATTGAGCGCAATCGCGACAATTTTATTGACCCAAGGGCGTGGCTCGAATAGATAAGATAGCAGGTCCCCTACCGGATCGTCCCAGAACGAGTGCTTCCTCTTACCTCATCGCACGCAGTCTCCACCGTCTTCCGCATCTTCGCATTGTGATCAGAACTGTTGCACGCAGACGAGAACAGGTACGTGTAGTGTGGCCTTGTCAGAGTGCCTCGTATTTTGCGTGGTCTCAAAATCGTAAAATACGTACAATACCTTATCACCTGTGCCGGGCAAAACGTCCTTTAGCGGTCTCATATAGCACAGGTGACCTACGGGCCTATTCTGCTTACAGTTAAGCACAAAATACCTTGCTACATTCGTGTCTGTCAGTCGTCACGAGCAGTCCACACGTCGCGCAACACTGTTTACGTTCACATACCGATTTTCTCTTTGCCGTGCTCTGCTGGTGGTTGGCGAAACACGTCCGACATCTAGAATGTCTGTTACTTTCGTCGCAGGGGAAACGAACGTCAGAGAACGTGAACGGAGGGCTCGCCATGCAATCGCTGCACGTCTGGACACAGACGCGTGTTATATCACGCCTAAAACTTTTATGGCATGCGTTACATATATACTTTTACGCCATTGCACCAGTCAGATTAATTATCACGTGATAATGTCTTTCGTCATCGTCGTAGAGTAGGCTAAGGTGTTTGGAAGAGTCGATTTGAACTTCGAACATTATATCGGCACAGCCAAGACCTTGATAAACAACTATCTTATAGTCCCGAAAATGTTCTTGGAAACGGTTTAGTTCGTGGATCCCCCCACCAGTAGCCAGATCTATTCCTGTCTCTTGTAATAACGTATGAACTACGGGACGTATCTTCCTACCTTTACGATACGCCGTATGAATAGCATCATTATCTACTTTGGCAATCGCTATTATTAAAGCGTGGGCTAAACAATTTTCCTCTGCCTTCACCTCCACAATACTTTTCTTGAGGTGTGCCATTACGGAAGGCTGTCTGCCCTTAGTCTTAATACCGTAACCAAACCTTACGGGCATCTTGACAGAATGCAGTTACGACAAGTGTGTCCAAGGCGTTAAATCTAAAATTGGACTGTGACACTTTTTCAAAGACACTCCAAATCACCTCTCCTGATAATTGATCTTTCCTCCTAAAACTGATCCCTACGGGCTTATCGTTTTGATTCACCTGATTCTGAATAGTTATCCCCACCATATCACTATCACTCACATCCTGCAATGCGTACTCAAAGAGTTGGTTCACACTGGCTAGGAAATGTCCTACAGGATCGCTATTATCCGTGGGGGTAATAATCGCACTGGGAGCCGTGTTCCTACAGCATTTTACCGCCTATACTCTCTCCTGACCGTGTCATCTATCTCGAATCTGCGGGACATTCTCTCTCAAAATAAATAAATGTAACGTATGTAGGTTCGACACACACAGTACTATAACTTATTGAAAATGTAGTCAGATTAATACTTACAGTTCAAACTATGGAGTCGCACAGTTATTGTCACGTACGCGCTGCCTCCTATTTATTGCCAGATGCTGACGTTTTTTTCTTGTTTCTTTCAACCGCTGCTACTTTGTGTCACGCACGCTCGGAAGACGACATGGGCCTTGTAAGGGATTTTGTGAAACGTTTCGAAGAAGCAACTGCATACTGTACCAAAGCACGTGTCTGAATGCGCTTAAGACAGATGTGTTGCATTTCGACACGTCCGATGCGTCAACTCTGGCAATGCACTGCGAATAGGGGTGCCCAACGCAGAGGCTATGAACTTTTTTAAGGCCACACCTCCATAACTCGTGTCTAGGCTAAGAGATTTCAGCACCACCCGACTTATAACGACAAGCGGTCGGGTGACCTTAGCCTTACTCGCACCTCCGTATCTCGTTTTCTTCACTCTCAGGCTAACAACTTTACAGCACACACAACCCAACGACTTTCGGCGATAACCAGTCGGAAGGCCACGGACTTACTCCCACCTCCGTCCCACCTTTCCTTCAGGCTACAGCACTGTGACGGAGCTTGACACTACTAGACGGCATCCAGGGCTTGGCACTAATAAGCTACTTTTCACTAAGGCGCCGAGGTTAGCACACATCTATGTAGCTGGTAGCATTACATTCAACGTTGGACTAACACTGTGCATGCATCCCGACGTGTCAGAACCTGCAAGCTGACTAAGTATGACTTCTTCACACACCTGCAACCCGCGTGAGTCATGATGCCATTCACGTCTCGCTAAACAAACAACATACTTACATCATCTGTCAGACACGTGACAGGAAACAAGGTACGATGCTATATACTTCACTCACATACCACACGACCTAATAAGCCTACTCTTGAATGCAAAAAGTACCGAGTCTTTTTCCTTGCCCTAACCTAACCATTTACCAATCCTCACGGTGGCAATACGTCACGACAAACACTACCATGCCCTCACGACTGCAAGCGCTACGTACGGTCATATATAACGACGTTTAATTCATAGACCTTTCTTACATACAACGTACCAATGTAACTACTCTTCACTTATACCCATTCACACGGCGACACAGGCGGCGTAGGGAGAGCCTGGAGGCTACCGCAACGCCATCTCCTTTTCAAAACATACACCTACGCTCATTTGCAACGCCATCTTAATCCAATCCTTTTTAATAATACCCTCTACACAGGTACACGGCTCCGGGGCGTAGGGAGGGCGTGGAAGATAACTTCAAACCACACCACTTCTTACATCCATCCTTAATAATATACTCCACCCCGACAAAATACACACTTCACTGGGCGATCCTTTTTAATAATATAATCCAACCGACAAAATACATACTTCTTCTAGTCGAAAACCGGGCGCCATCTTGTTTTTTTAGTTTTAGGCCAGCGACGCCATCTTATTTTTGAGTTTTAGTGCGGGGCTTTTGCCCCGGGGCCCGATGAACCCATTGCTTTCCCCACCCACACGGCGGCACGGGCGGCGGATGGAGGGCGTGGAGGATAACTACGTCTTAAATCCATCCTTTTTAATAATATATTACACCCTGACAAAATACCTACTTCCACTAAGCGAAACCAACACACCTCTTTAATATCATCTCTACAAACGACGCCATCTTGTTTTTCAACTACGACGCCATCTTGTTTTTGGGTTTGGGCCCATCGACGCCATCTTGTTTTTGAGTTTGGGTCCAACGACGCCATCTTGTTTTTGAGTTTGAGTCCGGGGGCTTTTGCCCCGGGGCTCATTGCACCCCTTTTTTAATTTTGGGCCCGGGGGCTTTGCCCATGGGCGGACTAAACGCCACCTATTACTACTACAGTGAGATACATAAAATTGGATCATTTGTCTCGTAAAATGTATTATACAAATTTTGTCTAAAAAGTTACAATTTGTAAAATTTTTAACGGTGTATTGCTGTTCACCACTTGCAAGTATGAGTCCCGCTATCGTCTGGTTGATTTTGGAGCTATGGGAAACTGTATATTTACTGGTGACGTCGGAGTACGTCTTTATTGCTGTTCCGTGGGAGTAGGTGTTATCAAATGATCTCGCACGCTGAAATGTTGGTTAGTATTGTCTGGTAAGGTTCGCTGCTTGTTTCTATTGTTATGTTGTTAATGGACAGATAAGCTTCCAGTTACGATTTTCTCTTGACGTCTAAGAACAGAAATGGAAACTGACATTAGTTTCTGTTGTATCGGATTTGAAATCAAGTTATGTTGAATAAATCACAGAAAGACTTACAAGTGTTGAGTTTTTGGTTCCGCTGTTTATGTAGTCCTTGCGACCACAAGTAGTCTTCAGCGTAGGTGTCTAAACGTTCGCACGGAATATTAACCACTGTGTAATATGTCGTCCTATAGCTATGTTATTCTGGGTATTACAATCACTGTACAGACTTTGGACGGCTTCTCCGACCTGATAATACAGTTGTGTTAGGACTGCTATATTCTTATAGAATTATTACCTTGGGTTCTAACTAACACAACGGGGATGACGCTTCTGGAAAATGTATCGGTGTGATCACCATCATCAGGCAGTGTTAAAACAGTTGATTGAAATACATCACTGTGGTTAATCTGGTGTATTTTAATCAACTGTTTTAACACTGCAACTTAACAAGCTCATACAGTACACTCTCTGATGATGGTGATCACACCGAAACATGTTGCAGTTTTATTGTAAATTTTAATACTGTTTTAAAGCGATTTTCTTGTGCATCAGTTGGTAATAAAAAACTTTGACATTTTTTCGCAGTGTTCCTGTTCCATCGAAATCGGTGCCACACCAAATGGTGAACAAATTTCAAACGAAGTGTTAATTGTTGAATAATAGACGACAGCAGACGTGACGTTTTATTGTTAAACTTATGCAACAAAACCAACAAACGCACGTGTTCAAAAAAATTTTCATATCGTATTATTAATTACAAACACGTTTCGATCGGTTTTGCGATGATCATCATCACGGTAGCTTTACAAACTGTACTAAGAATACAACAAACTGCCGAATTGTGTAAGTGGACACACTCAGCATTTGAGGGCTGTCTCAAACTCTCCATACGGCTACAAAATGTCAGCTTATATACATTATTAAGAACAGATATTTAGTTGTTAGAAACAATTAAAGACGTATGTACTGTTTATGTAGTTAACATACACCCTGTAATAACAAAAACAACATAGTTATAAACATATGAAACACATTAACGACGTTTTCTTTTAGAAAAAACAATAGACGGTATCAGAGCGCGGTCAGAAGCATCTCCACGGAAATCTCAAATTTAAAACGGTAGCCATGCGAGACCGGTGTGTAAAAGTCATCTGTACAGGCCGACATACAACTTCTTCGCTTGAAACCACACAAATTTACAGCCGTACAACTTCAGGAGCTAAACCGTGTTGCGACGGCACGGTTTTGTAACTGGTTGTGCGACGCAGTGTGTTATGGTGTATTCGATATACGTGTAATGCTGGCTTATTTTACAGACGAGGGACGATTTTTGTTAAACGGACACAGAAATATTCAAAACAGCAGAAACTGTTCGTCAGATAATCCCAGACTGCCACACGATGGGGCCTTTACACGACGTTAAATTTGGTGTATTGTGTGCTGTCAGTGCGACATGACTAAATCTAACCCGACTTCTTTTCGGACGCAAATTCAGAAAGGTACACTGGACACAATCTCGCATAATTTCTTGAAAAAGTAGAATGATGGGGAGAGGGACTGGGGATTCGTCTATCAAGAAACGGTGCTATGGACCATATAGCGTACAGTTCACTAGCTACAATGCGGGACGTTGGGGGACCGAATACTTATTCGTCTTTTGTGGCCTGCTCATTCATCCGATTAACTTCGCGTGACTCTTATGTTGGGGAGCTTGAAAGACAACGCATATAAAAGCAATCCACACGCACGCACGCACACACAAAGCACGAACTTAAAAAACTTTAGTCAAGCGTAGTAGCAACAATATCTACAACAACAAAAATTACAATCTGCAAGCCGAAAAACTAAGGCAGGAACAAAATTTTAATAAAAGTCTAATGAAAGGGTAAAATTCACCGTATAACAGGCCATGAAAGCACAGAGTGAATAGTTTTACCCTTTTCTTTAACATCGGCACCAGATAGGGTGGCTAGTCAACATCACGCCCCGGCCGCTTTAACCCCGGTCACGAAACCTGGTACCAATTTATACGAGGCTGAGTTTGGACCAGGCGCCGATCTGGACGGGTGCGAAAAATATCGCCCCCACGGGGATTCGATCCGCGGACCGTCCAGCCCGTGGCCAGTCGCTATACCAACTACGCTACCCGGACGCCCGTGACATGTAATACTTATTGCCTTCCCACTGCAACAAGTTACACGAACGCGCCCCAGTGTGACGTTGTAAGTACACTGCCGGTTTTGTTAAGTTGTAGACTGCGTTTGAAATGTGATGGCGCACGAACAGAAACCAGCTTTCGTCTTTCGGCGAAACGTAGAGTCAATTTAAATCGGCGGGGGCGTCAGTTCAGTCGACTACTGGCAGCCGAGGTGTGCGCATGAGCGGTAGTAATGCTGGATACACCATGTTCTGAGGTAGAGTGCAAGACTACTGGCTACCCACTGCATTCGCCAGTTTCCCCTTCACTTCCCCCCCGTGCGTCACCGTGTGCCCTGCTGCTTAGTCCAACAACCCACAATACCTGAATCCCCCAAGAAACAAAATTAACTTGCATCATGACTTCAAACAGTGAAAACGGGATATTACGAGGTAGACAACAGCTCAAAATGCAATGGAACAATATTATACACTTAAAAAATGAGAGTAATAAGTTTTTTTTTTAAAAAAAATTAATTTTCACGAACTTGCAGCTCATACCGTCTCTGATAGACCAAACTTAACTCATTGTTTACTAACATGATCTACAACACATGACCAACTGTTTATTCCTATACATTATTAAGTTCGCATTTCAGTTGTACTCAAATTTTGTTATCGACACATATGGCATGTTATACTTTTGTGTGGTCTTCATTTGGCCAAATAGTGTATTTGATCTTATGTTCATTGGACCGTGCATCATTGTGATAGTTGAAGAATAAAAGACCAACTTGATGTCACTTGCTATTTTATTTCACTTCTTATGTGTTCAACATGTTTCGGA
>Ga0123357_10007150_pt1 | contig 13737 bp, 11 predicted proteins | sample TergutEmb28metaG_FD_89873 | JGI IMG/M metagenome (GOLD analysis project Ga0123357, IMG submission 89873) | Embiratermes neotenicus P4 segment gut microbial communities from Petit-Saut dam, French Guiana - Emb289 P4 | ecosystem: Host-associated > Arthropoda: Insects > Digestive system > Gut ... | reverse complement strand
CCGCTGTGAACGGCATAATGTTTGGCGCATCCGGCTGCTTTCAGATAGGTTTTATCGGTTCCTTGCAAGCCCGTGACAAAATTTTTCCCCAGACTTGCGGTCAGAAAAGGGTCCTCTCCATACGTTTCCTGTCCCCGCCCCCAGCGCGGGTCGCGGAAAATATTGATGTTAGGTGTCCAATAAGTCAAACCGTGATAAATCCTATAATCGCCTTTCGCCCGGGAAAGGTTGTAAATGGCGCGTCCTTCTTCCGCCGTATAATCTCCCATTTGTCGAATGGCGTTTACATCCCAACCGGCAGCCATGGCAATGGCTTGAGGGAAAACGGTCACGTTGTATTCCGTACGAGCTACGCCGTGCAAACATTCGTTCCACCAATCGTATGGAGGAATATTCAACCGTTCGACAGCCGGCGTTTTATTCAGCATTTGAGCGATTTTTTCGTCCAAAGTGAGGCGGGAAACCACATCGGCAGCTCTTTGTTCAATTGTCAACGAAGGATTCCGAAAAGGATACTCGCAGGCAGGTTTTTGACTTCCCGCATACTGAGCGCAAAATAAGGATAAAAGTATCCATGAGAAATGTTTATTCATATCAGTACGAATTTAAAGGAATTAGTTTATCTATTCCCGGCAAAGATAACGTTTTTTTTCATTTCAAAAGCATGTAAATCAATATGTAAAAGACCTGTTTCTTTTTTAAAATCATAAAATTCTTCCCTGCACCGGTAATCGAACATCTGCACCCTGGCCGCTACACCGGAATCGGAGGATGACGCTTCCTTCATTGCCCTGTATGTAAGGCCGGTTTTGGATTCGTTTGTGTACAGCACGTGTCCGTCTGCCCATGCGTTGTAAATGTAGCCGAATTGTCTGCTTTGGACGCAGCGCATGGGGTATGATTTTTTGGCCGATGTCGTGTTGAACTGGGTAAAAACCGTATCGCGGCCTTCCTGTTTTTCGCCCTCCAGCAGGGACAGGTAGCTGCGGCCGTCGCAGTGCATTCCGCCGCGAATTTCTCGGTTCGGTTCGCCGCTTGCTGCGCCGCGCTCTGCGCAGTCAAGTCCGGCTGCTTCCAGTATCGTCGGGGTAAAATCAATGCCTGTGATGTAGTCCCTGTTGTTGACCGCTCCCGGTTTTATTTTCCCGGGCCACCTGGCGATAAACGGCGTTTTTGTACTGTTGAGGTAACAGTTGGCCTTGGCGAACGGGAATGCCATGCCGTTGTCGCTCAAAAAAATTACCAGGGTATCTTCGGCCATTCCGGCTTCATCAACCGCCCGCAGTATGCCGCCAACCGTCTCATCGCAGCGGTGTACACTGGAAAAATACTGGGCAAGTTCTTTCCTTACGTTTGGAAGATCCGGCAGGAATCCGGGGACTTCAATTTCTTCCGGTTTATAAAAACGGGACGCGTAGGTATTGTAACCGTAAAAGCGCGTCAGCTCGTCTTCGCTGCCCGCAAACGGCCTGTGCGGATCATGGGAATTGGCCATATAGAAGAAAGGCTTGCCGTTTTGCTTTGCCTGTTCCAGAAACTTTACCGTATCCCTGTAGTAAATATACGGCGCCCGTCCGTGATTGTTCTGCGGATTATAAACGTCATCGCAAAAATCCCAGCAGAATTTTGCGACAGGCTGCAGGTGTTCAACTTTGCCAATAATACCGGTGTAGTACCCGTTTTCGCGCAATACCTGCGTCAGTGTCGGCACATCATCCCTTATCGGATCAAAGCCGAGCGCTCCGTTGTGATGCGGATAAAGTCCTGTCATCATGCATTGGCGCGAAGGCTGGCAAACGGCGATGGTCACATGCGCGTTTTCAAACCTGATCCCTTCCGAAGCCAGCCTGTCCAGATTCGGAGTAATGTTTTCTGTCCTGTTGCCAAAGCATCCGGGTGTATTGTAATTAAGGTCATCAGCCGTTATAAACAAAATATTTTGCGCCATTTTTATTTCTCCTGTTTTTTACGTGACAAAATCCATTATATTTTATATAAATAACAAAAGGATGTATATAAATGAAGATTGCCGTTATTCACGTAAACTACCTTGGATCGCCTCGGGAGGCAAATGTCCGGTCACAAAATTTTAACGAGGCGGCGGCTCTTGCTTATATACGGACCAATCTGGAACTGAACTACGGTTTTATGCGCAGGGCCGGTGAGCAAAAGGCCGATCTTGTTGTTACCAACGAAGACTTTGGGTGTATAGGCAGGTACAGGAATAATTTAAAATACCCGGATTTATTTTTTGACCTTACCGCCCGGCTCGAAGGTGAAATAACCGCGGCCCTATCAAAAATTGCTGCGCAATACAAAATGAACATCGCCGCCAATGAATACCGCACCTGTGACGGCCTTGTGTACAACACTTCAACTTTTTACAGCCGCGGCGGCGATGTCCTTGGCAGACAGGATAAGGTTCATCTTGCAACGACCGAACGTTTCAAGGCAGCGCAGGGAAATCAAATAAGCGTTATTGAAACGGATTTGGGCGCTGTAGGTTTTTGTATCTGCTACGACATACTGTTCCCGGAGTTCTGCAGATCCCTTTCCCTGCAGGGCGCGGAAATCATTCTGCACCAAACCCAGGGCTGGGGGTTCGGCGGAGCGCCTGCCCGCCAGGCAGGGGAGGCCATAGTACGCACAAGGGCGTTTGAAAACTCCGTCTATTTTGTTGTTGCCAAAAACGTCCAGAACGAAGGCGGCTACAGCTGCGTCCTTGATACTTACGGGGACATACAGGCCAGCGCGCAGGGCCGCGAAGATCAGCTGCTAATGGCTGATATTAATCCGGATTTTTTATCGCTTGATAAATACGGGCTCGGTAATTTCTATGCCGGAACTGAAAGCGGCAAGACCACCCAGCTCCTGGGACGCAGGCCTCAAATGTACGGCGCGCTTATCGACCCCAATCCTCAGGTTTTAAAAAAACTGCCCGGCAGGCTCCTTGAAAGCGGGGAAGAACTGGACAGCCGTTTCCGCGATCTGGCGGAAATGGAAGTTAATAACCCCGAAGAAAGGGCCAGATACCATTGGCATAAAAAAATATAGGAAAAAAATACAGGATGGCAATAGTATGAAAAAATCAAAAGCTCTGCGGCGGGATATTCTTCAGCTTAATTTTGAACTATATCTTTTTTTCCTGCTGCCTGCTGTCGTCGTAACTTTTATTTTTATTTACATACCCATGTGGGGAGCGCAGATTGCTTTTAGGGATTATCTGCCCACAAAAGGAATTTGGGGCAGCGCCTGGGTGGGACTGCGGCATTTTACAAGGTTCGTAAATTCGTACCAGTTTTTTAACCTTTTAAAGAATACCCTGGGCATAAGTATTTACCAGCTGCTTGCGGGTTTTCCCCTGCCCATAATTCTGGCGCTGACGCTTAACCAGCTCAAGAACGGGTTCTTTAAACGTTTCACGCAGACTGTTACATACGCGCCGCATTTTATTTCGGTAGTGGTACTTGTTGGGCTGCTGCAGATTTTTCTCAATCCCAGGAACGGGCTTGTAAATGTTATGTTTATGGCAATGGGAAAAGATCCGGTTTATTTTATCGGAATAGAAAAATATTTTTGGCACCTTTATATTATTACCGGAATCTGGCAAAGCACAGGCTGGGGCGCGATATTGTACCTGGCCGCCCTGTCCGGCATCGACCCGGAACTTTACGAAGCGGCCAAAATTGACGGAACTTCCAGGCTGCAAAGAATTTTGTACATTGACATCCCAGGAATTTTACCTACCGTTGTAATTCTTTTTATACTGAATACCGGGCGTCTTATGAACGTAGGATTTGAGAAAACATTTTTAATGCAGAATCCGCTTAACCTTGGAGCGTCCGAGGTTATTTCAACTTATGTCTATAAAGTCGGCCTTTTGCAGGCGCAGTTTGGGTTTGCCTCGGCGGTGGGCCTTTTTAACGGTGTTGTTAACCTAATCCTTTTGTTCCTTGTTGACCGTATCGCAAAACGTCTTGGAAGCGGAGGCCTGCTGTGAAATCCCAATCAACAATTAAAGACACTGCCCTTGATCGGCTTTTTATGATTATTGTTTTTATAATCCTTACAGCGGTAATCCTGGCAATATTGTACCCTCTCTATTTTACCGTAATCGCGTCCGTAAGTAATCCGCAGGAAGTTTACCAGGGAAAAGTTGTACTATACCCAAGAGGTTTTACCACAGAAGGCTACCAGCGGCTGATGATGGATCCGTCAATTCCGCGCGGTTATTTAAACACGATTATTATAACGGTCGTCGGCACGGTAATCAGCGTATTTTTTACGCTTACTGCCGCGTTTGCACTTTCCAACAGGCGTTTGTTTGCCAGGAAGTTTTTTACCGGATTTTTCGCGTTTACCATGTTCTTTAACGGGGGCATGATTCCGACTTACTTACTTATAAAAAACCTGGGTATGATAAATACCTTCTGGTCCCTTATTCTGCCCGGCTGTATTGGCGCGTGGAATCTCTTTTTGGTGCGGACTTTTTATACCAGCACCATTCCGGGCGAACTCTACGAAGCCGCAGTAATCGACGGCGCATCGGTTACAGGTTACTACTACCGGATCGTCCTGCCCCTGTCATCGGCGATAATTTCGGTAATGGTGCTTTACTACGGTGTGGGATACTGGAACCTGTTCTTCCCGGCTCTTTTATACATAAGGGATGAAACCAAATATCCCCTGCAGATGGTCCTGCGAAATATCATTCTGGCAAATGAATCCCTGTCAATGTCGGATTTGGATGCCGAAACCGTCGCGCAGCGTCAGCGGATTGCCGATTTGTTAAAATACAGTTCAATGATTGTCGCGACAATACCGCTTTTGATCGTATATCCGTTTTTACAGAAGTACTTCTCGCAGGGCGTAATGGTAGGCTCTATTAAAGGTTAAAAATAAAAATTAAAAGATAATAAAAAAAAGCGTATTTAATTATAAGAGTCTGTCCATAATTTAAACAAATTATAGACAGACTTTCTATAAAAAACTAATTACTTGCTTTTGTTATACCTGTCCAGGGCCTGCTGGTGAATTTCCAGATAACGGGCCAGCCCCATCTGGTTAAGCCGCGATACATAAGTATCCCAGCCGGTATTGACGGAGTCGGCTCCGGTTATAAACCGCGCCCTTGACTGCGCCACAAAATCATTGATGTCGGTCCTTATAACGGCCAGTTCATTTTCTTCTTCCGGCAGGAAGAAAGCCCGCGGGAACAATTCTTCCGGAGCGGGGAAACAGGGCCTGTAAATGTCCAGGCGGGCGAATTTCCTTACGTGGTTTTCCGCGAGGTTGAGGTTTCTATGATCGGCCTCATACACGGCAAACGGAGATTCGGCGGCCGGGCAGTGCAGGTAGCGGAATTCATCCTGGCTCAAACCGGGGGGAGGCGGAAGCTGGATAATTTTATCCCCTTCCTGTACCAGGCAGATACCCCACGGACCGTAGCAGAGTTCCATTGAATGCGACCAGTCAAAGCAAAGATCGCCCCAGCGGATTGCGACTTCCGGGTACTTCATAGCACTGGTGATCGCGAAGTTGGCCCTGGCAAGCAGCGCATTGGCGTCTGTATTCCAGTGCTGTTTTCCGTCAGTCCCGATGAGCGGCGGCAGACATACATAATCTGCTTTTGCCCTTTCGACGCCCACATTGTTCTCGTCAAACCAGCCGATAAATGAACCCATTATATTGTCCGGCTGGGTTCCCTTTGCAAAGTATTCGGCGTTGGTCTGGGTAAAGACTTCCGGATCAATGAGGCCTTCTGAATACATCTGGTTAAAGTATGCGCAGGCGTCTTTAAATGATTGGCTGTTGGCGGTGAAGTATACCTTACCGTTGTTTACCATGACGTGATTTGTAACATCGTTCATTCCAAAAGCGCCGAAAAGGGAGGCTATGTCAAACTGGCCGCCGATAGTTCCGCCCATAAAAGAAAACGGAATTTCATCTTTTTTGCCGTTGCCGTTGGGATCCTTGTCCTTAAAGGCCCTGTAAACATTGAGCAGTTCATCTTTTGTTGTCGGCAGAGCCAGTCCCAGTTTTGTAAGCCATGTATTGTTGATGAACCAGTTGTCCGGATTAACGCGGTGCGCCAGTTCCTGCAGCCTTGGAAGAGTAAACATATGGCCGTCCGGCGTCACCATGTCCCTGCGGATATCGGGCCTTTTGGCAAAGAGGTCCTTGAGATTGGGACCGTATTGATCGATCAATCCTTCCAGGGGAATCAGGGTGCCGCTGCCGCCGTATTTGAGAATGTCCGGGTCGCTGACTCCGGAAATAAATACATCCGGCAGATCGTTTGACGCCAGCATAAGATTCTTGCGTTCGTTAAAGCTCTGGCTGGGTATTTCAATAAAGTTAACCGTTATCCCGGTTTGTTTTTCCATATTTATATGGGCTTCCATTTCTGAAAACGGGCCGTGCATCGGGCCTCTGTTTACAACTGCCGAAAATGTAAACGGTTTTGTTACAACAGGAAAACCGGTTGCCTGGAATCCTATTGCCGCAAGTTCGGCGGCGCGGTTGCTCTGGGGCTGCTGGCTGCCTCCGGCCGCATAGACCGGCAATACCAGGCAAACCATCAATAAAGCCGGAATTGCCGCCTTAATCAAATTTTTCATAAAACCTCCAATAATATTGTATATCCCTTTATTATAGATCATGAATTATTTACTGTAAATAAAAATCGGCTGTTTTTTACACCTGAATTTCCCATGAGGCGCTTCAAAGACTGGAAAAATCCGCGATATGTGATATATTTTTATTATAGGATAGATTAAAAACAGCAAGGAGATATTATGAAATTTAGCAAAAAAGCAATCTTAATCTTAACAGGGCTTCTTGTGGCTCTCCTGGTTTTTGGCTGTAAATCCAAACCGGATACACTTGAAACGGACATCAACGTTCCCAAATTTGTTTCCAATCCGCCTTCTTCGGATCAGTACCTGTACGGAGTCGGGAGTGCAAAATTTTCAAATAATTCAAGTCAGGCCATGCAGGCCGCCGACGCCAGGGCCCGTACCGATCTGGCCACCAAGCTGAGCACCGAGGTCCAGGCCATGATCATCGACTATTCCCGGATTGCCGGTACAGAGAACAACTCAACAGCCAACCTGACCTTTTACGAAAGCATTAGCCGCCAGCTTACCAACACGACCCTGCGCGGTGTAGAACTGGTAGAAAGGGACAGGACGACGGACGGTACTTACTGGTCGCTGGTAAGGATGAGCAAAACAGACGCGGCCCAGGTATCTGCGGAAATCATTGACAGCGAAGCTTCCAAGTACGCCGAGTTCAAGGCCATGGAAGCACTAAAAATGATGGAAGCGCAGCTGGATAAGAAATAAAAATGGTAAGTAGTTGAGTAGTTGAGTAGTTGAGTAGGGAGTAGGGAGTAGGGAGTAGGGAGTAGGGAGTAGTTCTTGCTTAGATGTCATTGATTGATGGTTTGATATTAAGTCTGCTAACTAAAATCTACTAACCACTTACTACTTACTACTTACTACTTACTACTAACTACTAACTACTAACTTCTAACTTTTATTTTTAAATGGAATCCACATGAAAAAAATTATTTATTTTGTTCCGATTTTTATTTCCGCGGTTTTGTTTTTTCCGGGTTGTTCCAATATGCCCAAGGTTGACAGGGTCAGCGCCGATACGCGTGTTGATCTTTCCGGGCGGTGGAACGATACCGATGTACGCATGGTCTGCGAAAGTTTAATCAATGACTGTCTGGCCTCTCCCAGGGTGTCGCAGTTTATTCAGCAGTATTCCGCATCCCATAACGGGAAGCTGCCCGCCGTGGTTGTCGGTACTTTCAGAAATGAATCCAGCGAGCATATTGATACCGGTATTATTTCCATTACAATGGAAAGCACCATCGTCAATTCCGGTAAACTGGATTTTGTTGCCGGTGGAGATACCCGCGCCGAAGTCCGCAATGAACGCCAGGATCAGCAGTCCAACGCGAGCGAAGATACTGCCGCTGCCCTGGGCTATGAGACAGGCGCGGCGCTGCTTTTGACCGGAGCCGTGCGCTCGATAGTTGACCGCGCCGGCAATATGACTGTGCGTTCCTATTTCGTTAACGCCGAACTTACCGGTATTGAGACCAATACAAGGCTTTGGATGGGCAATAATAACGAAATTAAAAAAGTCATACAGCAGCCCAATACCCGTTTTTAATCCTGGAGCCCGGGCACAGCCGTGAATTTGGGTACAGCGGCAGCAAGGACCGCGTTAGTTTTACTTCTGCTTTGTCTGGTCTCCTGCGCTACCGGTTCCGGTGTCTACAAAGATATTGACCGCGGGGTTAATACCGGCGCCTATGGTAACGCGCTGGCCGCGATGGATGATCCAAAAACGGCCGGCGTTCTCTATCCGCCAAGGAACGAAATTCTTTACCGTCTTGACCGCGGAATGATTGAGCATTACGCGGATCAGTGGACAGATTCTTCTGCGGATTTGGAAGAAGCGGAGAGGCAGATCGAGGCGGCCTATACAAAAAGCATAAGCCAGGAAATAGGAACTTTTATCCTTAACGACAATGTAAGGGATTACCAGGGCGAGGACTACGAGGATCTGTATCTGAATGTATTTAACGCGCTTAATTATTACCACCGCGGCAATACAGAAGGCGCCCTTGTCGAGATCCGCAAGGTGAACGAAAAACTCAGGTTTCTCCAGGATAAGTACGAAGTCGCTTCCGAAAAAATTACCAATGCGAATCCCAATCTGGCCGGCAGTGATTATACAACGGAGGCAGTGTCGTTTTCCAATTCCGCGCTGGCCCGCTACCTTAGTCTTTTGTTTTTCCGCAGCATAGGCGACGCAGACAGCGCCAGGATCGATCTAAACGAGCTGTACAGGGCCTATGAACTGGCGCCCGCAGTTTATTATAACGATCCTCCTTCATCATTAAAGGATGAACTTGTAATTCCGGACGGAAAGGCCAGGCTGAACGTGATGGGTTTTATCGGGCTCTCTCCTGTCAAGGAGGAAGTTAATTTGTGGCTGCCGCTTCCCCTGCCGTATCCCAATAACCGCGCCCGCCTCGCATTACCTGTCATGATCGACAGGCCGTCCGCTGTTAATTCGGTTGAAGTCGTAATCAGCGGCGGCCAGCGGTTTAAACTTGAACTTATCGAAGATATCAGCGGTGTCGCGCGTGAGACCTTCAAGGCAAAATACGGACTCACTTTGCTCAAGACAACCGCGAGGACCATTGCCAAGTCAATTACCAGCGCGGGCATTGCGGGCGCGGCCAAACGGCGGGACGAGAACCTTGGCGCCCTGCTTGGTCTGTTCGGACGGATAGCTACCGAACTGAGCGAGAGCGCCGACCTTAGGATATCCAGGTATTTTCCGGGCCGGGTTTTTGTCGGCGGAATAGACCTTGATCCGGGTCTGTATACTGTTACGGTTAATTACTACGGTGCCCGCGGCCTTATAAGCTCGGAGCACAGGAACAATATTGAAGTTGCCGGGGATAAACTGAATCTGACGGAGTTTGTATGCCTAAAATAATTTTTGTTTTTTTAACTGGTCTTTTTTTGCTTTTGTTTGGCTGCGCCGGAACAGGCAAAACCCAGCAGTCGGATAAATCGCGGGACGCCGCCTATGATGCCCTTGACGCGATGGACAGGGCCAGGGCCGGTGAGCCTCTGACAATGCCGGGCGCAGGCGGGCAGCCGGACTCATCCGGCGTTAATTCGGCCGGCGCGGGGACTCAAGGTACAAACTCAGCCGGTAACGGTACGGCCGGCGCGGGTCAGCCGGCGCCCGGCACTGCCGCGGGCCAGCAGCAGCAAACCGCGCCAGGCGCCATTTCCGGGGAAATGCCGGCCTGGGTTGATTCCCCGGACAAGGTTTATTCCAGACAGCGTTATGTATCCGCCGTGGGTTTTGGAAGCGACAGGCTCCAGGCCGAACGCAGCGCCCTTGCCAATCTTACCGGAGTCTTTGGCCAGTCGGTTCAGGCTGAACTCAAAACCACCTCGACTTATTCGGAAGCGGTCATGAGCGGCGTCATACAGGTTACCGAAAACTCAAGCGTGCATGACGCGATTACCACATCGATGGAAATGGATACGTTGATAGGAGCGCAGACAGCCGATGTCTGGTTCGACGGCAGGAGCACCTGGTACGCGGCCGCGATAATGGAGAAGGAAAAATCAGCGGTTCTATACGCGGATTTGATCCGTTCCAACGAGCGGATTATAGAGGATTTAACCTCGGTTACAGGCGATCAAAAAAATTCACTTGGCGGTTATTCGCGTTTTATGCTTGCCGCGGCAATCGCGGACGCCAACCGTGTTTACGCCAATGTGCTTACACTGGTGGGAAATACTTCTGGTATAAACCCGGGCGCGATGAAGAAGGGCGATGATTACAGGATTGAGGCAGCCGATATTGCCAAAAATATTCCGATTGCCGTAAGTGCAGAAGGCGATCGCTCCAACCGCATCCGCAACGCATTTTCGCGCGCGCTGTCATCGGCAGGTTTCCGCAGCGGCGGTACTGACTCCCGGTACGCGTTAAAGGCCGAACTCACTATGACAGAGGCAGTGCTTCCCAATCAGCCGAATATTTTTGTACGCTACATAGTAGACGCCAGCCTTGTCGACAACAGCGACAACAGCGTGCTTTTTCCTTTCAGTTTTAACGGAAGGGAAGGCCATGTAAACAGGACAGAAGCCGAGGAAAGGGCGCTAAGGGCGGCGGAAACCAAAATTACAGGCGAATACCCAAACTATCTGCGCGACGGTCTTTCCCTTTTACTTCCGCGATAAATCTGATATTATCATGTAAAGACTATGTCAAAATACGTTCATAAAAACACGGATTTCCTTGAGCATCTACCGGGCTGGGCAAAAGAACTCGCCCTCAAGTACGGTTCCAAAACCGCAAATCTTTATATACTCCACGGAAACATCCGGGATTTTCTCCCCCACGAATCCAACGAAGGCGAATTCATTTTTGCCCTGATCAAAAACTATATTGCCGAAGAACTTTTTGGCAACCAGGACATTATCGCTTTTTACGACCGGTCCGACGGCGTATCATTCTGCTCCGAAGAAATGATGCAGGAGTATCTGTCGGTGCTTTCCAGGCGCCACCCGTCAATCGAAAAGGAAGATTTTGTTTCCACGGATCCGGAGAAGAGTTTTTATTACCTTGAAAAATATTTTATGATGAGGATCCCCAGGGATAAAAAAACCCGCTGCCGGATGGTCCTTATAATTGACTACGCCGAAACCATAATACCGTCCGGCGATATGCTCCGTTACTCCGACGCGGACCGTTATTGTCTGGTTACCATGCAGCGCTGGGCCAACAACCCGATGTTTACCGACGGGGACATTTCAATAATAGTCCTGACTGAAAACCTCGCCGACATTTCGCAGCGGCTGACCGCTTCGCCTTCAACCGTCAAGGTCAGCGTACCTTTCCCGGACGAGTCAGTGCGCGCCAGTTTCCTTCGCAGCAAGGAGAAGGAAGGGCTTTTGCTGCTGGAGCGCGGGCTGAGCGCTGATGGGGTCGCCTCTGTCACCAGCGGCCTCAACCTGATGAACCTTGAGCGGCTTGTGCTTGAGAGCCATGAGGCGGACACGTCGCTGTCCATGGAGTACCTGCGCCTCAAGAAAAAAGAAATGATCGAGAACGAAGCCGGCGGCCTGCTGGAATTTATGGAAACCGTTTATTCACTTGACGCAGTGTCAGGCCACGACTTTGTCAAGAAACAGTTCCGCAACGCGGCAAAGGCTATAAAGCACGGCCAGCTTGAAGTACTGCCCATGGGTTACCTTATCGCCGGGCCTGTAGGTACGGGCAAAAGTTTTATGGTCAGCGCCTTTGCCGGAGAAATCGGCATACCCATGGTAAAGTTCCGCAACTTTCGATCAAAGTGGCAGGGCGTTACCGAATCCAACCTGGAAAAAGTACTTAACATTCTCAAGTCCATGTCCCCTGTCGCCGTTATGATCGACGAAGCCGACGCCTTTTTGGGCGACCGGGATCAGGAAGGGGACTCCGGAACCAGCAACCGCGTCTTTGCCCAGATTGCCAGTTTTATGGGCGATACAACCTACCGCGGCAGAATCATCTGGTTCCTCATAACCTGCCGCCCCGACCTTATTCCCATTGACCTCAAACGCCAGGGCCGCGCCGAAGAACACCTGGCCCTTTTCTACCCGGAAACCGACACAGAAAAAGTGGCCCTTTTTGATACGTTAAAAAAGAAGCTGAACTTCGGCGTAAGGCAGTTCGCCATCCTGGAATTGTTCCGCAAATACAGGTTCGAAGTATCCGGCGCCGAAATCGAATCCATGTTAATCCGTGCCAAACAGCGGGCCGTAATGGACAACCGCACCATGATTACCGAAGAAGACATGGAAGAGGTAATGGCCGACTATATCCCGCCGGCATACGAGCACGAGATAAGACTACAGAACCTTGTGGCCAGCCTTGAGTGTACATCAAAAAAGATGGTGCCAAAGAGATTCCAGATTGAAAATACCAAACTGGTAAACGAGATCCTGGAACTTAAACTTTTACTCGGGGAAAGAACCTAGGGGAGAGGGCCTAAGTTTTTTTGGGGGAGTCCGGACTCCCGTGAACTGCGGACTCTCATCAACTCCAGATTCCCAATCCAACAAGAGTTTCCGTTACTTCCCTGTCCCAGCCAGCGTTGGCCTTTGGGCTGGCCGGGCTTGGGTGCAGAATTTGGGCTGTTTTGAAACTTTCGCAGAATTGGCCGGCGGCCTTCCCGGTCATTTTACTTTGATTGCCAAAATATTTTTCCCTGACCAGGTCTATACGTTTTTTGGCGAATCCCCCGATTCCTATAACCCATTGCGGCTGCAGCAGCTTAATTGTCCGGGCAAGATATTTATCGCAAATTTCAAATAAAGGCGCGGCTTGATCGGCGGGAAGTTTATCCGGTGTTATATTAACGCCGGAAGGTCCCATAAAAAGGAGCGGGCAGTAATTTGTAACAAAATGCCCGCGAAAAAAAACCTGGGGTGTGCCGAAACGTTCCCTGAATAAACCCCAAAGCCTGCGGCCGGAGACTTCCGCCCGTTTGCAGGCAAAACCTTCGACCAGCCGCTTTGGATGCTCATGTTCAGGCTTCCCGACCGCCGCTTCGATTCCAAGCCAATCCCGCACAGCCGCAACTTCGCCGAACGGCACACCTGTCTGCGCCATACCCCAGGGCCCGGGATTCATGCCAACAAAAATTATTTTTTTTGGAAGCAATGTTTCCGCCGGCGAAGTGTTGGCGCTGCATCCTGTGTTGGCGCCGCCTGAGCCGGCCCAGCAATTACCGGCCAGTTCCAGGTATCTGTAATGCGATCTTTTTGCATAAACAAGAGGATTATAAACTGCGGCTGTTTCCGGACCAAAACACAAAGCTCCGCAATCAACCGCGAGATCGAAGCTGATTTTTTTAAGGCAGGAAACTATTTTAGACGAAATCATTTTAATAAAAGTTAACAGTTAAAAGATAACAGTGAATAGTTAACAGTGAATAGTTAACAATTTAAAGTGAGCAGTGAATATTTAAAAGTTTTTTTGTTAGTTATCTATTCGTTTTTCCAAAACGCCAGACTTTCTAACTGTAGCGCCTAAGCCGAACTTGCCGTTTTTGAAGCAAGCTTATAAGGTGGCTCGGAGGCAGCAGCCAACGACTGCCAATAACTCCGTCTGTTAATACATGCATTGTACATTTTTTTT
>Ga0123357_10007149_pt1 | contig 13739 bp, 11 predicted proteins | sample TergutEmb28metaG_FD_89873 | JGI IMG/M metagenome (GOLD analysis project Ga0123357, IMG submission 89873) | Embiratermes neotenicus P4 segment gut microbial communities from Petit-Saut dam, French Guiana - Emb289 P4 | ecosystem: Host-associated > Arthropoda: Insects > Digestive system > Gut ... | reverse complement strand
TTTTCTCTTCAAAATGCAGTTTGTTTCATAATTCTAACATATTTGGTTCCTGTTTTATTCACGTTTTATATACAGAATGTGCTAAAATTTAAAAAAATAATTCCGGCGCCAAAAGGTTAATAGCATAATCGTGAAACACCGGACATCTGATTCCATAACTTGAGTTTATTTGAAGAAAGATTAAAATGTGGATGTTGGATGCAACTATTATGTCAAGAGCAAAATAATTTTGTATTCTATTTAACTGTATCTTAACTATAACACTGATTTTAAGAATTGTAACATTTAATCACCAAACATCTATTTTAATCACATGTGGAATTTCTAACGTAAAAGTTGAAATGTAAGCTGCTTATATTAAAGAAAGCTCCCTGAAGGTGGCCGAAAGTTAAGGCTGAAACATGTCGGAGCATTAATTAAAAATAAAATTATTGCACAACAAGTTGGTCTTGAGTTTTACACGTGTATTATAGTTGCTCGGAAAGTGTCCTATATTAAATTTGTGTAGTATCGCATTCCAAATGACCGTCATGTTGATGCACCAACTGCCTCTGCGTTCCCTACAAAACTTCGTGGCTTGTTCAGGGATAAGTTTACCTTTAATCTTATAGAAGTGTATTCTGCTATATTTTTCGTAAACTGGTGAGAGTATTGTTGAACTGGCTTACTATGTTGGTGATTTTTATTTACAGAGATTGGGAGCTATAAGTGAAGACTCAAATATGTCCAATGTGAATGTGTCAGAACGAAGCAGTCCCTCAGAACGGCCTACTGTGATATCTGATGATAACGATCAGTCATTCGAATCAAGTGAAACCCGTCAGCTGAAACAAATCGATACAGAAGTTGTAGAAAAGAGAAAATCAAGGTTTACTACTCATGTTGCAACAGAAGAAGACAAAGAGAAATCAAATAAACAAGAAAAGCATGAGCGGAAGGATGGGAAGAAGAATGAATGGGATATGTTTGCAGAAGCTGACACTGTGGCAGAGTATAATGTACGGTTTTGTCAGTTTTTTGATGATTGCAATGTATTTATCATTTGCTTTGGAGGTTAAGAATGAGTGATGACGCACTTCCAGATACAAGGGTACACAGTTGTTGCAGCTGTTTGCAGGCATCTTACAAGAATATGACGTGGTACATAGTAAAGTGCCAATCCCAATGGCCGTGCGGTCTAAGGCGTAGGTCTGCGGCCGCTCGCCTGCTGAGATTGTGGGTTTGAATCCCACCAGGGGCATGAATGTTTGTTGTGAGTGTTGTGTATTGTCAGGTAGAGGTCTCTGCGATGAGCTAACTCGTCCAGTGGAGTCCTGCCAACTGTGGTGCGTTGTGTGTGATCTATAAACTGTGTGAATGAGGAGGCCCTGACCCACTGGGGCCTATTGCACCAAAAACAAACATAATAAAGCAGTTGTGCCACAGACATATTGTCTTCAGAAATATTTAGAGTATATGACAGTTTTAAATTGAAGTAAATTCTTTTGCTGAGCAGAGGTAGTGAGATAAGAGAGTGTTTTATTGTTTGCTTCACTATTTTGTTCCATAATTTAAAGTTCTAATATTGGATGCAAGATTATTGGATAAGTTAATTCTTATATAGTACATCTTCTTCAGGTATCAAGAGGGGTTAACATTCATTTGTTGTAACCATTTGCTTGAAATTTTTTCCTCTTTGAAGTGTTTATCAAGGAAATTAGAGACAATTAATGAGTAAACAGAGAGAGAGTGTGCGTGCGTGTGTGTGCACGCATGTGTGGTCTGTCAGGAGTCACTATTTGCTGTGTAGTGCTTTAATAGCAGATTGTTATTTGGTGTTACTTCAGAGTCCCAGCACAGTGGACAAATTGCATGGAGGTCCTGAAAACCCTAATCTCACAGACAACTGGGATGATGCTGAGGGTTATTACCGTGTTCGTATCGGAGAAGTGATGGATGGGCGCTATGTGGTATACGGTTATACAGGCCAGGGAGTGTTTTCCAATGTGGTCAGGGCCAGAGATGGAGCAAGGGGCAATCAGGATGTTGCGGTGAAGATCATTCGCAACAATGAAATCATGTGAGTTCACATGTTAGAGGTAGCAGGTGGACTGGTATGTTTATTTAGTTGTGTACTTTGTTTTTAATTATGTAATTGTACGTGAGAATCGTTTTCTTGATTTTCATAGATTTTTTATCTACCCTGGTGCATCAGTTGTTGATGTTTTCTCCCAACATCCCATGATTGTGATTTTTCATGTGAGGTTTTTTATTGATAAACAAGAATAACTAAATTCCTTGTTCAGAAGCACCTGATACAAATGGTGTTAAAATTTATTGATGTACAGTTGCTCTGATAATTCAAGGCATTTAAAGCACTGAAGTAGTGGTAATGAGCACACGTTTGAGTTACATGTTTTCAGTTTTGGGGAGACAGCTGAAAGTTGGGGGAAGTCTGTCTAGTCATTGAACTGATAAGACCTTGTTGGTGTACGTGTCATTTGAATTCACACATTCCAGGTGTTTTTATTCTGTCTTGGAAGTAAGTATGTCTTTTCACCTGGTATTTATGCACGAAGTTGACTTCATATCGTGAGTAATAAACAATAATTGCTGTGTGACAGCAAAGTGAGTTAATGCAGAATGTTTTGTATTGGCCTGTATTTGTTTATGCTGTACAGTTGGTCTTAGTATATGGCTACTAAGTAAGAGACATGTTGAGGCATGTGTATTTATTTTTGTGGAATACCATTGTGTAGTAAAATTAGTGAAATGTATTAACATATAAACATGAAACTGGTGATGTTTCCTCTGTACCGACCGTGAAGATGTACAGGGACTGAACGTGTAGCTGTACACATTCTTGTTTTGACATGAGCCCTGGATGAAGGTGAATTCTATCTTCATGCTCTGGCTGCATTACGCCCAGGAGAAGATTCTCTGGGGCACATTGGACAGGAGGCAGGGAAGGTTGCATAGTTAGTCTGGCTGCTGATTAGAAGAGAAAAGTCCGTGCCTTTCCTGGGAACTGAATTACACAGAGTCCTGGTCATCCAGCCTGTAGCCTGGTCCCTGTGCTAACTGAGCTATCCCAGCTCTTAGTGTTCATGATTTCATAATTAATACAATAAATCAGTGTCATGTACATAATCCAGGACTCTAAATCTTAATAATGTGTGGACAATTGAGAAAATTAGTACTAATTGCCATTTATTATATTTACTCTTTGCAGGGTGCTATGGTGCTATGGTACTGTATCTGAACTTGGCTTCTTATGCTGATACGCCCAGTGCATGTATATTGACTTACATGAGAGCACATAAATAAGCATACATACTGAGGTTTTCTGGGGTGCTGGTGCTGCATGGTTTAGTGGATAGGTTCTGGTGGTTATGGGGAACTGCTACTTTTGTCTTTTGTTCGGACTCTTCTACCCTGACAGTGGGATGATGGGTTCTCACAGCTTCTTCTTGTGAGGGGCTGCACAGTACTGCAGGGAATTGTGGCATTATTGTATTTGCGTTTGTCCTCATTTTACTATTATGGTATTTAAGTAGCCAAGTGAAAGGCCATTATGCAACCTGGCATTTGTGTAGTTTTAGGTGCATTTACAAAGTTGCAAAAACTGACTTATTGCTTTGTCATGTCTGTGCAGCTGACCATTTACGTGGAACAGCCTGGCTCCCACAGGACAGATTTTCATTAAATTGTATGTCGGGGACTTGTATCGCAATATGTGATGGCAGTTCATGTTGGGTTAAATAGGCAAACACATCAGGCACTTTACATGCGGACAGTGCAGACAAAAGTACATTAATGATATATTGCTTAAATCTTCTGGGAATGAGAAACGTTTCATTAAATTGTAGAGAAAGTGAAAAGACACGTTTCTCAAAAAGTGTATTTTTTAATGAAAATCATGCCATTAACAAGATAATTACAGTAAATACAACACACTTAGATAGGCAGTAGGTGATGTAATGCAAGGTATTGTGATTGTTATGCCAGGTAATTCATATGAAAATACGGATATTGAGTCATGACAAATAATAGTCACTGCTTTTGACTGGGTCAGACTACGAGGTCTTTGTTTTGCATGATGGATAATTAAGGTCAGGTCATGTTCAATAATATTTTATACTTATTTCTATATACTTGTGTCATATTCTTGTGCAGTTAACAATATTTTCTTCTTGCAATGTACATGATGTGTAATTACCCTTTGGCACCCAAGCACAACTTAGTCATTGCACTGTGGATTGCTGATAAATCTGAATAGCCGCTTGTCTTCAGGAAAGTAAAGGCAGGGTAATGAGTGTGACTTTCAAATCTCATTGTGCTGCTGAGTGCACTCGGCGTTGAATTCTGGCATGGGAAGGTTAAGGAAAATGAAACAGTGTAGTCATAATTGTTAATATTTATTGCTCATGTCTGGGAATGTGAGATATTGTGTGTAGAGGTGGATTATGAATATACTTATGAATGTGTATGAAATATTGTTTTTAAGTCACAAACTACAAAATATTTCAACACATTGAAATTTTGAGGTCATGTATGACTGATAAATATAACAGAAGTAAAATCAACGTAGCCGTATAAACTAGAATTTTTTTCAGACAAATGTGGTAACAGGCCCCAATAATTCTGTAATGTATGTACAGTTGTGAACAAGGGAAAGTGTAACACCGCGTCACTCGAGTTGTGTTTGAGAAGAGTTCAGGATGTAACGTCTCATCACACCTCACTGTTTATATGTGCATTTCCTAGCTTGTGAACATTCTTATTGCTGCATATGTAAAAATACTGTACCTGCATTTTACTGCCATATACTCTTCCTGTGAGATGTGAGCACAGATAGACTGCAGAGCTAATGCACTTGTGTCTGCCACCACGTGTGTGCACACATCATTTACATGTAGGTGGAAACTTGTATTGTTCATACAGAAAGCACATGCTTCTTTGATATTTGGTTTGATTAACAGGCTTTGATATTCAAGTGTGGGCCAGGTGGCTCAGTCAGTATAGTGACTGACTACAGGCTGGATGGTCCGAGATCGTATCCCGATGGGGACGAGATTTTCTGCCCGTCCAGACCGGCCCTGGGGCCCACCCAGCCTCCTGTAAAATGGGTACCAGGTCTTTCCCGGGGGTAAAGTGCGGCTGGGGCATGCTGCTGACCACTCACCCCCTTCTAGTTCCGTGGTCATGGAAGAGTAGAGCTTTACCTCTACCCACCCTCTGGGTCACACCAGGCCTGTAACGGTATCACTTTACCTTTACTTTTTTTTAATATTCAAGTACCTCTACCAGTATGTGAAAGGAAATGAGGCTCTGGGGTTGGAGTACTGTTTGATGAATGTATCTGATGACATAATTCTGGCTTGTGGTAATGTAGTACATTGTAATCTAGCCTGCAGGCTGTGTCATTCTTTGCAGGCTGCTCTGTCACTATCAGGGGAGAGTTTGTCATTCTGTGGCTGGCTAGAGGGTGAAGACAAGTTACCCTACATCACTTAGCGACACTGGGGATCTCGTAAACTAAGATAAGTCAGATTGAAACTTTTGGAAATTCAGGAAACTTATATGACTGCAAATAGTTCTGTGTTTTATGTATGTGCATGAATATTATGCAGGCCAATGCATAACTGACAGTTGAGATGTACGTTAGGTGTGTAGATGTAGTTTTGTATGGAATTATATGCAATGGAGTTGTGGACATTCAAGTTCTTTGACAGGCAGGGAATTCTTTCATTGACTGTTTAGCTTTCCAAGAAGGTCTGTACTTTGTAGAGTTCATGGTGGAATGATAGCAAAGTACCATATTTATCTGAATATAAGTCAATTATTTTGTCCTTAATTCATCATCAGAAAAATGGAGGCTGACCTTATAGTCCTGCAAGAAGGTAAACTCGTTCTGTATAGATATTTGGGTAAATATAAAATTTTTCTGTAAGCAAGTTGGTGTGTATTGTGGCGGCACCCATTGTGAATCTTGGCCATAATGATGCCAGTTCTAAGTTTGTTATGGTTTTGCTCATGCCCTCCAGCTAAATGCAATGGTAATACCTTAAATTAGGCTGTGACCACATCTTTTCACATTGTTTATGACCCATTTTCCTATATCATCATACCATCTCATACCCTGTAGTCCCAATTCCTAAGAGCTTCCTTAAATAAACTCCACATAATATGTAAGTACTTTGCTGTTGATTACTCAGTTGTAACTTGTTTGAATTTTTCCATGCACTGATTGTCTTGTAATTGTGGATATTTTGTGTATGTAGGCACAAAACTGGCTTGAGAGAGTTAGAAGTGTTGCGACGTCTTAATGATGCTGACCCTGATGATAGATTTCATTGTCTCAGGCTGTTCAGACATTTTTTCCATAAGAACCACTTGTGTATGGTTTTCGAGCCTCTGAGCATGAATTTACGTGAGGTGAGTATAATATAGTTTTTAGTAAGCATTGTTATGATTTTATATATATATATATATATATATATAGAGATTTAAATGTCTATACTAAAGAATTTTTGTCAAGGCATTGCGGTGTTGCAGGAGGTCACAAGAGTAGCTGTCAGTTCTTATGTTGCTTTCCCCGAGTTTTCCTGAGTCCCTCCTGACAAACACTAGGACAGTACCTTAGATCAGCCTGTGGCCACCTCTTCAAAATCTTTAGTACTCATTCATTGACCATCCCATCATTGGGTGCTACATAGTCTGAGCTGCTAATGATGTCACCAAGTAAATGAAGTGATCTAAAGTTTTCGTTATATACATATGTGAACATCTCATCTGGGTTTATGTAGTGGTAACACTGTTCATATACTGTAGTTTCCAGCATTTAAGTCTTTTGTACCAACACAGGAATGTGCTCAGCCTGGTGCTGGTCAAGGTCAGGAAACTGCATTTTATTGCATAATAACATATATTAAAAACAACGTAAACCTGCAACATTCCATACCACACCAGTACTGCTGAAGGTATATGATGAAATCTAATGTGAGAAATGTGTAAAACTGCACACAGCCTGCAAGGTAGTCCTCTTCTACCAGACTATACCAGTCAGCATATCTCAGAAGACAGCGCTGTCTAGAGTCACCACCACGATAACCTGAAACGTCACTTTGTTTTTCTTTGCAGGTTCTGAAGAAGTATGGGAAAGATGTCGGTTTACACGTAAAAGCCGTAAGATCGTACAGTCAGCAACTGTTTCTGGCTTTGAAGTTACTGAAGAAAGCTAATATTCTTCATGCAGATATCAAGCCAGATAACATTTTGGTTAGTATTTATATAGTATATCAATGGAGATGTATGTGTGTATTAAAAGAAGCTAGAATTGATCATTTTCTATAGAAAGTTGTTTTTTATTGCTGAAATTCATTGTGGAATGCGATTTTGGTAAGTAGTATTTAGAAACTCTTCTCAACATGTTTACTTATGCTGCATGTTTTATTTTTTTGAATTTTAGGTCAGTGAGAGTAAACTTGTGCTCAAACTTTGTGATTTTGGTTCAGCATCACACGTGGCTGAAAATGAAATCACTCCGTATCTGGTGAGCCGTTTCTACAGAGCTCCAGAAATAAGTAAGTTGCCATAAAAGTATGTTGCAACAGTCTGACAGATGAGTGAGTTTCTATCGATGTGATCACTTTAGAGTTAGGGTTGAATTTCTAACACTTAGGGGTTCTTATGCTTATTGGACCATGCATCATCTTGATAGTTGAGTAAAGAGAGACCAACTTGATATCACTTGTTTTATTATTTCATTATTTAATGCTCAACATGTTTCGGATGTTAATACATCCATCCTCAGGAGCTTGTGACTAATTCGTTGAGTTACTTCATGGGTTGTATCTGGTTCGATGTGTGTTGGTGTTATGTTGTAGTTTGGCTGTGGTGGTGTGGTATCCGTATGCAGGTTGAGGCACTAGTGCCTCAGCCTGCATACGGATACCACACCATCACAGCCAAACCACAACGTAACACCAACAGGCATCGAACCAGAGCAATACAACCCATGAAATAACTCAACAAATAAGTCGCAAGCTCCTGAGGATGGATGTATTAACATCCGACATGTTGAGCATTAAATAATGAAATAATAAAGCAAGTGACATCAAGTTGGCCTCTCTTTAGTCAACTTAGAGGTTGTTTCAGCTGTTTATAATCCACAAGAATGTACCTTTTTTGATGTGGAAGTAAGGCTGGTTATATTGCATTTTACTTTACTTATGGACCTAATTATTGGCACTATGTAAGGTTATTCTCTTGGTAAAGGTAAAGGTAAAGCAGTCCCATTACAGGCCTGGTGTGGCCCAGAGGGTTCAAGGAAGTTAAGGTTCCAGGATTTCATGACAACGGCACAGGATGGTGGTAAGGTTGTCAGCCTTGCGCACCGGCCGCCTTTACCCCAAGGAAATGCTCCTGGTACTCATTTCTGTTAGAGGCAGAGTCGACTCCAGGGCCATAGTGCGATCGGTAGGATTTTATGTCAATGAAAAATCCAGTGACACCAGCTGGGGTCGAACCAGCGACCTTCCGATTTGTAGCGCAGCACCTTAACCACTGTGTCACCGCGGTCCCCATATTCTCTTGGGCTTCTTTAATTTCTTTATATACATAATCAAAAATATGACATTGCAGAACTGGTTCTGTTTTCATCTTCGTGTGAATGCACTATGAAGAAGACATCTTTACTCTGTTGGGCCCCTTGGTAGAGATACCCTCATACTTTGTGACCAGCTAAGTTTAGGTCAGAAATTATGCAACCTACTTTAAAGACTGAGGGTATGATAATGTGCTATGTGATCAGGGTGGGAGCAGTGGTGGATGTGTGATTACGAGGGGAAAAATGAAGACACATAGAGAAAAACCTGCCCCATTGTTAATTTGTCTGCCACAAATCTCTCATGAAGTAATCCAGGATTTTCCCTGAGGTTCTGCTCTTGGAAGCAAGCATCTGTCTGCCTGTACTGTGGCATGGCCACCTTGCTCACATGAAGACAGGTATTTTTGAAACATGTGTTCTAAAATAAGAATCTAGAATGATGGAGAATGTCCAAGAGGAGAGCCTTAAATGCTCTAGCACACTTAATGTCAGATAACTTATAACATATACGACTACTGACCATTGAGACGTTAAAATGAAGGTGAGAAGCAAATATCAGTGAAATAGTGTTATTGTACTTCTCCTTGTAGTGTGTGTGATGGTTTTTAACAGCAGTGTGGTTACTTCCTGCATCTGGTGATTCATTGTTAAAGTCTTGTCACTTACGTAATGTTACTTGTTTACTTGGTTGTCATCGGGGTGTCAGATTCTTATATTGTTATGGTCCATTAGAGGTACATGGCTTGTATTGCACCTGTGGACTGGCAAGTCAACAGAGATTGTCTTAAGGTTTTCCCAGTTTTCTCCTTCAGTATTCATAATTCTTTTACCATATCTGGTTGAATGGTACAAAACCTGGAGGATCAAATCCATATAAAGATACTGAATGATCATTGGTCTGTGTGGTCAGTTATATACACCAACATGTGCAGGGAATGGAATTATAATTTTATACGTAAACTTCAACCTTGCTACATGTTTCAGCAATACGTTTCCATCCCCAGTGAGACATCAGTATCTGCTACTTTGTATTTTAACGTTAATACATGTGAGACTGATATGTTAATATTATATATCCCTTTGTACTGATGTGTCCCTGAGGATGGCAGTTGATTGCTGGAACGTGGGAGGGTTGGAGTTTATGTATAACATATAATTCTGTTGTGTGCATATGTTGCTGTCTGTAAGTGACAGCAAGTACAGTGCACAGAATGAATAATATTGAAACAAATTTGACATTCAGGTGACCATGTATCGGGATAAATTCTTATAATAAAACCAACTAAATGCACCAATTTCCCAAATTTATTTTTGGAATAAAACTACATGTTTCGGACAGTTCCTCTGTCCATCGTCAGGAGTTTTTCACTGTACACACAGTGATGGTGTATTTCATACAGGTTTGCTGACAGCTTGCAAGCAGGATCAGGAAGTTCCATCCTGATCCTGCTGTGTGAACAGTGAAAAACTCCTGATGATTGACATAGGAACTGTTCGAAACATGTAGTTTTATTCCAAAAATAAATTTGAGAAATTAGTGCATGTAGTTGGTTTTATTATAAGAATGTTGAAACATTTCCATGTAATTTTCTTTTTTTTTGGTGTACATTTGAGTGCTGGGCTAGTTAAGACATTATTCTGTCTTTTACATCATCAGTGATGATTTAACCCCTTTTGTGTCTTGTAATATTCAAACATTGGTCCACTGTAAGAAGCCTTATGTCACCAACTTGCAAATAACATGCTGTGCTGATTGTTCCTTCTTTTCATTTTATATTCTTCGGTATGTCTACTAGTAGTAACATACAGGAACAAGAATTTTTTCTCCCTTTCCTTTTTTCTTTCTTAATTTTGCACAAATTAATCTATAGCTGGTATGAGTGAGTTTGGAAACAGAAGGTTGATAAAAAGAGTTAAACTGTAATACAATGAGTATGTTAATATAATATGCTGTTTCCAGTTTTAGGCATTCCATATGATTTTGGTATTGACATGTGGTCTGCTGGTTGTACCATTTATGAACTGTACACTGGGAAGATAATGTTCTCCGGCAAAACCAATAATCAGGTAAGGCATTAAAGATGCATGTGACATTCTACTTTAGTATCAAAGCACATTACATTGTTTTATGTTTGTAGTTTAATGGCGCGTATGGGTGAGGAGAGGGGGGTGTACAGGGTCTTGGTGGGGAACCAGAGGGAAGGAGACCACTGGGGAGACCTAGGTGTAGATGGGTGGATAATATTAGGATGGATCTCCGGGAGGTGGTGTGTGGTTATATGGACTGGATTGGGCTGGCCCAGGATAGAGACAGGTGGTGGAAGCTTGTGAGTGCGGTAATGAACCTTCAGGTTCCGTGAAATGCGGGGAATTTCTTGACTAGCTGCAAACCAGTTAGCTTCTCAAGAAGGACTCTGCACCATGGAGTAAGTAAGTTTAATATTTTGGACATCACGCTGATCATCAAGGTTTTGTACTAAGATCTGTCATTTTAGAAATTGGTTCTGCTTCTTCATACAGACAAGAGAGGGGCCTCATGTGACGGGTTTGTTGTAAATAGCCGCTGTTTTTATGTGATGGTAGCAACCAACACATTGGCTTACATCCCAGCAACATATTACAATGTGCTGTACCTGAGATTTACTGTCCAGTATTTTATGTATCTGTATGTGTACTGCAGATGCTACCTGAAATTCTCAGCATTTCTGTTACTTTATTTTGTTCTTGTTTTAACCAGCCCCTAGTTGGTTCAGGTACACTTGGTTGAATGCCATATTTATCAGAATATAAGATAAGAAATTTTTCCGGATTTGTCATATAAAGTAGTTGGCATCACCTCATAATATCTCAGAAAGTTAAGTGTATTCTGTATAGGTGTTTTCCTGAAAATTTAAAATTGTGAACAGTTTTATTATGTGTGGGTAAACACTGTACTTAAGTGTTGCAAATGTAATTCTCAGTTGTGGTTAACACTACTTGGTTTCTGCATATGTAGTGAAATACAGTATTATATATGATAAAATACAGTACAATGTTTGGAATCGTCAAACTTGACGTTTTTATTAATGTTTTTAATTACATGGTCTGAGTATTATTGCAAGAGAACATGTTTTATGTTTAATATGACATGTTTTGTAAAACTGAATTTTGCAATAAATATGAGGCTGGTTCAGAAAGTTAGAAATGATTGAATATAGTGGATATGTGGATGATGGGTGCACTTCCTGTGAAGGCCTATCATTGTCCCCCATTTGCTGAAGTCTGTGAAGGTGAACGTGGAAATCCACCTACCTCTGAAGTACAGGCAGTCAGACAACTTTCAGACACCAAAAGTTTTCGTCTGTCAGAAATTCAGAGGCATGTTGTTGAAGTGTATGGTAAAGGTGCAGTGACAAAGAAGGGAATTTGTGGAAACGGTGCCAGTGTTTCAAAGAAGAAGACAGAACAAATGTGCATAAGGAACGAAGTGAGTGCACAATCAGTTCAAGCGGGAAATTCTCGAGCATCCTGCATACAGTCCTGACTTTCCACCAAGTGTTTATCACATGTTTCTCCACCCCAAGAATTTTTTTGCAAGCCAGAGTCTGAGGAGCGGCCAAGAGACAAAGGACGTTGTGCACGACTGGCTGAAAGGCTTGGCGGCGAACCTTTTCAACAATGGCATGTTTAAGCTGGTTCCACAGTGTGACAAGTTCTTTAATTTATGTGGCAGCTGTATAGAGAAGTAGTTTAATATGAGTACCAACATGTTGCAATACAGATATTTTCAAAACATTCTTTAAGTGCTTTTTACGCCCAACTGGTTCTTACTTTCTGGACACACTATATAAATTGGTTATGCTGTGCATATGTAAACATGCATGTGGGCGTGCACACACTCACAATCAAGCACACCATATTGGGCCTTGTTTAGGAATATAAATATTTTCCATGATTGAAAAATTTGTTAATTCTACGTGTTCCCTGCGTATGAGGAATACAGATAACAGGCTAATTATTTTCATTGTTTTTAACCTTGTAAAGCATAGTGCTGACTTTTCCAAGTGCCACTTATTTTTTCATTAAGATACTGCATTTTACAACACAGTATAATTGTGCTGTATGATCTTACAATAAACAATAATGTTCCTGTACTTCATCATGCAGTTGTTCTTGGTATGGAGGTGGAATGCATGTTCTCTGTTACCCATTATTTGCATTAACTTTGTGCTCCAAAGCTGTGCCATGGCTGAGGTGGTAACTTGGACACTTATCACCGAGACCAGAGTTCAGTTCTGGGTCGACTCATGTGAGAATTGTGCTGGACACTGGCACTTGGACAGGTTTACCTCTGAGTACGTGGTTCTCCCTGTATGTATCATTCTACCAATGCTGCATACTCGTATTCATCCTAATACTACTATTGTCAGAAAGGTAGGCAGGTGAAGTCTGGGAACCTGCAGGCAATGCCATGCTATTTCGGACGGACTTGAGCATTGGACGAGTGCTTGCTCATTGTTTTTGTGTAGGATTAAAGTGATGTTATGTGCTTTCAGATGTTGAAATTTTTCATGGATTTGAAAGGGAAGATGCCAAACAAAATTATAAGGAAGGGATCATTCAAGGAACAACATTTTGACAGCAACTGCAATTTCTTATACCATGAGGTTGATAAAGTGACTGAACGGGTAAGTACTGAGCACTGTGATTGTGGTTGGTTTTGTTGTGTGAGTGTAAACAGTATGTCCAAAACTGTAATTTTGTGTGAGTGTAAACAGTATGTCCAAAACTGTAATTTTGTGTGATTGTAAACAGTATGTCCAAAACTGTAATTTTTCTGTATGTTTCCTGTTTCCCACCACAGACCCAGTAGAGAATGCCCAAAGAAGTGAAATTTACATCATGTATGGTAGCCACAGCTGACAGATGTGCAAGTATTGCTGTTGAGTATTGGGATGCAGTTCATGTCTCCATATGTTTTCTTTTCATTACAGGAACAAACTTTAATTTCTGAATGAGTGACATTCTGTCTTTAAATTTCTGGCTGATGAATGTTATGATACTGTGTGGAACACAATCACACAATGAATGTTATGATACTGTGTGGAACACAATCACACAATGAATGTTATGATACTGTGTGGAACACAATCACACAATGAATGTTATG
>Ga0123357_10007148_pt1 | contig 13740 bp, 8 predicted proteins | sample TergutEmb28metaG_FD_89873 | JGI IMG/M metagenome (GOLD analysis project Ga0123357, IMG submission 89873) | Embiratermes neotenicus P4 segment gut microbial communities from Petit-Saut dam, French Guiana - Emb289 P4 | ecosystem: Host-associated > Arthropoda: Insects > Digestive system > Gut ... | reverse complement strand
GCTAGGATCCTACATGTAGTAAATGAACACGGACTGATGTGAGACGAGCAGTTTGGGTTTAGACCCAGACATAGCACGTCCTTGCAGCTGGCCCGCCTTGTTGAAAGAATAACCAGGAATTTCAGCGAAAAGAGGCTCACCAGTGCAGTGTTCCTTGACATGGCCAAAGCCTTCGATACCGTCTGGATCGATGGCCTCCTCTACAAGCTATCTCTCCTCAACTTCCCATCTTACATAGTCCATACAATCTCATCCTACCTCAGGGGTTGGACGTTCGAAGCATCCTTCCAGATGGCCACGTCATCTCGTAGAGGCATGCGGGCTGGGGTGGCTCAGGTGGGATTGATATCCCCTGTCCTCTTCAGTCTATATGTCAATGACATGCCCTCACCCTCGCACCACATCAAGTTGGCCCTCTACGCGGACGACACGGCCATCATAGCCACGTCCTGCAAGCTGACGCTGCTTGTCAGATACCTGGAGTCATACCTCAACAACCTTCAATGGTGCTTGAGTGAATGGAGAATCGCCATTAATGTCTCTAAGAGTACCGCGATAATCTTCACGAGTGCCAGACGGCGCTTCATCCAGCCCTGACCAGTAACACTCTTTGGGGAACCAATCCAATGGGTCAAAACAACTCATTATTTGGGGGTGGCCCTTGATACACGACTCACCTGCTCGCCTCACATCGATCAGGTTAGGAAAAGGGCTGCTCAAAGGTTGGGTATGCTGGGTCCCTTCCTGAATAGGAAGCATGATCTATCTGTCAGGAACAGAGTCCTACTATATAAGCAGCTCATCCGCCCCATGATGGACTATGCGTGCCCCGCGTGGAGGTCTGCTGCCCATACCCATTTCCGGAGGCTACAGGTATTGCAATCCAAGTGTCTTCGCCTCGCTACTGGTGCCTTCTGGTACATAAGTAACAGGCAGAGACATGGGGATCTGGGCAGTCCGCTCTTTGCCGACCACATCAGAGCCCTGACTGAGAGTTTCGACTAAAAGTTAGCTGATGTGGGGAACCCCCTAGTACAGCAACTCGGCAGATATTTACGCTGACCAAGGGTTGACCCCGTCGCTTGACATGAAAATCAAGGGGGGTAGGGGACAGTAGGCCAGTCGAGGCCATCGCCCACGATGGCCAAGTCGACTAAATGAATTGTGTTCGGCGCTGATCAGCCGAGCGCCCTTCGGCCACCCTGACTGAGGTTTTCCGTGATTTTCCTCAGTTGTAAGGCAAATGCCAGGGTATTTGATGCAAAGTCAGGGCACGGCCCACATGCACCTCCCCCAGGCACGGTGGTTTCACCTAAGTGCCTGACAAACGTCTCATAATTCCTGTATGCGACAGAGCCAGTCTGGGCTCAGAACCCAGACAGCCAACCAACCAAAGTTTATTCCTCCCATACTTAGTCCAGGGCAACCTAGGCCCTAGTGTTTGGCATAATCAGTCAAGGGCCTCAGCCTGACTTCAAAATTGTTAGGGTTAGCGTATTCCCCTGTTAGAGTTTAGGTGTCTGTTACTGAGCCCAGCAATGCGTTCAAATGCAGGAATGGTTAACAGAAAGGGGGACGTCGACTTGCAATTTGTGCAAGTCTCCACCCCCAGTTAACACTTTGGCTTGGATTGGCTGAGCTGTGATTCATTCCAAGCTCACATCAAGAAGAAAACACATCAAGAATAGTCAGCTCGGAGACATCGAGAAGAAATAGCCAGACCCAACACTTCAAGAGAGGGATACCAGCTTGATACCCCAAGGAGTAATTTGACTGTACTTCAAAAGGAGTAATATTGTCTGTACACCAAAAGGAGTGATATTGTAGGTGACCCTTCAGAAAGGAGTAATGTTGTTGACAATAGCATCACCGAGGCATCTATGGAGTGGACCGGGTGCTCGCCATCTGGCCGGTGACCTCGCTATGTACCTTGTGGCCAACTGACGGCTGATCAGACGCCTCTTCTATGCACAACATCCCTGTTCTGCACCACAGCCATCATCGCTGGGGAAAACCCAGCAGCAGACCCAAAAACTAAAGCATGGCAATTAAACCGCAAACCTTACAACACCAGACTGTACAACTTGAGACCACAATAAATATTGTTATATGTGTTATACTGTGATTGTCACTGTGAACAGTCCCACAGTATCCCACAAATTTAATCTGTTCTGCTGTGCCTGGTTACCATGCCAAGAAGGTGCAGAAATCACAGAGGTAAAGGCTTCACTCATTCTAGACTAGGGTACTAGATAGAGCTGAGTGGTCAGTTTCATGCTCCAACTACTTCACCCACAGTAAGATACCAGATGGGCTCCAGAGTTAGTCTGCACATACTGATAAAGATAAAAATATCTGTCCCTGCCTAGACCTAAACCAAACTGTTCTGCTAATAGCCTGTCACAAAATACTGCTACTTTAATGTAACCAGTACAACCAATTATAAATGCAGTTCATACACATATTTTAATTTTCCATCACTTCAAAAACAGAAAAATTACATAGTAATTTATGTCAATATCCACTGACATCAGTAAGAACCACCAGACAGATCATGATGATCTGGTTAGTACAGTAAATTAATCATGTTCATGATGAAAGTTAAAAAAAGATACCTTTCAGTGTCGGGGTAATTTACACTGCTGCAAGATGGAACACTGCAGCTGAAGGATTGTAACTGTTTGCATTGATAATGGTATCATAATAAATACACCTTGCACTGCACCTTTCTATGTCTATGTAGTTAGTAGCAGTATCCATCACACATGCTTAGTACTTGCTTCAAAATTATGTAAGATGAACACATGCAAGCTTTTACACTTTCACAGCAGTACAGCTGAGGTCAACATTCTTCTTGGATGTGGCACTGGGGTAGTTGGTTCCTGACATTCTGATATGATGTAAAGGTCTCATCTTCAAGAGTCAAAATACCAAGATAGAGAAGACTATTATATCATCTCAAAATTTTGTAACTAATAACCGAGTGACAGTCTCACATCCCAGAAGAATGGAGATCTGAACATGAACACAAATTAACAAGTAAAATACTCACTTTAACTTGTTTGATTCATGAGTGAGATCCCATCCCCATACAACAAAATGATTGTTAAGGCATTGAAGAACAGACTCAAAGCCTAATAACTGAGTGCAAAACACATTTGTGAGGACACTGCCATCATGGTGCAGGTACACCGCAAGAAGCCGTCTCTGCAAGAAGCCAGAAATCAGGAATTGGAGGATATATTTATATCTGTAATCATGTAAATGAATAAACAGAGGACCATGGATACAAATAAATAAATAAATAAACAAGTGCCACATTAACCTGAGACAGCAGATCACTTATAATCAACAATTCTTCCGGTGCATTTATTAATTTTATTTTGGAAAAATTCATCCAAATACTTACATTCACCTATACCAAAGAATGATTCAGAATGATATTATAAATGACAAATTTTACTCCGAGAGTTAATTTAAGTGTACAATGTGTCTGCCCAGCATTTGCAGGCAAACTATAAGAAAACTTGCCATCACATAGCACAGATTGACATTGCATTTTAAACATCATCAATAAAATATGTCTAAAGTTGTGAATGTAAACTAGAAGTATTAATTCATAACATCCCAAAATGTAACAGTATTTTGAAAATAACATTTTACTCACATCCTTAGCTGGTTTCAAACATGCTTCTTTAACAGCTTCATCCAAAGACCCAGGAAAAAACTCTGGATGACATTCTCCATAACGGTTCGTAAACTGATCTGCGAAGTGAATACACCCAGCCGTTTCATCTTCCACATTATTTGGAACTGCAAAAAGAAGAAAGAAAAAAGTTGTATTTCTAAAGAATACTTCAACACTTTCTAGGAGCATCAGTAAATGTTGAGAGTTTGTGAATTGAAAGCAGATGCCACTGGCCAAACCTGAGGTACCATCCTGGCATTTGTTTGGAAACCACAAAAAAAAACCTCATATTCCCAAATGAAGCCAGGTGTGCTACTGTTTCAGCCAGATCAGTCAGTCACATGTGATATAAATCACAGAGAAAGTGCACAAAATATCCCCAAAAAAGCAGCTATTTATAATTATATTTGACTCTATACATACAAAGGGTCTATATCTAGTTATGTCAGAACTAACATATTCACTTTAATTCACTTAGTCAAACCTCTTCTACCAGCTGGTGTAGAGGGTTTACACACAGCTTTCAATCTCTCACAGTCCCAAGCTATAGCTAAAGTATCGAACTGACATATTTTTCACAATACATTTCTTGCTAAAGCTCTTTACATGGTTACTGTAGTGAGGCTTACCACAGTGTAGTGTGATAATAATAGCATTCAATTCCAAATTTATGTCACATATGCAAATCACTGGAAGTGTCTCCCAACAATGACAAGGCCTCAACTATATGGAATGCATATTCATATTTCATGCCTTCAGTGCCTTCAGCTTTGGACAAATAGGTGAATAGCTCCTATCTTCACAGGCAGCCGTATGCCACTTTTGGCTAACTTTAAAAAAAACCAAGAAACTTTTAAATGTATGTTTTTAACTTAGTACTGTTTCACAGTTTTGAATATTCTACATGTGATGGAAACAATCTTTGCACTGTACTAATTCCCTAATTTTCACTTTCATTTAGCTACAACAACATACTTAGCGGTTGCATCCTCTTTGTTTCAACATCAACAAATATGTCATCCTCTGTGAATGTCTCTGAAGCATCTTCAAATTCTTCTACAGAACTATTGTCACTATCTGCCAAATCCACTATAAACTGGAAGAAAATAACATGTGCAGTTACTTCAAGAGACAGGCAGAAAAAATCTAAATAGTACACTACATATACCTGTATTAAGACTTTATGTACTAATCTTCAGTAATGTCTGTCCCTGTTTCTATGCAAAGTATGTAGACAAGAATTACTTAACTTTTTAAGTACAGTTTTATTTACGTAACAAAAGACATCTTGTCGCCTAGTATGATGCGATACAAACTACATAGGCAGGGAACTTTATGTTTTTTGAACTGTGCATTGTGATATACATATGTAAGAAGAACAAACAAGATACACATGGGCATTCTGTTGTATCTTCTTATATATCATGATGCACGGTTCAGAAAATGTAAAGTTTGCTAATGCCCAACAGGCAAAACAAATATATCAAAAACGTGTACGTCTTGTTGGTTCTTCTTACATATTGCTATTACGATGTATGGTTCAGAAAACGTAAAATTTACACAGAAAGGACTAAATGTCCTTATAACAGGAACAAAAAGTCAATTGAATCACTAAACTTTAGTCAGCGGTGGTATAGGTAGGTTTTTCGAAATGGGCAAGCAATCACACTGCTGCCCTTCACAGAAATTATGAACTCTAAAAAAATCACATTTGTTTAATTTCATTTGTCTTAATATTTTAAAATCTGCTGAGTGCTAACTATCAATTTGCTCCTATTTAAAATGGGCATTTTGCTGCCTCTTAGACTCTGCTGCCCAGGATGCACCACTCATCTCACCCTAGCTATGCCCCTGTTAGAACATCATGTCCCAGTGCAATATAAATTAAATGTATGTACAACAAGAAACAAAATGTTTGGGTAAACCAATACTTCCATATCTTCAGGGCAGCAATAAACATATTGATCACTGATCCAAAGAAAGTTATGTAATTTAATTAGTGAGGATGGGTGACAGAAATACACACTTAGAAAAATGTCATTATTTTTAAGAATTTACTCCATCAACTGGTGCAATCTATTCTCAGTACATAACAGGAACTGAATATACATTGTCAGTATATATACGATGTGCATACTTAAAGAGATGTTATTTTTTCAGGGGTGGGGTGGGGCTGTCAATTTGCAAAGTTTCTCGAATTGCAGCAACATATTATTCAGCTACAGTAACAACCAACATGTACCAACCTTCTTGTTATCCTTTGAAGATTGTGCGGTGAAAGGCGCTCTCTTAATAGTAAACTCATGAACAGGGTATCTAATTCCTGAACATGCAAGAGTTGTTCTATCACTCTTCAGCTGTGATGGCCAGCCAATCCACACTTGATGTCGCACAGGGATGTCGGTGAGTGTATAAACATCTGTTTTAACCTCCAGCACAGTTTTAGAGCCAAGAAACTTCAAACTGTACTTCTTTTGATTTGATTCATCATGAACATTTAAAGTATAGGATTGTGTTAATCTATCTGCTATGCTTGAGCTGAAATGCATGGAAAAGTGATATCAAAATCAAATATAAAACTACAGTTATTTGTATGCAATTTGTAGTGATCAGAATAAAAAAAAAAGTCACTTTACTCAACACACAACACAAATCATGCTAAATCACTGTGCAACTTCACCTGTTAAGTACAGTCCAGAATTATATAATCAACTCATTGTACAATAGGTAGGTAACTCGGCAACAGAAAGCGAAGGTTCACTACATGTACCAGTCTGTTATTGGACATAATTCTATGCCACTTCACTCCCATTCTCCAAGATCAGTGTATGTGGTCGGACAATAAATTTCATGAACTCATCGTGGTAAAAGTGCTACATACCTCACTGCTTAATACCACCATGGTCGCCTTCAAAGTACTCCCCTTGGGAAGCTATGCACCAATGCCAGCGCCTAGTCCACCCTTCAAAACAATTTTGGAACTGGTTTTGTGGAATGGCCTTCATGGCTGCCCTTGTATTACTCCTGATGTCATCAAAATGCCTTCCTTTCAATATTTCCTTATCTTTGGGAACAGAAAAAAGTCATTGCGGGCTAGATCCGGTGAATAGGCAGGGTGTTCCAACACAGTTATTTGTTTAGTAGCTAAAAACTCCCTCACATACAGTGCCGTGTGAGCAGGTACATTGTCGTGATGCAAGATCCATGAGTTGTTAGCAAACAGTTTGGGTCGTTTCCGTCTAACATTTTCACGCAGCCTTTCTAGTACTTCCAAATAGTAAACATGGCTGACTGTTTGTCCAGTTGGTACAAGTTCATAATGAACAATCCTTCTAATATTAAAAAAAAAATCAACAACATTGTTTTGACTCTTGATTTGGACTGACAGAATTTTTTGGTCATGGGGAATTGGCAGTCTTCCATTGTGCACTTTGCCGCTTCGTTTCAGGGTCATATTGGTAGTCCCTTGTTTCATCACCTGTGATGACATGGCCCAAAATGTCATCTTGCCTCTCCAAAAGGTCTTGGAAAATTGTGACTCTTCTTTGTTTTTGTTCTTCGGTGAGCTCCTTTGGGACCATTTTTGCACACACCTTCCTCATGTCAAGATTTTCCTGACTGTTCTCTACGTTCACTTGCTCTGCTATGCTCCTGAGAGTCAGCTTATGATTTTAATGCACAATTTGATGAATTTTTGCAATGTTTTCTTCAGTTCTGCTTGTTGCTGGCCATCCTGATCTCTCTTCGTCAGTGACACTTTCTCTTCCCTCAGAAAAACGTTTCACCCACTTGTAAACTGCTGTTTTCTTCATAAAATTATCCCTGTAAACTTGCACCAACATCTCTCTGATTTCGTTTCCACTCTTTCCAAGTTTAACAAGAAACTGAATGTTCGTCCGCTGCTCTAATTCATGCTCTGACATTCTCGCGGCAGCATGCCAGCAAAACACACACAGACAGTTATAGATGCCACTCAGAAAGAGACTGCCATAGATCAAAAACAACACAGCTGTGAAGCACTGATATGTCAACGTCATCAAACCATACTAAGGCTTTTGTCCAGTGCTGCCATGGCAAGCACACGGTGGCGAGTTCGCGAACTTAATTGTCCGACCACGTATTCAGTACTTAAGCGACCAAGTTCTGTTTATTTGAAACATTTTTTCATCTCATATATTTCACAAGATTTTTTTGGCAAGGGTGGAAAAGGTAAAGCTTATTAAATACAATTGTAAAGCCCATCTCCATTATTTTATAGCCCATTGAAAGCATATTATAAGAACAAAATTTGTGTTACAATAATGTATTCATTGCATTAAAGGTTAAATCATTTCTTCACAATCCGTTTCAACCCCTGTGGTGTTATATATGATTGGATGGATACAGAGAGACAGATGGTGTTCATAAACTGTTAGGATATTTTGGTCTACAGTATTTACTAATTTGCTCAGTAGTTGGACAAGTAGGATCAGTATTTAAAAATGCATTTAATCCCATGTGTGAAGTGATAATTTGTGTTCTCCAGTTCAGTAGTGGGTTCAATCTGTACACATACAACAAAGGTTAACTTTTTGGCGCCGGAATTATTTTTTTAATTTTAGCACACCTGTATATAAAATGTGAATAATCCAGGAGCCAAATATGTTAGAATTATGAAACAAACTGCATTTTGAAGAGGAAAAAACGGAGAGTATATACTGTGTTTAAAATATTCAGTACCTATATGTGTTTAATAAATATATAAAATGCAATGTTTAGAGGTTAGCGGTGCGGTACGACCACTATAGTCGTCATTAGGCATCAAAAGGTTAATCAAGATTTGAAGTATAAAATTTTGTGAAACTGTGTTCTTGCAGTGCACACTATACATACACACAAACAAGGCTGAAGTAAGTCTGACTGTACAAAATCTTGGGTTTTTAATATCACAGTATTTTGAAAGATGTGTCTGTTTATGTCTTGAGGTGGGAAATAAGGGAAGAATCCTCAACTACTGGCCCATTAGAAAGAACTAGTCCCTATCACTGTTTCAGTATACCTGCTCTTCCACACACGCTGGGCAATATACGAAGAGAATTTCATAGTTGGATATTGAAATATTTATTAAACTTGGTACAATTTGCTGGAAAAACTGTCCACATGGTTCTTGAAAGAGAAACCAAGCACCTTCATAATAACAAAATCACTCAGCCTGCCTACCAGCATCCAATTTTAAACTGAGTGGATATCAAGTAGCTGGACAATCACTGGAGCTTGGACAGCACATATAATGACAAACATTTAACAGCTGTTGATGATACTAATAGTCTTTTCAGAATCAGTGAGTCTGATATAACTACTGCAAAGAACATGCACTGAGCTACTCTGTGCCTTTCCTTTACAAGGATATGAGTCCAGAAACAAACCCCATAATGAGGAAAAAAAGCAAGGAATGCTGTGCCACATGAAAGCATTAAGCTGGTGTAACTTTTATTTCATTTTAGTGAAAATGTGTATAATGGACATACATAGGGTCTTTCTTAATTGCATCACTGAGCATGTCAGCTTTATCACAAAGCAAGCCAGTACCTGCTGGGACACCCCATGACAACTGCTGGGATCAGAACAGGGATAAAAGAAACACTCATACCTGTGTACCAATTTTATGCAAAAATAACACGGGTTATTTCAGTCCAACTCTTACTTCAATACCTTGAATAGTTTAACCACAATGATAGTTGAAAAACATGGATCATTTTGGTACCCAGAAAACATGTTCACAGAAGTGGGTCTAACAGAGCAGAAAAGAGTATTTATTCACTTCCTGATGCAAAATTTGAATAAATATAATACACTTCATAATAAATAACACCATTAATAAACAAAATAATTACTTAGCTGAAGAAAAAGTGAATATTCAACTAATTAACAGAATGAATTTGAAGATTTAACAACAAATACACTTATTTTTGAAACACACAGGAATCTACAAGGAAATATTTGTTGATTGAGATGACTTAAAACTTCTAACAATTTCTCAAAATGTTCTAAAAAGTGTGCATGGAAGAAACATTTGTACAAATAAAACAGTTGTAACGAACTTATTAAGTGCCACTATAACCCATTGGAATTCCACACGTTTTTACTAGTATTCATAAAAGAGTGATGCAGTATGTACAGAGCATCGAAAACTGAGAAACGGGATAAAGAAAATCAAACCCTATTAAGGTCAGTAACAAGCCATCTCAGTGAATCACATAAATAAAAAATGAAGATGCCTTAGACACTTTTTTGGATCCACACCATACTAATTTATATCTTAATTTGCACTGTTACTTGTTAATAACTGGTTATGCAAAAAGTAACACATTCTTCTAGATATTTTTGTTGAATTAACCTACAATGGCCAAAGTGTGTAGAGGCTAAAATGTTATGAACTGGAGAAGATCATGAAGACATACAATAAGCTCCTAGTGTGGATTGCATGAGGTGTCAAACATGTCTCTGAAATCACACATGTCCAAAATCATTGTGCTGTGGTACTACAGCCCAACATATGCCTCAACCTCCTCAACAATACTCTTCCATTTGTTTGTTAACTAGTTCTTTTTCCTTTCATCTAGCAATTCCAATACACTGTCAGTCTCATTTGATAAACTCTAACCTCCACACTATTCTAACCGGCAATCATCACTGTCATATTACATGTTGGTGGCAATTTCAATGAAAGTAAAAAACCTTCATACTTTACTTTAACAAATGTACATTAGCATAAAATCTGATAGCAATAAACAGTTTACTTATATGGTACAGTGGAAATTACACCCATATTTAGGAGAAACAAGTTTCAATTCACAGGCAAGAACAGACAATTCTGACTGACTAGCCAAGATTTTACACTTTCTTGCAAAAACTTTCCACAACACAGACCATCCCCGACTTACACAATAATAATGTGCCAGAAGATGCGGTGCATGTCGAAACCGAGTTCACATCTAATCAACTACATGCATGTATACAACAGAGTTCAGCATAAATCCAACGCACTGGAACCTAAATGACCACAGTATGACTATCCTACCACCTGTGTTTTCATCGAACAGTATTCTTCCACTACCTTTTTCTTATTGCACTTTCATTCACGCAAGGAAAAATTCACCTCATGTTTAAAAAATGCTCTTTTTTCAACTTTTCACCTATGACAAATACATAAGAATGGAATTCCATAACCCAAAATTGTGTAATTCAGGGACTGTCTCTAAAATGAGGCCATGATTGAAACTTACTATGTCCTGCACATTATTGTAGAATCACTGCTCACGGTCATTCAACAACTTCTATTCAGAGTAAGATCTCCTCTGCTGCTGATGTGTGACACTACAATTGCAACAGAAACCTGTAACTGACACTACCCTAACTTACCTTGTCTCCATTATCAACCTGTAACTTATTCACATGTCTCATTCATATTTGCAGTATATACATAACATCTGAAATCTACAGCTTCATCAGCAATGACATCTGCTCCTACAACAATTCTTGTGTGGTAATACAACCCAGGGCAACCCATGACTCCTTCACAGGTTCCTATTCAGTGTAGTTTTCTTTCACCCACCAGTTCCAAAAGTTAACATACTCATTCATTCCTGCCCAACCACAATGTACTTTGCATCCCTATTCCTCTGATAATTTCTAAGATGGAAAAAGTTAATTTTCTACTCAGTATGTACCATACATTCTGAACATGTGTCCCAACCACCTCACCCTTCCAGCTTCTACTACCTGAATTATATCACCCATCATACAACTGGCATAATACAGAAATTTTTCTGATTTATCACACCCAATTTTCATTTGTGGGACCATAAATTGTCAGCAGCTGTCCTGTTAAATATATTTGAATCAACTCTGGTTAATTCCCTACATTTACTGCCATATGTGAGAACAGACTGCAGAAGTGCTTCCTACATTCTGCATTTGGTGTTAATGCTAAAAAAAGTAACCTCATAACAGCATTGTTAATTAAATCAGTGGTTATACTGCTGTTGGTACTAATGAGCCCATGCACTTGAAGTCTGTTACTTTCTTAAAATTACAGTTCTTGACCTCACAGATTATTTGTAGGTTTAGTTGCAATTTCCATGTACTTTAATTTCATAATTATTTGTGCTTGATTTCTGGTTTTTCAAAATATTTTATTCACTGCCCTCCCTGACATCCCTATAACGTCAGTGTCATCCACACAGGCTACGATGAGTTAATTTAAATAATTAGCACTGTTTCCTTCAATTCCTGAATTTTGAATGGATTTTTACAGTGCAATATAAGCAAACAAACAGCATGCATGCCACAGCATCGTCATCTCTGTCATTTCCTTGCAAAACAGTTTGTATGTGTCACAGAAGTTTCTTTCTATATTTCACGCACATTAATATGGTAGACCTTGTAGGTTAATTAATTCTCAGATTTACAATGACATATATTATTTTTCGCTCTGTTTACAATATCATAGGCAACTACATAGTATATGAAGAGGTGAAATATGCTGACACTGTACTCCCATGTCTTTCCCACTATCTGTATTACAGCCTGTATTTGATACACACTAGACTCTACAGAAATCCACACTGGTTTGCACCAGTTGCTTGCCACACATGGTAATAAGCACACACATAAAACAGCTGAAACAATAATGTTGGTTGAGCTGGCAATATAATGCCTTGATTATTTCTGCATTCTGACTCCTGTCCTATGTATTAGGCATAAACCATTTTTCTGTGGTTCACGCTATTAATGATTTTATGTATTTTACAAGACATGTTTAGAAAGCAAGGTTCCCTGAAATGTAACCTTTGTGTTGATCAAGCATTTTATTCTTCACAGATAGCACTTGTAGTAAGGGTGCCAAGCAACAGATGGTGCAGGAATCAATCAGATGATATTCATGGGATAACCTGAGTAACCTGATGGCAATGGCAATGACAAAGAAACCTTGGTCTCATGAGAAAGTTCCTAATATGATTCAATATAAGTGGGTGAAACATGTCCCAAACAAAATTAACTGCCAATTTATGATGAGAGTGCAGTGTGTCAGCTAACGATGCAGACAGATTGAAAATGGTTGGACTCCCATGATGAAAAGCACACTGGTTAACCTAGCACATCAAGATGTAAATGGAGCACAAGTGGAGGAAATGGCAGGTCACAATTCAAGATATATCTGCATCACTGAAGTTGGTTGTCTGTGAACAGCTGTGCATAAAAGAGCTATTTCTACCATGGCAGAATTTTCCAACTCTTGCCAAGATGAGAAAAATGCATCAGTGTGCTAAGGGAAAATGATGATACTTGGAGCAGAATGAGCTACACTGATTTCATAATGGCTTCTTTATTTAAGTTTTATTACGTAGGCAACCTTATTTACCATCCTTCACACCTTTAATTCTGCTTTTATCTCTTATAATGTAGGACTTCGGTATCATTCTTCACGAACAGACGAACGGTTCTTCCAGATATCTAGGGTAGCATCCTCCTGCACCTTATGAGGTTAATTCCCTTCCTCTGTTCTCCTAGGCATTTCCCTACAATGTTAATTCCATCTACATAACAACTCTCTTTTATCACTAATCCATTCCCATCTGCATTTCTTCAGGTTTCTGTTCTAGCTTTAAGTACTTTAATGCAAGTCATTAACTCAAAACCAACTTTTATACACCTGCATCTAGCATGAAAAATTTTGATTTCTATGTGGTCTGTAAATAAAGTAATGAGACTGCCTGTGTATCGCATGATCTGGCAATACTGCGGGCTCGCCCTTCATGTGAAGGGTAGGTAAACGTCTCATAGACTTCTAGGATGAGTTTCAACTCGCTAGCATCACCACGCTAATTTTAGTGCAGTTTTTTGTGAAGCAGTTTTTGAGTGTGTGTGTTACGGAAATGGAAGAGCGCAATTTTGAGCAACAATGTGCAATCAAGTTTTGTGTCAAACTTGGGGAAACCGGCATTGAAACTTTCAATAAACTGAAACAGGCCTATGGGGAGCATGCTTTGTCGAGATCACAAGTGTTCAAG
>Ga0123357_10007146_pt1 | contig 13740 bp, 4 predicted proteins | sample TergutEmb28metaG_FD_89873 | JGI IMG/M metagenome (GOLD analysis project Ga0123357, IMG submission 89873) | Embiratermes neotenicus P4 segment gut microbial communities from Petit-Saut dam, French Guiana - Emb289 P4 | ecosystem: Host-associated > Arthropoda: Insects > Digestive system > Gut ... | reverse complement strand
TTTGCTATGGATGTTAAATTGCCTGACGATTAACATTTCGTATTATATGAGACCTGAGGTTTTCGCGACTCTGAGAATTTAGGATGCGGTCTTTATATTTTTGCGTTGGTATTCTTTGTAAAACTGTATTATATTATGTACGTATTATTATGGTTATTGTAACTGTTATTGTGGTACTTTATTATAGTAGTGTCTGTTGTGTAATTGAAATATAAAACGCTAGGAGTGAACACTGTTTTGAGGCTGACCCGATCTCCCTGCTAAGATAAAACACCGAAGACATAGGCCTGTGTTGTTTGGCCTGCTACACAGCACATATCTTCTTTAGGTACAGAAGCAGCCTGAGAGATGAAGATGATTATAACAACCAATTTTATGTGGTGTATTCTCTGAGTACTGAAGTTTCAGAATTGTATGTTTTCATCAGACGGTGGGTAGAATTGAAATTAAGGGTTGTGTAATTCCTAATAATCGTGTTATACAAAGGTGTTCGGCCTAATAAGGAAACCTACCGTCTCCGTCTGCGGGTTGAAGCCGTACTCCTTCGCTGAATATGGAAGCTGCAGGTTTCGGAGAAACCTGCAGCTTCCATATACACGAGGCGGTGTCAGAACCTGGAATATCATATCCTAAAGTAATTTCACCTTTCGTCGTAGAGTATAATGAAGTTTGTTGTCTTCCAGTACTTTGTGTTCCTGTTTTTGTTATTGTGTGCCGAGTTGGTGGTTGCCGTCACCACTCTGGTGTACCGGGAGCACTTCCTTACTGGCCTGGAGAACCGACTCATGAACCGATTCAAAGATGACTATGGCAGAGACTCCATCTTCACCCAGGCGGTCGAACAAGCGCAGTTCACCGTAAGTTTCTCTCCTGCCCCTCTAGGGCTACGTGCTTTCATCTGGTCGCCCACCATATATCATACCGGTCGCTCTAGAGTAGTGGCTGATCAAACTGAGCTCCGCGGAACCCCGCGGTTCCACGAGCGACTATCAGGCGTTCCGCAAACACATGTCCTTTATAATGAGGTTTGTAAATGTAACTTGAATAATTTTAATTCCATTTTTTGTTTCCCTGCCCCTCTTTTTGTATTATCGGCGCTAGGGTACTTGCATTTTCAGTGTAAATTGCCAGTAACACAATGTGTTTCTTGTATATAAATGCCCTTCATTATTATATTTTTAAATAAAACTTTGTTTTAAGAAACTGTTTTATTTTTGCGCCTCAGAATTAAGATCTTGCTGTACAGGGGTTCAGCGAAAATTCATATTTACTCACAAGAGTTCCACAGATACTGAAGTTTGAAGACTCCTACCCCAAATTACTTCCTAGGTGCGTAGTGTTGTATGATGCTCTCTCTTCCTCCTGTCACAGTAAATGTTGGAAGAGCATCTTCACGTAGGCTGGGACAATGTCCTTCCATAACCGTATAAATTCATAACTACCCTTTTATCTTAGGCAGTTATGAAAGCCAGATCAATCAACCTAGAACTTTGGCTGCCTACACTGGAGGTTCAAATACTGATTTCACTTGCCTCATAACGCTTTGAGATTAAGTGACACGAATATGTGCGAAATTTTATGCCAGATAAAATTTCAGTCAGTTCTTCTATATGTTAGTGTGTGCCGAAACATTAACTCAAGCGCCCTGTTGCAATTTTTAGAAGCCGTAAAAATGAAACATAGAGAACGCTGCAGGTTTTATGTGTTGCATGAACTATTTGCCACATCTCAGGCTTGGAGTTAGACTCATAAAATTCCAGGAGGCTCATAACCTCGTAGCGGACTGTAAATTGCTTTAAATGGTTTTGCGCAATATAATAACTCTTAGAAATATCTTCCGCGTTTGAGAAGCAAGTTGTGCCACTCATTAGACAAGTTCACAAAATTGCGAAGCACGACTGTTAGCATTGTCATGACTGTCTTTACATCCGTCTGTGCGCATGGAACAACTCGGCTCCCACTGGACGGATTTTCATGAAATTTGATATTAGAGTATTTTCCAAAAATCGGTTGAGAAAATCGACGTTTTGTTAAAATATGACGAGAATAAAGGTCCTTTACATTAGACGTGTTTACGTTTATGATCATATCTCGATGAATTCTCCCTAGAATGAGAAATATTTCAGACAGAAGTTGTTGAGAAAATCAAAACACTATTTATGTTCAGTAACCTTTTTCTTCTTCTTCTTCTTTCGAAAATCTTACCGTTTATGAGACAGCGTGGAAAAATGTGGTAGAGGCGGATGGCCACAGATAACAAGAAGGAGCGTGCGCTCTGTGTGCTGGACAACTAAGGCTACAAACACTCCGTCGGGATATGATACCTACTGCTTTTCCACGGCAAGTGTGGTTTCGCGAACTCGCCTCAGTACTACGTTTATACGTATATTGCGCGTACTATTTATTTGAAATACATGATATGAAACCTGGAGTACTCGGAAGAGCGATACACATTTTTTGGCTCTACAACTGTGTGAACAATGGTACATGCGTTGTTTTGTTTTTGTGAGTGGAATACTGTGACTATGTATCCTCGGTTCAAGACCCCAAGATAAATGTCGTATGTCTTCCTGTAACGTCGTTATATCTGTAAACATATCTGAATGTACTTACACTTGCACCGCCCGATTTTGTTACGCTATCTTCTGGCCATAACGCCATGCCCCGTGTCGTGGAGGCAACTTCTGCGACATACGCGGCGTTCTGATAGTCTAAACACAAGGCGATTTTTTCCGTGGGTTTTAAATGTGTTGTGTAGGAAAAAAATATGAGTGAGCAGTGGATGAAGATAACCGGCCAGGGTGTTAATGTTTAATTAAACGCAGTAACTGCGGAAGTAAAAAACGTGGGTGAAAGTTTAATTGCACTTATTATATTGGAACTGGTGGAAACATTAATTTGTTGAGCATCACAGTGGTAATGATAGAGTAATCGTTAGTACCGACAAGACTCTCAAGTGTACAGTTGACACTGACAGAAGCATACAGTGTGCGATGGTCGGTGAAAACAAATCTCGTCATTGTATTGAATGCTGAAATCTGCTGATCTGTGCCCTGACATTGGATGAGCATTAAATTCACGTGCATCTATTAACTGTTTGTAACTCTAAAGTTGTCCCTGCCCATGTCATGAAGGCATATAGGGAGAGTATAAGTAGAGCTCCACTCATTCTTGACCTCTGCACTATATGGAGGTCAGTGGTCAACTTCACTCCCGAGATGATTCATGGCTGGAGAAAGAACCCCCACACCCATTGAATAGGGGGCTGGGTTGATCCCAAACGAGTCTTTTGCCACTGTCGGGATTTGACCCCTTGATTGCCCAGCCCGTAGCATAGTCACTATACTGACTATGTTATTGATAATCAAATTGGAAGTCAAAACTACATGATTTTTAAAGAAAAAGCATCAACAATTTAATATTCCCTGTTATTGCCCATTTTAAAATAAATGTAACCTTTATATGAGGTGTTACAGTATATGCCTCAGATCCATACCATAAGAGAGCCTGACACTGAAAACAAAAACAGATTTAGAAATAAAGGAAAGGATCACAACGGTCAAACACAACAGTATTTTATATAGTTCTTAAACTATTTTGGTATTTAAAAACAGATTTGATTTCAGTAAAATTTAAATTCACTGTGTACTTCGTTGTGTCCTTCACGGGGAAGGCATGTTTGGAAGGTCGTTACTGGTTGTTTAATAGGAAACACTGGACATGTACACTTAGTGTCTCTTTATTTAAAGATCTCTAAAACTGATGTGGAAGAGGTGTGCGGGGCATGAAATGGACATTTCATTTCTGTCTACATCTGCTCAACTCTCATTTTCCATCCCATAAATATTTAACATGCTACACTCGAGATGTATCCAGAAACACTGTAGGTGGGCTTGTAAAGTGTTCATTTTCTGATATACATGGAGGTTGGATTGGCTGGCCAGATTTTCACAGAATTCTTAAATATTCATTTCCCTGAAAATACATTCAGCAGATCTTGAATTCTGTGTGTGAAATTTTAGTGAACGCTTAGTAGGGTTGTGGTGGCATCTAAAGAGTTTTGTCTGTCTTCGTAATTAATTCTGTTCCTTTATTTGATTTTCTGGGGTGCCTGTGTTTGGATTGTAGGTTATGTATTGATGCTGTGTCAGCAGTTATTCAACATCCATTGATACAAAACATTGCATTTTCCAGACTTTCAAGTATTTGATGACTGTATATGAATGGATGAGACAGTTCACCGCAACACAAGTCTGTAATTTTTTTAACTTCATGGCTATAAGACTGCATTCTGCATGGTTTAAGACGAACATCATACAATAACATGTCAGTTGATTTTTAAAGAGAGCCATAGTTATAGTCTCAAACTGTTTTTATACATTTATATATGTTTTCTTGTATGAAGGTGATTTCGAGCATAAAATAAGAAATAATCTGGAGTTTATTTGGCATTAATATATGTCATTTGCTACTTCTTACAGTATAATTGCTGTGGTGTCGGCTCAGATGCTGATTATAGTAATACAAAATGGCAAAATGAAAGTATGGGAATTTCCACTCGTTCAAGAATCAATGTGCCTCCTACATGCTGCATACTAGCCAACACAGATGTGAGTTGCAATTAAATGTCTATGATTTAAGAAGATAATATAAGTCCTCTGTTTGGTTATTAAGCTGTGTTTGGTTGAATGTTTACAAAATAGACAATGTTTTTTTTATCCCAATGTAATGGTAGTGGTTACAGGAAAATGTGTCATCAAACCACTAACGTGGAACATATATATATATGATGCTTAGTATTCTGTATGTTAAATGTACAGTGTGTGTCTGCGAAGCTATTTTATTCAAACATTACCTTGTAACACTCTTTACAAATAACATAGCTGTTATTACTATGGCACTGTAATTGATCTGATTAAAATATAACATTGTATTTGGCCAAAACTTAAGGAAATAAGAACAAATTTTAATGTTCTATGGCAATTTGAAGTGGTAAAATATTCTTGGACAACCATTATCAGTGGTGCAGAGCAATATGGTGGGTAAACACTCTTGATCTTTGTACATCACAACATGACAGCATCATTAATTCATCTTCCCAAGTTAAAAAACTGTTTGCTGGTTGATACTGAGGTAATTATGCATGTGACTTTGCCTGCCATCCGTCACAGGCTGGTGGCTGTTCTTGAAGCAGGGGGCCTTAGTGATTGATATAGGATCTGTCCTCTTTACCCATCACATCCCTCCCTGCTGGTGGAGGCAGAGAAGGTTTTCGTAGCATTACTTTTCTGCTCCAAATTGATGAGCCTGGTGAACAGAAAGGTACTGTCACTTGTGAATCATTGTTTTTGTTATGAATGACATTTACCAACTTTGCATCTGCTGTGCTTGTTTGATAATTAAATATTCTGGTTTGTTTGCGATATTAGTAAAGTAGTGCCTCTACAAACACACATACACACGTGTGCGAGTAACATTCTGTGTTCCCACCATGTAGGCATATGGGGAATGGATGTATAACTTAATGCATTCATAACTTCGCACTAGATGAAGATGTGTGGTTAGCCTCATGCCTTAGCCACATTATGCCTGCAGAAATAGCTCCTCAGTACCCATTGAGTAGGAGGCTGGGTGGGCTGCAGAGCTGGTCTGGACACTTTTGAGGAGAGAAGTCACTTGCCCATGCCAGTAATAGAAGAGCAATTTCTTGGTTGTCCTGTCCATATCTTGGGCACTAAACTATACTGCAAATTTAACTTGTATTGATACATTGTTACTTGTTCATAGGACACCCACAAAAGGCTGCCATACTTCTAGTGATTTACTCATTTGGAAAGAAGAACCAATCATTATGTTTTTCGTTTCTAATAAAATTTATAAAAGTTTGTACTAGTTCATGAAGGTTAGAAATCATTAGTTGTAGTTTCTGTATCTAACAGAACAATGCAGAACAAAGACTTATGAAGTTTAAGCCTGTTCAAGTTTCAATTGAATATATGCGAAGGACTGTCTTCTTGTTCTCTTGTTTCATTCCTGCATCCTGTTTACCATTTAGGTTTCCAGTGCTGGAAGTCCAATTATTGTAGTGTCAAGATTCTTCAGTGGCACTGTAAGTGGTGAACATGCATAGTTATGCAGTCCCAAAGTGTGCATGGCGTCCCTGTTGTGGCACAAATATTTACTGTCACATTTCTGTTGTGTATGTGTAAAGATTTCTTCCTTAGTATTATGCTGTAACTTGTAGAAAACAAAGCAGCTGCCAGTTTTTAGTTCCTGTTTATTAGTTTTGTGTGATACATGTGTCTGAAACAGAGAGCGCATCTTTTGCTATTAGATGAAATACTAAATGAAAGACAGATTGACTAAATTTGTGATTATAGTATTATTAGGAGGTCTGTTCCCTGAAGTATTTTGTAACAAATTTCTGAGAACCATCTTATTATGAAAAAATAGTGCATTTAGAATATTTACCATATGCATTTTTATAATGTTTCTCTGAAACACATATGGATTAGGTGTCTGTGGGAAGCCATACACATTCATTCTTTCACATTATAACCTAGTTTGGCAGTGTGGAAAGAATTTGTGTCCTTTTATATATGTTTAGTTTCTCAGACCAGACTTTGTGGAAGTTGTAAAAGGATCCAGAAATTTAAAAACTCAACAGACATACGTGGTTAGAGAAATGTTGACATGAATATGAGGACATGGGGTGGGCAGACAGACATACTGAGAGTGTCCATTTGATGTACTGTTTTTTGTAAGCAGAGGCTTGTACATACGTTGTCTTAGAACACGAATCAAGTAGTAGAATCTGTTATTTTATAGTATAAATTCTCTGCACCCAAATTAGCCTTCATCCACTACACAATGTACCTTCCAACTGAAATAGTTGAATATCAAAAGCATTGTATACAGATAGCAGGGAAAATGTAATGTTTCACATTTTTACCCCTGTTGTTGAGATATTCTGATATGTGAATTCCACTGTGCTCAGAAACTGTGGTCACATTGCCTTAAGAGAGGGGCATTATCCCAGTCAAGGACAGGATAGTATCTTCCTTGAAGCTATCTTCATATGCAAGTTTAATGGATTTTCTGTGTTCTTGATGCTCATTGTTATGGTTATTTGGGACAGCAATGTCAGTAATGTGTTTTGGTTGTGTTATTGTGTCTGTAATTGTAATAATGTTTTGCCAATATTTTTATGTCTTGTTCTCTTCAAGGATGATTTTGTTAGGCTTTATGGTACTGTTTTCAGTTTGTATTCCTAATGTAGAGTGTAAGCATAGTTACTTTCTGCTGGGTGGTAGGCTTGTAGTGTATGTTGTTGTAGTTTTATCAGGACTACAATATAAGATCCACGGGCATCACTGATTCATGACTAATGCAACGTGAGTTGGACTACAAGTGCAAAGCACTTTGACAGTTTTATTCATGCATGATGTAAGAAAGGTAATATTAGTTTCTAAGGGTAATTTTTTTCTGTCATTGGTTAGTTAATCATATTCACTGTTATTTAACACTTTAATCCATATATAGGCTGTTATGACTTTCTCTAAAAGTGTGGGATTTGGGGTTTTCATAGTGGTGTTGATTGTGATTCAAATCTTCTGGGATGTTTGCCTTATCAGCTGGTAAATACAGCTGCTTCCTTCTTCAGTTTCTAGCAGTTCACGCAGATTGTTAGATCATAAAGATGGAGCCAACATCCCTAAAAATTGGAATCTTCTCCTTGAGTGTTTCACCAACAGTAAATGGCATTAATATGTAAGACTGTTTCTCTTATGTGATTATGAACCTTTTTTTCTGAGTAAAATTTTATGTAGTATTACTGGCTTTCTGGACTTAATGATTTGTATATAATTCAAAGAGAGCAAAATGTTTTAGAAGCTGGATCTCATTCCATCTTTGGGTGAAAGATGTTGCGCCTGCTCACTTCATTATAAAGATCAAATTTCTTTCTAATGATGGTCAATTTACAATGCACTTTATTCTGTTTGAAATACTACTAGATTATAGATAAATCCCCAAAATCAGGTGTAATAGACTGTTGCCAGAATCCAGTAGAATTGATATATCCATAATAATTATGAAATGCAGAGAGCATAGTCTTGAAATTAAGCCATAATTTTAAAATTAAATGGGCTTCCGTGACCACTTGCAGTGATCAAAACGTGTTGGGCATAGATCTGCCACATTTTGTTTTTCCTGTAACTTGGCATTGTAAGTATTCTTGTCTAAAGAGTTGCATTTGACAATTTTTAATATATTTTGTGTAGACAAATAATATTTGTAGGTTAATTTACTATACCAGTATGAACATAAATTAATTTTTCAGACAGCTTCTAGTCAGGCATCCAGTTTCATCCAAATATGTTAGTTGATTTGGGAGACGAAATATGTAAACAAACAGAAAAGAGATCTGATATGATCATTATAAGGCATATCTTACACAAATTGTCAAGGATGAATAAAAGAACTGGTGTATGTGCACAACTCTCTTGTCAAAGAGTCAGCTGTTGTATTGTAGCAGTTGTAAACCTCTGGCCATATTTTTATTGTTAGAATTTATTTGATTGTGAGCACACCCCTCCTCACATACAATGATTGCTTAACTGTGCTAATAACTTTTAAAGGATGACTTGTGAAGTGCCCATTAAAATGTATGTCTGAAGTTTGAGCTGTGTGTTATATGCATAACAGTGTTTTACTTTGGCAAACCATTGAAATAAGCAAGACATCAAGATTTCATAGAAGGAATAGAAAAGGTTTGTTAGTCTCTTGGAAGTGTTTTGTTTGTTTTTGGCTTAAGCAGTGTCCCAGCACCCCATTTCGGTGGCCTCCAGAATTTACTCTTTTAGGCTTTTTTTGATGATAACTCACAGGAATCTTGATCCTGTAATAAAAATTAATAACACTGATTGTTATTTACGCAGTTATTGCAAGTTCTACTGTAGTATGATAAATAGCATTATGACACCTGTAAAACATAAATTCTATTCATGAAACCATGTTCTTCCTAATGAGAAAGAAAGTCTGCCTTCAGAAGCTGGTGGATTATAACCCTTGAAAATTTAAGGGAGTTTAACAAGTCCACTCATAATTTGGAATTCATTTTTTGATTATGATTGTCAAGTATAAATACTTATTGAGATCTCAGTATAGAACATTTGAAGTGATGAACATGTAAGGAAATCATGATTAATAGTGGGGAAATATATCCATAATGCAGTAACAGCAGTCACTTTCGTGGGCAGGTGGAGGAACCATGGCAGCATCCGCAACCGAAAGATGAGACAGCATGCCAGAATAGTGAAGTGGATAAACACAAGCCAGCAAGACACAAAAAGGTACTTCTCTTTGTTTTTCTTCAGTTATTTTAATATTTAACTGTCTTGAATAATAGCAACAGCTTAGACAGGATGAAACATCAAATCGTGATTGACTGAATGAAGAAACTGAATAGTAATTACAACTCATTGTTTGTCTCTATGCCTACTGCCATTTTGATATTACTTTGCGTTTAGATGCATGGGAATAAACTTAAATTCTTATAAAATATTTACATTCCCCTGTAAATCCAATGTACAGTACACCATTACTGCTCCATATTAATTCACAGTCATTGAACACTAACTCATGCAGTGAGATTGGGAGATGCTGAGCTTTAGACTGAACCACATCAACATTCTTGTAAATTTGGTTCATTACGCTTCATTTCCATATGTATTCTCCAATGGTAAATTCTGAACAATCTAACCAAATTTTGGGAAATTATGTGCACAGACTGTTTTGCTGGAGGAAGAAATACATACAAAACAATCATTCTTTCGGATTTTCACCTCTGGCTTTGTTTGTCATTCAGTTGTTGGCAAACTACAACACACATGCACTCACACATACAACTAATGACTTTTTTTCATACTTTACATTACTTTACTTTCCTGAATACAAAATAATTTGTATTGGTCATTACTAAAAGGTAAAGGTAAAGTGATTCCGTTACAGGCCCGGTGTGGCCCAGAGGGTGGATAGATGTATAGCTTTACTCTTCCATGACCGCGGCATTAGAAGGGGGTGAGTGGTCAGCAGCACACCCCGGCCACACTTTACCCCCAGTACCTGTTGTACAGGAAGCTGGGTGGGCCCCAGAACCAGTCTGGACGGGCAGAAAATCTCGTCCCCACCGGGATTAGATCCCGGACTGCCCAGCCTGTAGTCAATCACTATACCGACTGAACTACCCAGTCGACATTGGACATTACTACTTTTCTGAAATGCTCACAGCTAGTATAGTGTGGCCACATAGATATATCACTGACATTAAAACTTGGTGAAGTATTTGGAAGTAGAATAAAATTGAAGATATTTTACTTCCATTCCAGGGCTGTTTAGAAGATGTTGTGAAGTGGTTCAAGGAAGACACAACATTACTTATTGGCCTTGGAATTGGCATAGCTTTCCTCCATGTGAGTAATTGTTTTTGCACCTACACGTGTACTGAGGAATACTGTCTTCTGGGATATGATGCCATGTAAAATGATAGAAATTTACCGACATTTCATAGGAACCTACAGCTTGTGTCTTCATGCTAAAATGTTGATAAATTGTTATTTAGTGATAATGCCTAACTGCTTGTGTCATCCGTTTCATCAGTTTCTCTCTTTTTTGCTCATATGACCAATTTCAGCCTTATTATTTAATTAAAATTGGTAAACAAACTCTGAATTTATCAGACTATATTTTCTGAATGTTACAGATGTTTGGGATGATATTTTCTATCATTCTTTGTCGAAATCTGGGAGACAGTTTGCCACAAGGGCACTGAGGCCTTCTGCTGACTGACCTCATCAAGAATCTCATCACCTCTGAAGAAGAGGAAGCACCTTTCCTGTTAACAGGAGTTCATTTTGCTTGTAAATAATTGCCAGTGTTGTGTGTTTCAGTGGCTGTTCAAATGGTTGTGATGTGACTGAAGCAGCATTTGTCTGTCCTAAAGCAAACTGGATATCCAGTGTGTTACAGTGGAGGTTTGTTACTGTAAGTTCATTAATATATTTTCATCAGCTAAAATGAATGTACATGAAACAGTCAAGAACAACTAATGTAATGTTAAATGTCAGTATAAGAGAGATCAATAAAGGATCCAAGCTACTTCGGTATTGTTTAGTACCAGTTAATATGAGCAGCACACTATGGCCCTGGGGTCGACTCAGTCTCTAACAGAAATGAGTACCAGGAGCATTTCCTGGGGGTAAAGGCGGCCTGTGTGTAGGGCTTACAACCTCACCACCATCCTGTGCCGTTGTCATGTAATCTGGGAACCTTAACTTCCTGGAACCATCTGGGCCACTCCAGGCCTGTAACAGGACTGCTTTACCGTTACGAGCAGCACAATGTGAAGAGTGGAGTTAGACCTCCATACGTTCTTAATAGCGGTACCAGATGGAATTGGCCATCATCATTTTTTTGTGATTTTGTGATATTTTAATTCACATTCACTGATGATTTTCACATGAGAAAATGTCATTGGGATTTATTTTGTTGCTGTGCGTCCTCAGTGTGTATGTTTGTATGTGATATCCTGAAATTCAGGGTCATCCCATGACACAGTGTAAAGACGGTTTGGGCACTAAACCAGTCTGTGCCTGCTGGCTTCTATCAAGCGTACTCACAGCGTCATAGTTCGGAAACCCAGCACAGCACACTCAACAGAGGATGAATTGCTTTCCTAAACACCCCCTTCTACAAGTTTCCAGTTGCATTGGTAGTCAAAATGTCCATTTTGTGCCAGCAGTATCTTTTCGCATTGCAGCAAGAAAATGTGAAGTAGTTGGGAACATTGCAAATTTTTGAGTTCACACTACACACATCGTTTAATAATGAAATACAAACAGTACTGATTGTAAGTAAACATTACATTCATGTCTGTATTGGATTTTTGTTAAAATGTGTTATATGAGAATTTAATGAATATGGTTGGATACCAAGCCATTTTGCAGGGAAATGTATAAAGGGAACTGTCAAATTGTTGTGATTCCGTTTTAATTGTTAATTATATATAATAAATTTGTGTTTAAGTAATTGTACTCGGAGCCAGAATATGGCCAAAACAACAACAACAACATTAATAATAAATCGTTCATAAGGATAGTTGGATTCCCGACCGAGACTCGAACCGGTGTCGTCCTGAATACACGTGCCAACGTGGTTAGTACTACAAGATAAGCACTCGGCTTACATAATACCGCGTTCGATAAGGTCACCTATTCAAACAAGACAGAGCGATACTGAAGTAGGCTGGTAATCAGGGGTGCTAAAAATGGTAATACAAGATAACGCTGTAATGTGAATGCAGTGCAAAGGTTATAGCAGCCACTGTCGGTTTTTGAGACTCCCCAGGGCTAAGAACGGTCATTGCTCTTAAATGGTTAGCATTCGTGCGTCATATTTAGACTTCGGCCCAAAAATCGTTTGTCGGAAATTAGATTTTCCCGTGGCTTTTCCCAATCGCGTACAACAAATGTTCAAAGACTGCCTTAAAATATCGCATCCGCTTCCTTTAAAATACACACTTTGCGTTCATCGTACCATACGACGCCGTAGCCTAGTTTTACACTTCCCCATGGCTCGACAGCCCTAATGGGCCTAGGACTCCTCTGGACGAGTGATCAGCTCGTTGCAAAGACCTCTACCTGACAACACACTACACTCAAAAGAGGCAGACAACCATGCCCCCGGGATTCGAAGCCGCAATCCCAGCAAGCGGGCGGCCTTAGACCGCGCGACCACTGGGATCGGCGCTGTAACCTGTGCCGTCAGAAAAATGTACGTCTTTAATTAGGTCAACAGTCACGTTAGTGCATTGACTGACTTAGCCTGAATCCAAAGCGTAAGAATCAGGGACGGATTCCACACGGTGAGGTCTCTGAAAATTTTTGATTGCCTGTTATGCATTGATTGCTGCGCGTTGCTATACAACAAATAGTTGGATCTGAGACATAGCTGTAAAGGGATCGCATTTCCGTAGGACCTGTTAGAATCTTGCAGGACGCCAATTCACGAGGACAAATTTGTATTGTGTGTTGTAAATTATGTAATTGTCTGAAGGGATTTGACGGGTTTTGCGGAGGTAAAAGTTACGACTGGTCATCTGGCTTATAATCCATACAGTTGAGTTTCGGAAGAACTTGTGGTCTCGTTTCCAGAATGGAAAAACCCTGAAGATGTCCGTAGGAGATTCCACTGATAACGTACGAAACTACGTAGTTTTATGACTAAGAAGACCACGATCGTAATTTCAGTAGTGGATTTGCTTCCAGGTCTGTAGTCAGAATTAAATGCTGTAAATATCCACCTTCAAAGACGGTGATAAGGTATCTCATCTCACTCAAACATAAGCCATTTGTCAAATTTATTGCGTTACATTAGCTTAGTATCATGTTTGCTGTTACTCATGACTTGAGTGTTAGGTTTCTGCAGGTGACAGGCAGATTTGCATGTCTGTCAAACATGATCGACACCTCCAAACGTTGACGGCAGCTGAATCATTACGAAATCGCAAATTGAAACATTCTGTACGGTAAATTTGAAATACAAATCGATGATTTTCTAACACCCCCCCCCCCCCAATCAAATTTGGTTTTTTTTTTTCCTCTTTTTTAGATTATGTTGGTAAAAACTTTTTAAACATTTTTGTATATAGAAGAAAGAAAAAAATAAAAATATATATTTTTA